>Ga0209127_100291_pt1 | contig 17582 bp, 17 predicted proteins | sample LakSupMetagenome_FD_187469 | JGI IMG/M metagenome (GOLD analysis project Ga0209127, IMG submission 187469) | Freshwater microbial communities from Lake Superior, Canada - Sta WM archaea (SPAdes) (version 2) | ecosystem: Environmental > Aquatic > Freshwater > Lake | place: Lake Superior, Canada...
ATCTGTCTCTATAAAGTCCCAACCTGCAACCCCTCCCCAACTCCGCAAAAATGCTTCCGACGAGTGGTGATGCTGGGTATATAAGGAGACAGATGCTGATGTATCCTTCGCTCACCCTGTCGTGCGTCGTGCTTCATCTACCCGTACCAGATCCCCGCCCCACCCCCAAGAATGCGTTGATGAGGTGACCCATCTGATCCGTCGTACTCATCTATACGGAAAGCGTTGAACGGAATCGCCGGAAGGAACACCAGACGCCCACATGCAGGAAAACATCGCTGGAAAATCGAAATGCAAACGAGAAAAGCACGCACCTGGCCGACCGTGGCGACTCACTTGAACAAGCTGCGGATCTCCAGGAGCCGATTCCTCGCCGCCTCAGTGCGATCCATGACCTTGTCCTTATCGCGGCCGTCCATGCTGAGGCTGGCGAGCTTCATCTTCTTGTCCTGGAGCTCGAGCATCTTCTCCTCGAAGCTGTCCTGCATGATGAACCGTACCGTGCGGACCTCGCGCTTCTGACCCAGCCGATGCACGCGGTCAATAGCCTGTGCCTCGGCAGCCGGGTTGAACTGCGGCTCCATCACGTACACGCTGTTGGCCGTCGTCAAGTTCAGACCCACGCCGCCAGCCGTGATGGAGACGAGGATGACCTGCACATTGGGATCGTCGCGGAAGGCGTCTAGCGCCTGACCTCGGGCCGCGCGAGTCATCTTGCCGTCGAGCCGGGTGTAGGTGATGCCGACCTGGTCGAGAGCGAGCTGGATGAGGTCAAGATGCGACGTCCAGCCCGAGAAGACTACGGATTTGTACGGCGGTTCGTCAGGCGCCTCCTCGCCCATCTTCTTGTGCGCCAGCAAGTCTTGGACCAGCGCTCGGGTCTTGGTGTGAGGTCCGCCATAGCTGTCAGGCCTAATGATCTTACCACCGACCGCCTTCACAGCACCCTTGCCATGTGGCATCGACTCGTGCTCTGCGTCGGCCCTACCGGCGCGGAGCTGGACGACCTGGAACCTGACGTGGGTCTTGCACTCCGGACAGTGGCCATACGAATTGCTGTGGCGATCCAGGCCGGTGTCGTCGTCCCGGAACAGATCGACGCAGCGCGGGCAGTAAGCGTGGAAGCACGGTGTCATGTAGCCCAGAACGTCGTCCTTGCCCTCAGACTCGTTCTCGCTGTCGTCTTTCACACCGAGCTTGCGGCCGCACTTGATGCAGTTGTCGTTGTTCGTCTCGCGCATCAGGTCGAGGAGCTCGTAGGCCTTGTGCTCCTCCAGGGCGGGCTTTTGGTCATCCTCATCACTGTCCAGGTCGATGGCGTCATCCGCGGTCATGCCCTGCAACAGATTGAGATCCTCGGGACTCAGGAGCTCCTTGCCGTGAGCGCAGATTAGACGTAGTCGGAGGATGGACTGCAAGATATGGATGTAGGTTTTGCCGCCCAGAATCTTCTCGTGGCCGTGATTAGAAGTCAGGACCGACACCCTGTCCTGTGCATTCTGCGCAAACATGTCATAGATGCGCTTCTCCTCGTCGGTGAACTTGAGCCGGACGATCTGGTCGCTCCGGGGAGGCAGGTCGATCTTGTCCTTCTGGCGACGGAGGGTGATGGTGTCGACCAGGACGCGCAGCTTCGGAACGATCTCGGGATCCGCATTCTTGAACGGCGTGACGATGTGCTGGATGAACTTGCTCTTGTCATCAAACGGCTTAAGTCTCAAAAACGCGAGCAGCGCAGCCAGATCGTCCAGCCGGTTCTGAACCGGAGTGCCGGTAACCGCCCATCGGCGGTTAGCCTGAAGGCGACACACAGCCCTGAACTGCAGCGTATTCTGCTCTCGGATCATGTGCGCCTCATCGAGCACGATTCGGAACCAGCCGATCTCCTCGAGCGGGAACGGGCCCTTCTTCCCGCTGAAGCGAGCAGAGCACTCGCTAGCCACGGAACCATACGTGGTCACGACAAGGTCGAACTTGGACAGAAGATCCACGGTCCTGAGACGGTTCTGGCCATGGTAAATGTGGTAGCTGATGGAGCCCGGCGTGATGTGCTGCTTCATCTGCTCCTCCCAGTTAGCTATCGTGCTCAACGGGCAGATCAGCAGTGTCCCTTTCCCGTTGTGGGAGAGGCGGGTCAAGGGATGCTGTTGAGCCTTGGGAAGGTCGAAAGACTTGTGATGGTTGCTTTTCTTCTTCTCCTGAATCTCCGGCTGTACCGGTGGAAGGTTCTCGTACTCGGCTGCCTTGTCCCGAGTGCTGGTAACCAGCGAGAGAATGCTGAGCGTCTTGCCGAGACCCATCATATCTGCCAGAATGCCTCCTCTGGTGGGCGGAGGCGCTTCACGCTGTGTTTGCCCGGTAATGACGTTGTAGTAGAGTTCCTGCCCGTTTGCGGCCCTCTTCCGCTGCCAGCTGGAGTTGATGATGCCTTTGTTGTCTCCGCCCGGCGAATCATCACCCTGCTCTCTATGAAGCATGAACCAGAGAGCTTGCTTCTGGTGCTTCAGCAACGGCGTTTGCACACAGTCGGCCGGCTCCGACTGGGGAAGGTCATCAGACTTTGTGAGCGAGTCGAACACGCCCATAACTTCGGACCGTATCTCCTCAGCCGTGCGCATCACTGGCACTGAGTAATGAAGACTTGCCTCGGCTTGCACAGCAGGCCTGGGACTCTGTTGGAGGGCCGCCTCCTTGGAGTGCGGGTTGAACACATGGATGCCTGGAAACACGCGCGTAGGGCTGACCAGTTTCAGCCCGCGTGCTGCAAGATGTCTTCCAATCTGCCGAGCCCATTTTCGCGGGCAGTACATCATGAGCTCAAATTTGTACTGGCGGGAGATGGGCTGTCCAACGGCTTCGTCGGGCTGCTTCTTCCGAGGAGGGATCCGACAATCAGTTCGGATCTGCAGAGGCGAGTCTAAAAGAGCTGCCAGTCCGTTAGACGTCTTAACATCCACGAAGCCAAAGACATATCTCGTATAGTCGTAGACATGGATCCGGGTGGTGGGTTCGTCTGCCAGCCGCCTGAGCACGACCTTGACCTGGGGCCAATAGCCCTCGCCGAATATGGCCTGCATGGTTGGTCTTGGTGCCGGTACCTTGTGGCAGTTGATCATAGCGCCCTCTATCATGCCGATGCAGACTTCCTCATCCTTGGTAGGCTCCGCCGGTTTCTGAAGCATGACAACGTCGTCGTCGGCGTCGGCTGACGTCAAGTCTACCGTTTCGACTCTGCCCGTGCGAGACTGCCCAGGGTCCTTCTTCTGCTCATCTCTGACATATTGACTGAGGACGCCTCCGCTCCCAAAGTGGAAGCCACCTTTTGGGGCGTTCGGGTCAGGTATGTCTCCCTCGGCGACTGTCTTCCTGCGCTTTGGCTGGGGAACATCGCTCCGGTCCTGAACGTTATTCATTCGCTCGATGAAGCTCCCCAGGCCGTTCGTCTGCGCCGGTGGGGGAAGTGTTGCTGGATTCTGGTTGTGGTAGGGCAAGCCTTGGCCGTGAAGCGCGTGCAGGTTGCTGTCACTAGCACTAGCAAACTGGAAGGCGACTGGCGGTTGGTTGCCGAAGCCGTTGGGCAATGCCCTGGGTCTCGATATTTGCACGGATGATTGTGTTCGAGGCAACGGGGAGTTGTGGCCCTTGGGGTTCAACAAGGCTGCTGCATTCCAAGGAGCGTTCTGTGTAGGCGTAAGTTGGGAGTAGCCCGCACCGTTGTGTTGCGAGCCGCCGAGGCCTTTTAAGAGAGGGTTAGCGGACTTCGGACGAAAGCTTATGGGGGGTATTGAAGGAAAACCCAGCGCGTATAGGCATGGCCACTTGAAAGAGAGGCGGAGGCCCTGAGAACAAGGAAAGCCGAGGAACACAAGGGACTTGAAACTCGAGCAACAAGGAGGCACCCAAAACGCGGAAGCCCAGGATGGAAACAAAGTCCCCGCGAAGAGGCAAGTCAACTCGGCGAAGGTGGCAGTATCAGCTTACCATTCGGTTGACTGTGAGGATCCATGATCGACTTCGCAAAACCAGTAAGTGACTGGGAACGAGTGGGTGCTACGGCCCAGTTGGCAGGTCTGAAGTGACGCCGGCCTTGCTCAGAGGCACGCAGGGAATGGACCAGAATCGGTGGTTGTTGGTAGTTTCGAAATAAAGTGAAGAAGTGGCGTTGTCCGGCGTTCAGAAAGCCGGCAAAGACGCCGCTCCCATCGCCTTTACGTTACTGTGAGATGGCTGGGAGGCGCAAAGCCAGCGGAGGTCTAGTGCTGCCTTGCTGTCGAAGGCGACGAGGTGGTCAAAAGGTCGAAAGTCCGGCAAGGGTGCAGCGGCGGTGCAGATCGAGAGAAGAGAGCTGACAGATGGGTCAAGGTTCCAAGACAAGATGATCAAGGTTATAGCGTGTAACCGATGTACGATAACTGAGAGCCGCGAACCAGGCTGCACCTTATCGCGAATTCGCAAGGAGCCGATAGGCGTTCACGCGACCCTGCAGGCCCTGCAAAAGCTGCAGCTTTAGCGGGAGCCGCTGTTGCACGTGCCCCAATTTGGCCTGCGACCCTTGAGATCTGAGTTATGACGGAAGGTGGCTCCTTCCGTTCGTTTACCGTGGGTTAGCCTAGACTCACTTTTGACCGAGCATGTGACCCGACTTTTTACGGTGCCTCGCGGGCCAACACGAAGGTTCTTGGACACAGCCCACTGATTAAAATTGTTCATGTTGCACAAGATAAATTGGTGCTCACAGCTTGAGACAGTTGCTTGCTTGCTAGAACGGCTTCCAGCACTTCTTATTTCTCCGCGGTTGGCTGCTAGAGTTTTCGGCGGCTCAAGCCCGGAGGCAATGATGTTAAGACGCTCCTCTGCAACCCTAGACCAACAGCCTACATGCAGCTGGCGTTGTATCGGTGATATCAACTTGCCCATCCAACTGGCATGACCCGAGTCCGTAGATCTGCCCCTGACCCTTTGTCCAAGCCAAAACTCCAACCCAACGAATCCGGAACTCCAACCAACAACAACAAGGTAATGTACTTCGTACGGTATTTTGTAAGCCAGATATCATGATATCCCATGCCTGCCGTTGCCCATGACCAAGAAACCCTGCAAAAACGCCAAGTGGGTTAGGTTACTTGTCCCCGTCACGCGGCCCCTCTGAAGAGTCCACAACCAGCTCCACCACCCGCAAAGGTGACGCCAGCGATGCCACTTCCGCACCGCCGCCCGAAGCGGGGTGCGACGTGATCCCGTGCTCCCGGCTCCGGCTGCGCGTGCGCTGTCTCCGCCGCCGCCGCCTCTCGGACAACCCGGACGACGCATCGCCGCCGCCGCCGCCTCCGCCGAAGGCGAAGGCCGTCGCCGACCGGGACCGAGACGGGCTCTGGCTCCGTCTGCGGTGGAGGTGGTGGTGGTGCTGCTGCTCGGCTAGTGGTAGGAAGCGGAAGTGTTTCTTCCGCGACGGCGAGATGGATCGGTCTGTTCGGTTGAGGGAAGGGTTGCGCGATGAGAAGGTCGAGGAGAGCGTGGACAGGGCGACCAGGGAGGTTGCGCGGTTGCGACTGCGGCCGCGGAAGGTGGCTGACTCTCCGGAGAGGGTCTTGGTCGTGGTGACGATGGCGAAGGGCACCGGGGTTCGCCGTCTCTTGCGCCCTCGCTGGGCGTCTGGTTCTGGTGAGAAGGTGACTCTCTTGGTAAACGGCTCTTCGGCCAATGCCATCAATTCGTCCTCGCCTGCCATGGTACCGAGATTTGTGCTCTGACTGAGTATTATTATCTGTCGACTTCCGTCTAAAGGTAGTTGAGGAGCATGGGTTGTCGTCAATTGATGGTTGAAGAATAAATAGATTGCTCAAGGTGTCCCAGAAGGATCAAGGGACGACAACGGATGTGAGGGGTCGGGCTTCCTATATTCACTTGTCAATCACAGTCGCTTCGAGACACCCTCTGAAACAGCCCAGAAATGCTAACATGCCCTTGGCTAATTTCTAGTGCAATTGAGTTCGGGCATACGTTGATATGACGAAGCAGTGGGATACCCAAGGGCAGACCAACATCTCTCTCTCTCTGCGGGAGATCACGCGCGCTTGAGCTTGATTGGCACACCCGGAGGTCTCGACTCTAGTGCGAAAGTCTAAATAAATCCCAGTTCATCGGCGGTTCCTCACCCAAACTTAACGTGGGATGCTAGAGCTATCTTCAGCGATATGATAGCGAGCTGCAAGCGCGGAGAATACCACTGTGCAGCTGATATGACTTCGTGTGCGTGATCGCCTGATCCATTGTCCTCCGAGGTGCGAAATTGCACCATAACAACGGGTGCATGCATCTCTCGCAGTACGAGATATGCAGACTTCGTGATCTCTCCAGCACAAACATTCCACTTCCGTGCTGTGGCTGCCAATGCCCATTGCTGGTCCGCCTATGCATGCATGTCTATCCTGTAAGCGGAGATGTCTGTACAGCGCCTGATGCCCGCCAAGTCTGACTCAGGCCACTTCCCCAACCATAGCTTTTAGGTCCCCTATCGCACAGATACGTATTATACAGCACTGGAAGCCACATCCCACAATTAGCACCCGACTTTCTCCAGCTTGTTATCCACAAGCACCACAGCAGCCTCATTGCATAACCTCTTTCACCAGCCTCGATACCTCCCCCTTCTCCACATCCTTCCCGTCCAGCGGACCCCCGGGAGCAAACAACCTCTTCATCGTCTCGCCGAGCGCGTTCCTGCCCGTGATCCCCTCGGCAGCCAGCTCCCCCTTCGTAGCCTCCAGTATACCCCTGAGCTCCTCCTCCCCGACCGTCTGCACGCCGCTGCCCTCGGCGTACTCCTCCAGCACCCTGATCTGCGCCAGCTCCTTCTCCGCCAGGTCCTCCCTCCCGGCGCCGCGGAACTCCTCCACCGACAGCTTCTGCGTCTTGGCCTGCCTTCGCAGCAGCGCGACGAGCTGCTGGTCCGTCTTGATGGGCGAGGCGGTCTTGCTCGCGTTGAGGGTCGCCGAGAGGACGGAGCGCAGGACGGCGAGCCGCGGCGCGTCCTTGGCCCGCATGGCCGCCTTCAGGTCGCCCTTGAGCTTGGCGAGGAGCGGCGGCGGCGGTGCCTCTTCCGACGAGTAGAACCGGGCGCCGAGGCACCGCTGGCTGATCCGGAGCTGGGGCGTGCTCCGGCGGGAGAGGCCGCGCATGATGTTGGCGACGGGTGTGGCTGCCATTGTTTCGAGGGCCTTTCGTGTGCGGTATCAAAAGCAATCCTCGTGCAAGCGTCCTATGTTAATGAAGTGCGTTTGCTGACTGTCTGGAGGAGAAGTCCTTTCGCTCGTGGTTTCGGTGTTACTTCCTGCAAACAGTAGCATGTCGAAGATCTTCAATTGCCCAGTCAAAATACGAGGCCCAGGAGCTTGGGCCACAACGCTAGCCCCTCGCTAGCGGCTCCCCACACCCAGAGCCTGGAGCTGCTCTAAAAGCTCACCTACCTTACAACGCACCCACCCGAAAGGTCGGACGCAACTAGTACAACCTGAAGACGTCGCCTTCAGCAGCAGCTGTCGCGATTCCGATCAAGGAACGACGGAGCTCATGCGCATCTTATTACCTTATTGAAGGCGGAGAAGCAAGTATTCAAGATGCCCGGACAGGCCAAAGTGTATCGTACACAGAACTCCCACCTTCAGGCATCTTGACGAGTAGATACAAGTGAGATGACGATCGTTTCGGCGGTGCATGAGATACTAGGGCGATAGATGCCGGGACTTGGTCCAAGTGTGCCGTCTTCCTCGCCCAGACCGACCCCTGACATTTCGAGTATTCAGAGTCTACTCTGTCATGAAAGATGTTGTGGAAAGATCCCAGGCCTCCATGAGAGCCCCTGAGTCAACGTTGACAGAGGGAGTGGTGCATATCGCGAGGCACCACCAAGTATTTTGGACTCCAGGACGAGAGCAAGGAGATGGATGACCTGATTCTGACTTCTCGCATCGTTTCGTCTGCATTGGGGTAGGATCACTCTCCGGCCCTCTTCAACATCCATATCCGGTGTGGGAGATCATGAGAGTAAGGGTAGAGTCCTACGTTGGCCTCAGATCATGCCGAGTCCTACCAAACTCTACCGATGAACAGAGTCAGAGTTTCGGTACCAGCGTGGCGTTGCGGAGGTAGAAGCTACAGATCCGATCTTTTCCGAGGTTCTGAACGGGGCACATCATTAGACTTGGAGCGATCACTGATATGCCATAATGGGAGGAGACGTGACTGCCTGAGGCTCGAAAGCTTCCATATAGAATCTGATGTCTGTTCAATGCCGTCCTACCGAGTACAAAACAAAAGTCGGGCCCTTCAACTCTGATACTCCCTGTGACTGTAGAACTCAGACAAGACCGAATCTAGCGAACGAAAGAATATACGAGTACACTGAACGTGCTCTTTCTGGTGCTCTCCGGACGCATAAGCCATGGGGCAACCCAAGCAGTATAACGACAGGGACCATGGATCATCGTCCTCCGACTAGGCCTGGGTATTGCTCTAACTCGACGCCAGCACATACTTAAACTCGGCAAATAACCGACGGACTTATCTAGGCAAGCAAATCCCAGGACTGACATGACCGCGGTCCAGGAGGACCACAAGTTGCTCCTCAAGTGCCACACCAACCGTAAGGTAAAAATGACCTCCACGACCGCGGTGCTCAAGACGAACGCCACCAGCGACGACTGGAAGGCGTGGTCGGCCGCGATGGCACAGCTGCTTCGGCGAGCCGGGGTGTATGCGGACATGATAGACGCCGTTGCAGGAACCACCAAGTGGACGGAAAGGACCGGAAGATGCCCGCTTCGTCGCCCGGGGAGCAACGAATACCATGGGCTGATCATCTGAATAAGTCTGATATCGCGCGCTACAAATCCCCTGACCCTGCTGTCTCCGGGGCGGGCTGGGACTCGGACATTTCCATGGTGTGTGGGAGGGGCTTTAAAAATGTGGTGCAAGACATAAGACGGATGCGTTTGAGAACCACGAGAAAGCTGGATTCGGAACTGGACTCTAAAGGTCGGAGGGGGACCTAGAAATTCATCTCGATGAGCCTAGCGACAAGGTCGTTTTCCAGTGGCAGCTCCGGATAGTCGATATTCACGATGCCCAGTCGCCTCCTGGATGTCCCCGCTTCACGCGTTCGTTGGAGGTGTTTGAGATAATCCCTTGTCCTTACGTTCATGCCGTCAACCCATGGGCCAAACCAACCGTTGCGTCCTCCAACAGCGATCCACTTGGCCTGCGCGATCTCGCCCTGCTCGGCCGGGTCGCCCACGGCGGAGCAGAAGTTGATGAACCAGTCATCGTCCTCGGGCCGTGTCAATACGCACCAGCCGTCATCATCAATCGTATGGGTATCAGCACCGGTGTTAGGTGTCGAAGCAGCGCGCTCCATCAGCTGCTGGACGTGGCCACTCTTGCTGACAACGAGCTCTTCCAGAGAGATGCGCTGCGTGTATCTCCACTTGTCCTGCAAATGGAGTTTGATGTTGGTCGGAGTCACGATCGTAAACTCGGGATTGTTGTCCAACCACCCTTTGCTTAGGTCGAGTCCCAGCCTTGATCTGTGATTTATCTCGGGGTCCCCCTTGTGCCGTCTTAGAAGCACAGCGCGGCCACGCACTTGGCCCAGTGTTGGTGTGACTGGCTCAACGAACCATCTTGGACTGCCATCTGGGTAGCTTGCTGTGGCGGCTATGGCACTCTCGACAGCACGGTAGAAAGGCGCCGGGTCCGCCAGCTCCTCGGGAGACGCGTTGTCATTGTTTATGGATATCAGCACCGTCTCTGTGGGAGTTTGACTCCCGTCCGGCCCCCGCAGAAACGTCCAGACCTCGTCCATGACGGAAAGAAACGTCACCGGGCCGTCAGGAAAATGAGCAGGAATCCCCCCATGGTAGCAATAGAGTACACCATCATCGTGGACCCGCAGTCTGAGATCGAGAAACCGTATTCCCATGGGGAGTTGTTGCGTGATGGTCAGGTATTGTGTCCTCACGAAGGGGATCCTGCCTCGTGCAACCGAGTCATGGGTACCGGGGATTGTCAGGTGTGATATGAGCGCGTCGTGGGGGATATCTTTCATCCAGGATGATGGCGAGTAGCTCACCACCGGCCGCGAATACCACAGGAGGTCTCTGGTTTCGGTGTCATCGTTGAAGATGCAGTGTAGCCGCCCGTTGAGTATCGCCAGTTGGGGAGGATCGGCGGCGCTCCGTCTGGCCACAGCTTCCTGCGGTTGCCAATTCCCGTCGGCGAATGCAGCCACATAAACGCCTTGGTTCCCGTTACCACGACTGTTCTCCAAGAAGCCAAGGTAAGCTTGATCTCCAAAGCTTGTTGCGCCCACTCCGCCAACGGCGCGGCCGCCGCTGAAACCTTCAGATGGCGACCAAGTGGACGAGTTGTGATCATATCTGTAGCCTAGGGTCTGATGGCTAACGTCGGAAACTCCGCACAGGACATGCAGCGCGCCGTCGAGGACAAAACCTGCGGGTTTTCCAGTATACGGGTACCCGTCATCGCGTAGAGTGGTTGGCTCCGACCAAGAGCCTCGCAGCATGGAGTGCGAGCCCGAGTGAGTGGCTGAGCCGGTCCACATAAGGTAATAAAGACGGCTGTCTTGGATGAATACAAGGAAGAGCTGGTCACGAAATGCGAGTAGGCAGGGAGAAGAGTGCGTGATAGCGTGGGTGACAGGACCAAGGTAGACCCAAGCCGGCTTCTCCGTGTCGTCGTAAAGATAATGGACCATTTCACCTGTTTCCAAGGTGATCACAGCATGTAAGTGGCCGCCCAGATTAGCGACGACGGGAAGTCCTCGATCGGGGAATCTGGCTCGCTTGCCGAATCTGCCCTCCTCAGCTGTGACAGCATACCAGATGTTGTCGTCCATGTCCGGCCAGAGACACCATAGAGCTCCGCGATAAGCCGCAACGGCGGGAGCCGCTTTTGATCGTCCATCCTGCGCGCCTTGCAGGAAGCCGGACGATGAGACGCCATGCGGTTGCCACATGTCTGAGGATATCCGACGTCGATGAGTCGATTTGGCGGGACCAAACGAATCTCGAATCCTGCAGGTAGACCAACGCAGAAGATCATCTACCAGAGACATGTTGTTGCTACCTTTAACAGGCAAGTGCACCGGCAGTCTCGGGGTTTGATACGGTCTTCTGCTCAGTAAGAATGAGTGCGACAAGAGACGACGTCATAAATCATTCATGACAGGGGAGGGGCAGCTGACAGCCGGACAGGATCGAGGCTGATTTGAGGCGCTTTGACATTGGAGCTTGGGCGTTTCCCGGCTCCCGGGGACAGGTTAGCTGGTCCCCAAAATAACTTCAACTTCGACCACCGGAGAACAATGAACAAGGTACCTAGCTGCGAGGCCAAACCGGAAGATCCGAGAAAGAATGCACGTTTGTAGGGAGTATGCAATGACGAAGGAGTCAGAACCTCCTTCCCCACTGGGTTAGCATGATTGGGCACGCTGGGTGATTTTCAGCCCTACGAATTCTTGGCGCGTTTGCTGGAAAATGGGGAAGGAGCGAGCTGCAGCTTCAACGACACACCGTGACGCTCCCTCCATCGTGTGTCGACGAGCTCCAATCGACTTCAACCCAGCCACGACATAATCATGGCGACCCTCAAGTTTCGCGCGGCTATAGCGCTGTTATGTTTGGCGCTAGCGACCTGCTGCTTTGCGACTGTTGCAACCCCCTTGGAGAAGACGCCGGTCTCGTCATCGCTGAGCTTGGAACAGCTGGAGGACGAGCTGCAGGTCCGCTACCCTACCCACCCGTAACAGAGCGTGACTGTGCAGGATCAGACACGCTGACGTGCAAGCAGAAATGCTTGATCGTACAGGAACTCAATGTCGAAAAGGCAGCCCGCAATGCCGGCGCCGAGTCGGCCATCTCGCGGATATTCGACACGCTGTTTCCCGGCAGCCCAGCCGTCAACGCCCTTCTGGCAACGCTGTACATATCCGGCCCGCCTAATTTCCTCCTAGCTCTGTGCCCGACGAACATCGACCCCTCATCTCTCTCGGTCATGGTCGCGTTTGCGGTTGGAGGCCTGATGGGAGACGTCACGTTCCACCTTCTACCCGAGATCTTCCTCGGCGAGGACGACCCAGAACGCGCTCGCTTCGTGCTGGTGGAACCCAACCGCAACATTCTACTGGGCGTTGCCATCCTGGTCGGGTTCCTGACCTTCGTCGCGATGGACAAGGGCCTGCGGATCGCGACCGGTGGAGCTGGTCACGACCATGGTTCCTCGGGCCACTCGCACGAGCACCGGTCCGACATTCCCTCCGCTGCTGACACCACTGCCATTGACAAGCCTGATGCGAAGGGCGTGAGGAGTCGAGCAGCGGGCGGCGCTAAGGGCTCCGATGCCAAGGCCGATGCTCTGGCGGCAGCCGTTCCATCCAAGGAGATCAGCCCAAGCGTCAAGCTAGGCGGCTACCTGAACCTCATGTGAGTCTTGCACTGCGTATCGCGTTATCGTCCGCCGAACCACGCCTTGCACTGGTAATGCACTCGGTAGCTGTTGGCACCGAGGTCTCTCTTTGGTCTAACCCACCCATCACAGTGCCGACTTCACCCACAATATCACCGATGGGCTAGCCATGGCTGCGTCTTTCTATGCGTCTCCTACCATTGGCGCAACAACTACCGTAGCCGTCTTCTTTCATGAGATCCCGCATGAGGTTGGAGACTTTGCTCTGCTAGTGCAGTCTGGGTTCTCGAAGCGTGCAGCCATCGGCGCCCAGTTCTTCACAGCCGCGGGTGCCTTCTTAGGTAACAATATTGTCAATGCCCCTACTAAAAAGCGCTCACCCCTTCTAACTAGCTGTTAGGTACCGTGATCGGCATCGCAGTCCAAGAGTTTGGCGGCAACTCTGGTGAAGCTGCCGCGTTGGGAATGCGAGACGGTCTATGGGGAACGAGCCTCAGCTGGGGAGACATGTTGCTCCCATTCACAGCCGGCACGTTCCTCTACGTCGGCACTGTTGCCGTCATCCCTGAGCTGCTCGAGACGGGCCCGCACAAATTGGCGGAGCTGCGCAAGACGTTGACGCAGTTCGCCGCCATGGCCGTCGGAGCCGGCATTATGCTGTACATCTCGTGGCATGATTGATTGGAATTGGGGAGAGGTTGGCACACGTGGGGTCCTATGTGAAGCGTGGAGATGCACCTGGGTACCTTGGAGGGTATTGGACCTGCGGGTCATTCCTTTCCGCAGTGGGACTGGAACTCCATGTTTACCTTCCGATCTGCTGTGACTCCTCCAAAACGCAGCACCCGGTGAGATCTGCCGTGCGAGTGCGAGTACGAGGTCTACTACTATGACTGTTTCCTAGGGCTGTGTGCTGGGACGCACACTGCACTGCATACATGTAATTTGCGCTTATTAGAGGGACTTACACGGTACAGGTTAGATTTAGGACATCTATTCTACACTCGGGACGATGCGATGGTTGGAACAGCTTCGGAGGGTCCGAAGTATGCAATACTACACTCGGGCTGTGTGTTTGATTCAGCTTCCCAAGGACTCATAGACATCAGGAAGAAGCGAATATGAAGCGTATGCCCGCGTCCTTATTGGACGTTATGTTCGGGGGTAATACAGCGTGCATGAAGGCTGCTCAGCAACACTCTGTCCAGCAGGTATTAGTAAGGGTCGATGACAAAGCCTTGCTTACCTGCTACCTTCAAACGTCGTTGGCACGCTAGTGCTTAAATGTTCCAAGAAAGGAACATTCACCAAACGAACCCACAGCAAGCTGTAAGCCAAGCCCGCTAATTGGTCAATGTCACCGGAGATGTCAAAGTAAAGGGCGTTCGGGGGGCATCTGTTGGAGTCATCAAGCGACATTGTCACGTTATTACTGTGCCCCAAAATTCCATGCGCAGCAATGAGCTCATCACACTGCCCTTGCTCCCAATTGCACCATATTTCTTGCGCCTTCTCTCTTGCCCTGGAGGTATTGACGTGATAAGCCACCGTCATGGCCGACGTTGACTCTGGGGACCCGATGTTGTAAAGAAAATCGTCAATTGAGCACAGATCAATTGCGTGTCCTAGCCACGAAGCCCCCTGTAACCTGGTGCGGGAAGCCTGGAAGCCAAGCTCCACCGGCAGCGTGGGCTCAGCGGTACGGGAGTGACTGTACAGGGATCCGAAGCACTGGGTCGCCAAACAACCTGGAAGTCGTCAGCGGTCAGCGTGGACAAAAGATTTCGGAATATCCACAGTTTTGTGCTTTGCTCGACGACACGCTTCTGACATTACGGTTTCCAGCGGATGACAGCGGAGATGATTTATTAATAAGTCCGAGTAGACATGGCTATACGGTGTGGACACAGTGAGACACGAGACCTTACGGTGATGGTCGATACGTACCACAGTATGATGGTGTGAGCTATCCGCTGGACGTTGGTATACGTGTAGCATGGTTTCGGTGCCTTCGTCGTCACCCCAGCAAGGCTTGAGAAAGCGGATGTGAGCTCCCCGCGAAGGCGATATCGGAGTACCCCAGATCTGACGCCTTGCAGGTCCAGCCGTGCCGCTGCAATCCAAACCCAGAGGGGGGCTATTGAATTTACTACCACCACCACCACCACCACCAGTGCTCGAAAGCGTCTGTTTGTCAGAACGATGACTCTTTCGGCCTCACTGCATTCAGGTTGTTACGTTCCCGCCCACGCAGCACCAGCCAGCCATCTTCGATCTCGCGATGGAGCATCGGTTACTCGAGGCATTGAATTTTTCCAATACCTCACGATATCCACCGATCTAGTACTCTAAAGGACAAAATTGTTAAAAACAATACGATGAACGGGCCAAGCTGCAGACTTCGAAATTTCTAACCGCTGCGGACCCTTTTTCGGCCGGCCTGGCAAGGCAGAGAGGTGGACCATTTTACGTGATCAATCCGGTCGTGACTCTCACTCACTGCTGTTTCAGCGACATTGTCTAGTGCTAGGGGGACGCGAAGCGACAGGTATGCGCCCTTGGGAATGACAAGTCTATGGGGTGTAATACGATCGTCAAATAGGTCCTCTGCAGCCAAAACACGCCCCGAAAGCCGGAGCCCAATGGACATCACCACGCCCTTGCTCGGTTATCGAATTGACGGTCTAAGTGTACCTCTAAGTGTAGCTAGCAGAAATGCCATCCTGGGCCATGCATGACACCACTGGCACCCCATGCGCCGCTAAGCCTGGCAAGTCACAAGCGCCAGTGGATTCGTAGGGGTGCGCTTGGAGCCGTACACGGTACCCTCCCTATTGCACCCCACACTCCATTGGAGAGCTCAGCGAGCCGGCACGGGGATGGATGGCCCAAGATGCAGGTTGCCATGCGGCGCATGTTTTCCTGCCGTAGGAAAGCTGGGCGTGCTTTCAGGGCTCTTTCGCGCTTGGTCGCTCGAGTCTTCCCCCTTGTCAATGACTCAGAGATCCTTGCCCATGGCAAGCGAGTACCTACGCGCGGGCATTGTATAAGACCCAATGACCCTCCCCCATCCGGCCAGTTTCAGCACTTACAAAGCTCACATCATCACCATCCCAAGCTTCTGATCAGGTCATCATCCTTCCAAAGTCTATTCCATTGTTCAGACCCAGCAAACATCGATTTAGCTACTAGCCGATACCCGACGGGTCTGACTCTTACTGTTGTTCATCACCGCTCTTCTCTCGGCCCTTAGCGGCTGACTTATAAAGCCTCTCGTGCATCTGATCTCATCTCACCGCGTCAACTCACAATGTCCCACCATATGTATAGCCACAGGCATTCAATGGCTGCCCCAACACCCGCCCTATCATCCGCCATGTCGTCGACTGCCAGTGAAGCTAGCGACCTCACGAGCACTTACACGAGGAAGATGGGCTTCCCCAAGTCTACCATTACAGTCGATTTGGATAACCACTTCAAGCAAAAGGTCTACACCTCTGGCTCGCCTGTCTCTGGCCATGCCACGATTACAACCCAGAGGGATGTCCGCTTCGACAGCGTCCAGATCGTGCTGGTTGGCAACTCCAAGACCCGCGTCGATGGTGTCAACTCACCCCGCGAGGTCACACATACCTTCCTGAAGATGACGATGCCAGTTCCAGAGTCGTCATATCCGGTCCCCCGGGTCCTCGAGAACGGCCGGACTTACACCATTCCCTTCAACTTTGTGATACCCAACTATCTCACCATGCACGCCTGCAACCACCACATCCTGCACGACCAACTACAAGACCACCACGTGCTGCTGCCGCCTTCCATGGGCGGCTGGTCAAAGGACGACATGGCTCCCGAAATGGCCAAGGTCGAGTACTCGGTCAAGGCCCGCGTCTTCCGCCAGCCGGATTTGGGAGCTTCCAAGATCAAGGTCATGGAGGGCAGCCAGAACATCTTCGTGCTTCCGGCGTCTGCAGAACAACCGCCCCTTAACGTCACCAGCTGCGATAAGCTCTACGCTCTGTCCAAGAGCAAGACGCTACGGAAGAGTCTTCTATCAGGCAAGCTGGGCCGGATGACCGCAGAAGCTATCCAGCCGCCAGCAGCAAGCCTGCGTGCGGACGGCCATGCGATATCTGGTACGATGGCCCAGGTGCAGCTCACATTCGACCCCGCTTCCGCCGACATCGTGCCACCCAAGATCACTAGTGTGGCGGCCAAGGTCTTCGCGCATACCTACTACTCGGCGGGAGCCATCGCCAGTTTCCCCAACATGGCCGACTGGAGCCGGCAGTTTGGGGCTGAGAAGCGCGGCGCCTATCAGACATCTGTCTCACTTCCCAACGTGACGCTCGGCAAGACGCGCTGGGCGCAGCACCTCTCCTCTAGCATCCGCAGGGACTCGGGTTACGGGTCGGACGAGCCATCTTCTCCCGGCGAGGACGACATCGGGCGTCGCGGAAGCAAAAGCAGCAGCAACAGGACTTCAAAGAGCAAGCCCAGCTCTCCCATCTTTCACACCACGATCCTCCAGATCCCGATCGACCTGAACTCCATGCTGGCCAAGAAGACGCCAATCCCGACCTTCCACTCGTGCATCACCTCGCGCGTGTACGCGCTGCAGCTGACCGTGACCTTCTCTTCCGGGTCAAGCGTCAACACCCTCACCCTGTCACTCCCGCTGCAGATCGCCGTCGAGCCGGACTCGAGTCTCGGCTACCCGGGCGAGGATCTGCCCAGCTTCGAGACGGCGGTGCAGGAGGCTGAGGTGGACGAGATGATGCGGCCGAGGTACATCTACGTCCCGGACCAGCAGTACGTTGGTACCAGTTCGCTGCCTGGTGGGCTTCCTGGTTATGGAGACGCTGTCACGGCGCATTGATTTCATTTTTGTCTATTGATTCGTTTTACTTGGCCGGCGTTTACTTCTCCTTCTACTACATTGCATACGGTGCTATGATGTCACGGATACTGATACCTCGGTGCGCGGAAAAACGGGCATCAAAATTGTCTACATATGGTCTGCTTTGGGAACACATAGAGGAGACCTTGGTACCATGTGGAAGGGCGGTTCATTCGATACATATAATACTAAAATTAATTGGAAG
>Ga0209127_100292_pt1 | contig 17545 bp, 9 predicted proteins | sample LakSupMetagenome_FD_187469 | JGI IMG/M metagenome (GOLD analysis project Ga0209127, IMG submission 187469) | Freshwater microbial communities from Lake Superior, Canada - Sta WM archaea (SPAdes) (version 2) | ecosystem: Environmental > Aquatic > Freshwater > Lake | place: Lake Superior, Canada...
TGAATTTCTTAGGGACCTGGGCAAGTGAAGCACTGCTCAGTTGCTCGCAACTATGCAGTTCTCTGTTGCCATGCTTCTAATTTTGCTACTGTTAAGATCAGCAAAAAATGCACCGCTATGAGATCATGGTCCCGGTGCTTGGACAGCAGACCGGCTCCCCAATTCCGTAGTCGTCAAACATATCCAGACAGCCTGAGGAGCTAGACCTACACGTCCACTGTATATCGATCCAACATCGCGGAATGCCAAAAATTCCATATTCGGACGGAGCATGTCAGCTCTATGGCTTCTCGCCCCGGAGTCTCGTATGCTTCCCCGGCCGGACCTCCGCATCTTCATCAGTTGTTAGCCACTTCATCCCTACTCGGGGGCGATGCAAAACCGTGCAGCGCCAGATAACCGTGACAAATCGACCAGAGCAGGATTCGAACCTACGTGGGCGAATCAAGATATTCTAGTCTAGTCTATTCAGAAAGAGGTATAATAATGGAGCGTCTAGCTTATCCGCTTAGTTTGCGAATCTCCAAATTCCGAGACATATAAGCAACATCCTCGCTTCATCTGTCACGTACGACCACAGATACCAGAAAACTCGGGATCCCGTCCGCTCTCCCATCGATAAGCTGGTAATCGTCAGACTAGTACTCGGGTGGGTGACCACCGGGGAATCCCTGATGTTGTACGTTTTTGCACTTCGGTGGTTTTTGTTGTGGATCTGCGGAGCTTCTCCAATCCATACACGGGATGATTTCTGCGAGCCCCGTGGGGTGCCTTTCTTCCCACAGTTCAATCAGCGATGTCTTTCCGGACCCCCTACAAGGCCGATGTCGTTAGCTCCCCCCCGGTCGAGCGGCAAGTCGCCGACGAGGAGAACCTTGAGCTGGCGGTTCGCTGGCGGTCGGTCTGGGACGAATTGGCTGAATCCATGTCAGGGCTAGAAGAGCGAGAATCAGCATCATTATCTGCGTTTGTCCGAGGATCGGTGGCACCGACCGCTCCGAACCCACATCCCCCAAAGAGGTTCTGGACCCTGCAGCGAACCCGGGCGCTTCCTCTCAGCCCGTGAATGTTCCTCGTATTCTCTTTTCCACTATATTCATCACACGGGAAGTCGTAGTCCTTCGAATCGCCGCACCACCCCTACTCGGCAGCCTCCTCGTCGCTCACAAGCCCGGAGCTGGGGTAACGGACGGGCGCCTGGTCGCAGAAGTCGTATTCCCAAGTCCGCAGGTAGCGCGCAGATAGTGCAGGAGCAGAGGTGGACGCGGCGCGTTCCCAGTCTTCGAGGGCGATGACGAAGTCTATCGCCACCCGTAACGTCGTAGTTATAATATCTAGGCTGTCCGTAGCCTCCGTCCCGGCCTGTTACTGGATGGTATGGAAGGTGATAGGTGCGCTTAGTTTATCCTCGATACCCGTACGCACAAGCGAGACGTGTATATCGCCGACCGTCTTAGAATCCTCGAGGTGATAATCTTTAGAGTCGATGATAATCAGGAGGGACCGGAACAACGGCCGGATCTAGTAGTCGTAGTGGTCTCTGAGGAGATAGAGTCTAGTACCCGCAGTATCCATCGCCCTGGCTCGGCAGCGTCATATAACGAGCGATAGGCTTCGACCTACTCTGGAAGACGCTCGTTGAAGGATAGAACAGATCCTATGATCGAACTCTCGTAAAGGAGCTGGCCGGCGTTCTGCCATGCCGTGATGCGATGGCCGGACTCTTCGGCGGTCTGCCAAATCCAGAGGGGTTTTTCGAACGTAGTTGCGCCCTTCGGCGTATCCTCTGGCCAGTAAAGCATGGTAATAGTAGGTTTGTTAAGTGATGATAGGGTCGTGAGCAAGTAGAGGAACTACTCGGGTGACGAGACTTTCGGAGGTGCAGCGCGTAGATCGGCGGCAGTTAGGAATCGCTCGAAGAAGATGTGTATTGAGAAGATGAGAACGGCGAGGTTTCTCTCCATGGCGTCACTCCTTCTAATATCCCTAGTTTTTCAGGCTTAGCTTCACGGAAGCCTTCTTCGAGAGGCTCTCGCCAGATGGTTCATCCCAAATATGGTAGGTATTTAAGTTCCAAGCATGCAGACTGCCGACGCATGTCCCGCCGCGTAGCTCGGACAGGAGACACAGAGCCATTACCGGGCAACATCCCACCCACATTGAGCGTGTTACGCCGAGTCGCTGCCGTCACTCCAGCGGCACGCTCGGCGTGTCGAACCAAGACTCCTTCCTCGAGGCCAAACTGACGCACCGCCAGGTCCAGAAGATGCCCCTCACGAGATCGATGTCACGTCCGCTGTCGCGTATCTCGACCAAAGGGTCCACCGCCACAGGTGCGGCTGAGGACCCGAGACTAAAGTCAGGTGGGTGGCAGGCTGCTGCTGTGGAAGCCGAGCTAGAGCGTTTGTTATTGTATTCTGTCATCTACGATGGCTGGAGCCAAAAGTGTCAACCCCTCGCAGATGACAAGAGGTCAGCAGACAGTGTTGCGACTTGCGAAGTGAACCGCGCACTGTACCAACCTCTGTAATAGTAGTCGCAGTACTCAAGTCATTGAGCTTTGAGAGCCAATTCTAACCCTAACCCTATGCTCCATGCGCACAGTCGGAGAGGCCCCTCAAGTCTGGTACGGGGTCCGGCGGCTTACCGACGAGCGCGCGGAGTTCGCAGAGACATGTTTCTCGTCGAACTCGCTGATGCGTCGCGTCATTGGTAATCAGCTTTGGCCCCAGCCTTCGTAAATGTCGGATTCAGCTCGAAATCCGGCGCTTAAAGTATTGGGGATCCCTGACAAGTGCCGAGTCCAAGTTTAGCTCCATGGGTCTACCCGCGCGGTAGGTCTATAACCGGAGCTGATGACGATGTCGGAGACCACCTTCTCCCTCTGACGCCGTCGCTCTAACAGACACTCGTACAGCTTAGAGTACAGCTTAAACAGCAATCACCATGTCGCCCAGCAAGACCGTCATCGCCTTTGACCTCTACGGGACATTGCTGTCCACCGAGTCAATCTCCAAAGAGCTCGCCAAGATATACGGAGATGACAAGGCACAGTCGCTGGCAACCCTGTGGAGGCGGTACCAGCTCGAGTACACATGGCGCATCAACAGCATGGGTCCGAACTAGCTTATAAACTGTCGGTATCGCCCGAGAAATAGTCCATCTAACAAGTAACACAGGCCTGTATCGCACATTCAGCGAGATCACAAAGGGCGCCCTGGAACACGCAGTTGCCGAGACCGGCCTGTCGCTCTCGGCCGGCGACGCAGAGAAGCTGATGAAGGCCTACGACTCGCTGCACGTATTTCCCGAGGTCCCCAAGGCCCTGAAGGCGGTAAAGGAGACTCCCGACATCGACTCCTACATCTTCACCAATGGCACCCGCGACATGGTCAGTGCGTCCGTCAAGTTGTCTCCGGACCTCGGTCCGTACGCCGACGTCTTCAAGGGCTTCATCACCGTCCACGAGGTGCAGGTGTTCAAACCCGCTATCAAAGTCTACGATGACCTCCTGACCAAGGTAGGGAAGGAGGGCGAGGCCGGTGAAGTGTGGGTCGTCACAGCCAACCCTTTCGATGCCGTGGGCGCGAGGGCCGCCGGCTTGCAATCCGCTTGGATCGACAGGGCCGGCAAGGGCTGGGTTGACAGGTTGGGGGATGTCATTGGCGGTATTAGGCCGAGTGTTGTGGTCTCTGGCGTTGACGAGGCGGTGGGCGAAATCATCAAGCTGGCTACATAATGCTTACTTGTTAGGGTGCTGCAATGGATAATTGGTACGTCAAAGACGACCTGTTCCATATGCCTTCGGGTTTACAATGCCATCCCAATTAACTGTCAAAGGCGAGAAACAGCTTCAGGTGATGTCCAACAATTAACGCCTCATAATTCACTTGTCTCATAAGCCTTCCAAACGCTCCTTCTCCAAATATGACTTCAGCTAACTTTGACCCATATGAAGTACACCTATCCTCTCCCCTCCCCAACGACCCTGCGAAGCAAGCAAACCTTGCGTATCATCTTCGCCCTCCACCCTCTCCCCACCCCCGAGCTCCCCTCCCCCATCACGACTCCCCCGAACAGTATCCCCATCGTCGTCATCATCCACCTCCATGTCGTCGACATCCTCCTCAGCGTCCACAACCGCCCGCTCGCTATCCCTCCTTGCCGCCCCAAATCCCTCCACCTCCGCAGCTCGCCCGCGCCGTCCTCTCACGCACCCCGTCCCCACCAGACTCCCCGACCTCTCCACCCGCCCGGCACTCGGATGCCCCGACCCCCACCCGAACTCCGTCCCCACGGCACGGTCGACGTGGATCTTTAACTTCGGCGGCGGCGGCGACCTCGCGCCCCCGGTCTGGGGGGACGCGTAGGAGGTATCGTCGGAGAGATAACTAGCCCGCTTGTCGGCGGGCGGTCCGCTGGCGAAGATCTGGACGCTGTTGCCCATCTCGAAGAAGTCGTCTCCTCGCGGGTGGTGCTTGAGGCCCGTGGTGGGGAGGTAGTCGTCGTATTGCTCGAGGCGGCGGAAGGTGAGGATTGCGTAGATCAGGGGGATGATAGTCGCGACGCTTGGATGGAAATTAGAGAGGTGGCGAGTTGTGAGGGCGTTCACTACTTACAGGAGGCCGCAGTCTATCGCCAGCCCGACGATGGAGTAGTTCCTGTCGCTTCGTTGGAGGTATACGACAATGTCCAGGGCGAGATTGACGAATGCGAGGGTGAGTTTGATCGCGTACGAGGCGAGCATGAAGAAGGGAGTCAGCACCTCGCCGGCCGTCTTTGTAATCTCGAGGATGGTGATGATGAGAGCGAGGAGTGAGAAGGCGACGTTTGTCACTTCCCAGCTATCCATTGAGCTGTCAGCCTCTCTGTCTCTCATCACAAGTAGCTAGCCAGTGTGTGTGTCCCACTTACACGAGCTCGACTCTCGGTGTGTCGCCGGCTGCCCGCATCTCGTCCCAGTGTTCGGTCGTTTCTGCTAGTCGGTAGGAAAAGATGCCCATGAGGCCTAGCAGCATGGCTATTTGTGCCGTCCATAGTGGTATCAGCATGGCCATCCGCCACCGCGTGCGGCTGAACTGCGCCATGTCTATATCGTCCGCCATCGTCGACAGCGACCTCGTGGCGCCAGATCCGGTCAGTTACCGTGTCGGAAGGATTTGAGGAGAGGCAGCCTCGTCCTTTCCCAGCCGTTACTGGTCACCGACAAGGCAACCGGTCGTTGTGTAGTCACCGCTACAAGTGTCCTGTCATATTTGACCCGTTGGACTTAATGTGCCAATGCAAGGCGAGCTTATGTGACCAGTCCACCTCTTGGATTCGAAGGATCCCAAACCGGTTCTCATCGGAGCAATCGGTGGGAGGCAAGCGTCCATTTATGAACCTGCATCATCGCTCAGCTCCCCCGCCCTATTCTCATGCTAGCAGCCACCATAGTGCCTCGTCCAATTGGCGAATGAGGTCATTGGCCGGAATCGTCGAAACAGGCTCCTCTTGTTCAGCGCTGGCTGGCGCAATGCTCCTTTCGGATTGGCGTCGAGCTAGAGAAGCTTTCGCCGTGGTACGCTGCGGCTGAATGCGGCGGCTCTGGGTAACTTGCTGGAAAGGGTCCGCGACAGCTGGAATATGTGTGTGTGGAAAAATTGATCTGTGGTCTTCACAAGCGACCGGTTGATCTGTTCTGATACCTACTTTATGCCCGGCGTGCTGGACAATAATTTGAAGCTTTTGCTTGCGGAGTGATGGATTGCGGGGACCATGACGTGCTGTCCGGACGCCAGAGCTGGTGTCCGAGTCGATCCATGCTCAGAGGAGCTTAACGCAGGAACCTAAGTAGGTCGAGACGATAACACTACTTTACGAACGTCTATGAGATGGAATAGCAGTTGATTGCGCTGTGTGATGCAACTTCCGCTTCCCGACACCCTATAGAAACACTTACAACACACGCGCCATCTACGCGCCAGCGACGACCGCCAGCCCCTCGTAAATCTTCTTCTTGACATCGTAAAAGGTCGACGGACCACCAGCAACCGGCAGCGCGATACTCTCCACCTCGATCCGCCCCGTCGACGTTTTGCGCACCACGACCGACCCGTCGATGAGGAGCGTGCCCTCGCCCCTGAACTCGGCCGTGTGGCCGGAGCTCTGCATCGCCCTCCGCAAGTCCGCGAGCCGCAGATCACCCACGTGCAGTGGTTGAGCAGCCGACCTCACCGCCGACGCGAGGTTGATTGGCAGCACGTCTAGTGTCGGTATCGGCGCGTCGGTCCTGGTAGTGAGCTGCCCAGAAGAGGCCGCCGTCGACTCGGGCGCTCCCGACGACGAACCGCCGGCAATAGTCTTCTGTCGCTTGTTGGCGCCCCCTTCGTCGCCGGCCGCGTGTTCCTCCTCGTCAATAGGCGTGAACTTCCCGCCGACGAGGAGCCCCGTGACGGTGACAATGCCGAGGCCGCGCACCTTCTGCCACTTGAGCCGCTTGACGAGCGGTTCCGCGAGCTTCACTACCCAGGCGTTGGTGTCGACGCTGGCGTCGATCGAGACGCCCACTTTGGGTGTGAAGACGTCGATTGCGCTCTCTTCGTCTGTGCCGAGCTGCGCGGCGAGGAGCTTCTTGCAATCTGCCGCGAGCGAGAGCGTCTCGTCCTCGTTTCCGGCCACTAGGATGAGCTTCCGTGGTTGGATGAGCGGGATCAGCATGTTCAAGCTGCGCTTGTCGTGCAGTCCGCTGAAGTCGACAAAGGCGATGCGGAGATTGACCGTGACAGTCGTTGATGATATGCTGAGCTTGGACGGCCCGACGGCAACGGGGTCGTTGTCGTCTTCAAGGTTGTCGAGCTCGTCCGCCGCGTGCCCGTCGGAAAGGGCTTTCAAGTCCAGCTCGTCGGCTGACATGGCCCTCGCGTGTTGCGGCCGCTTGTTGGGGCCCGAGCCTCCCTTCTGCGCCGTTCCGACGTCGTCCCACTTCCGCTTCTTGCCGACTTTATCACCATCCTCTCCCTTTCCTAACTGAGGTCCGTCTTGGGTATCTGCGTCCTCGCGTTCTTCCGCCCGGAGATAGTCCTCCGGTCGGATAAGCTCGCCGTATTCGTCTTGTCGTCGCCTTCTTATGGGGACGGGAAACATCCTCTCCCTGCCCTTCTTCCCCCTGACGTCGAAATCATACACGCCTTTGCGCTTCAGTAATATCATCACGCCCAGGTCCTCGTCTTTCAGAACCACCTTCTTGCGGCTCGCCTGCCCCATGGTTGTCGAGACGTTTAAGGCCTTGCCCTGCTGTTCGTTCTCTTCATCGTCCGTATCCTCCGATGACTCAGAGGATGCATCATCGACACCATCACCGGAGGTTTCCAGTGCCGTGGCCCCTCCACTCTGCAGCGTAGCCTGCAACTGCCTCTGCGTCGCCAACCATTGCTGGTAAACGTCGAGCTCCTTGCCCTCCAGAGGCTGTCGTTGCGGCTCAGCGACCTCCAGTTGGCGTTGGTTGACATAGACCTGTTCGAAACTGTCCCCATTCGCGGTCTGTTCCGTCGCAACACCGTCCTTCCGCTCCTTGTACCAATCCCATAGCGTCCTCGCTATCGAATATTTGTCCTCGGCGCCTCTGCTGGGCTTCTCCGTCAGAACAACCAGATTCCTTGCATCATCTGCAATCTTCTTCAAGATCTCCTTTGAGAAGCCCCACTCAAGACTCGAGTCACTCGCCAGGATGACCTTGCCCGTTTGTTGCCGGCCACTGTCCGGATCGTCGGTCAGTATCCGCTCGACCTGTGCTTTGCGGTCTAGTAGTCTGAGGTGCTTGAAATCGAACGGCCCAACGCCCTTCTGTCCGCCGGTTCCGTTGGCTCGCTTTCCTCCCTCAGCAGAAGCCTCAAATTCCCGAATGATGCTGTCGTCCATCCACTCGAGCATACTACGCGCGAGCCTCATGGTGCTGTTAACGTTGCGCCCTGCAAGGTAGAGCTTCGAGGACTTGAAAGGTTCGTTGTCGCCGCTCGCCTCGGTCCGCCACGCGTGCTCGAGGAGATAGGCCAACTCCAGCACTCTAGCGCTCGAGTCGACGGGTATGAGCACCGTTCCGCCGCGCGCAATACATAGCTTTATCGACTCCAGCAGCTGTTCGTCGCGGCGGGTGCGGGCCAGGGTGGTCTCGGGCGTCCGACTGCTGCAGACCAGGGCTGTGGGCTTGCGCAGCTGCTCGATGACTTCTGTGCCGCCGCTGCTGCCGTGACCACCCGAGAGCCATGCCGCGCCGGAGAAGACGTTCTCGCGAGCTTGGTTCCAGTCTACGGCGTAGACGATGGACTCCAGGCCGTGCTGGATGTGCCATATCGTGCCACCGAGCGTGTGGCCCGAGTTGTAGGCCGTTATGGTGAGGCCGTTGAGAGGCGGAGAGAAGGGTGATGGAAGCGGTTGGTGGGGTTGGGAGTATTTGAGGGGCTGGATGAGCGAGAAGTAGCGGGCAATCTCCTCCGGGGTGGGTGCCTGGAGGAGGAAGCTGGTGTCGGCGGAGGCGGACTGCGAATAGGCATACGATATCTCAGCGAGAGATGTGGACGAGACTTTGGTTGCTGCAGCCGGTGTGGAAGCGTACATGTCCTGGATCAACGTCCGTCCCAGGTCGATGACTGGCCTAGTAGCATAGACTGGTATGCGAGCGAAGAGAGGGAAGTGCTTGCAGCAGTGGGCGTATGCGCCCAGGTGCGAAACGGTCGCATGTGTAAGCAGTATGAGTGATAAGGTAGGAACTTGTCTGCAAAGGCAACTGTCAGCGTATAGGTTCACAGGCGGCATAGATGCAGCGGTCATCTGTCGTAGCTGAGTACGCACTTTTCGAGCTCGCGGAGCTTCTCAACGTCGAATGTCTCGTCCCACCCGACATCTATCAAGACCTTGACTCCTCCATCAAGCTCCAGCAGCGACTGTGATGCAGTGGATTCGGAAAGGGCGCCCTGGAGGGGGCAGAGAGTGAACATGGTGACTTGTTGCGCCAGGCTAGGCCTGTGTTTATGTCGTCGCGTTCATTATCTTGATGTACGCATCTGTATCCGAGAATGCGATACTATTCTAATTCGCAAAAGTATTGATGTGGTCGAGGTGATGGCTGGAAGTTGCCGGTGTCGACCTCGAAGTGAGGTCGGTTCAGTGAGTGACGTTGTACTTTTGCTCTTTGTCGCGTCTGAAGCTCCATCCACGGCGCCGTGTCTTGGCAACGGATCGAGCAGGTCCAGATCTATGGTGGTAACAGCCGGCAGTATGTCTTTGGTCAACTCTGGCCCCTGTCCGCATCTGAGGTCTCCACTTTTAACTTGGAACTGGGGAGGACCTAAGTCTAACACAGTAAAGGACAGCAAAGTGCATCAAAACATCCCACTTCCAACCCTCACTTACAGCCAGAACTTTGAATCTCTGTGGAATCCTTGGCGAGCGTAGGGCTGCTTCGTGCAGGCTTTGATTTACGTTGTACTATGAATTGAATTTTCCACTCACTTGATCTATAACTCATCAAGCTGGGGAGAGCTTCCGCATCCATCCCAGTCTCCCCCCTTCCCTCGTCCCCTCGCGGTCGCTTTCCCGGTCTTGAGCCAGCTTCGCGAAGCTTCACCATATACCCGTCCGACTCGCCACAATGTCCGACTACTCGATGTACCATGCCTTGGGCCAGGGCGAGCAACTAGACCCCAACGACCCGAATCGCCGAGTGCAACCGGCCCCTCCTCAGTTCTCCCCTGGTGTTGCCCCTCAGCAGTACCAGCAAGCCGGCGGGCACAACGCGCCACCACCCCCAGGCCAGGGGCAGCAGTACTATGGCTCGCCGGATCCCCAGCAGGACCAGGGATATAGCACATTCCAGCAGCAGCCCCAGAGCTACGGCGCACCTCAACCACAGCCGAGCTACTTCCCGCCGCAACAACAATCGCCAGCCGTGAGCGATGCCGGCCTCGCAGCCCAGATGGGCGGCATGTCCCTCGGTGCCGATTATCACCACGGTACGGCGAGGAGAAAGAAGAAGGACCACCATGCATACCACCAGGTCGAAGCACCAGCAGGCTCGTCACAGCCCTTCAATGGCATACCGCCCGCTGGCACCCCAGCTACTGCCTTCCTGAACGCGGACCCGAACGCTGGAAGCCAATTCGGGACCCCAATAACGCCACAGATGAACCAGTTCCCGGCAGCGGTCAACTCGCAGTTCTCGCCAATGCCAGCATCCCCGGCCGAGTTTGCAGCGCGAGGCAGCGCCGACCAGGGCGCCTACGTGCCTACCACGGGCCAGAAGGTGTCTCCCGACGAGATGCCCAGTGTGCCTGTTTCGCGAGACTCTGCGCAGCAATACTTCCTCAGCAACGTTTATCCGACCTTTGAACGACACGTTCCTCCTCCAGCGACCGTGTCCTTTGTGGCTTTCGACCAAGGCAACTCGTCCCCGAAATTCGCCCGCCTGACCATGAACAACATCCCTGCCACAGCCGAAGGGTTGAAAAGCACTGGCCTTCCTCTTGGCCTCCTCCTCCAACCACTTGCTCCTCTTCAGGCCGGCGAACTCCCCATACCTGTTCTCGACTTTGGCGATGAGGGGCCTCCGAGATGCCATCGCTGCAGGGCGTACATCAACCCGTTCATGATGTTCCGAGGCGGCGGAAACAAGTTTGTCTGCAACCTGTGCACATATCCCAACGACACGCCTTCGGAATACTTCTGTGCGACGAATCCGCAAGGCGTACGGGTGGACCGCGACCAGCGACCGGAACTGACGAGGGGCACCGTGGAGTTTGTGGTGCCGAAGCAGTACTGGAACAAGGAGCCGGTTGGCCTCCGCTGGCTGTTCCTGATCGATGTCACCCAAGAATCGTACAACAAGGGGTTTCTGGAAGCATTCTGTGACGGTATACTCGGAGCCTTGTATGGAGCCGACGAGAACGATGAGAAGGACGAGTCCGGCGAGCCGAAACGGAGAATACCCGCCGGCGCAAAGGTCGCGTTCGTGACCTACGACAAGGAGGTACATTACTACAACGTCAGCCCGACCCTGGAGCAAGCGCAGATGCTAGTCATGCCCGACATCGACGACCCCTTCGTCCCCCTGAGCGAGGGCCTCTTCGTCGATCCGTACGAGTCCCGAGCAGTCATTTCATCACTACTTACACGCCTTCCCACAATGTTCTCCACCATCAAGAATCCCGAGCCTGCGCTCTTAGGCACTCTAAGCTCGGTCGTCGGTGCGCTTGAGAAGACAGGGGGCAAGATCATCTGCTCGGTATCCGCCCTGTCGACGTGGGGTCCCGGGAGGCTGTTCATGCGGGACGACGGGAAGCACCCCGGCGGCGAGCCTGACAAGAAGCTCTTCACGACTGAGCACCCCGCCTGGAAGAAGATTGCCGAGCGCATGGTCGCAGCAGGAGTCGGCGTCGACTTCTTCATGGCCGCCCCTACCGGTGGTTACCTCGACATCGCCACCGTAGGACACGTCGCTGCCACCTCTGGCGGCGAGACCTTCTACTACCCGAACTTCATCGCGCCAAGAGATAACACCAAGCTATCACTGGAGATCAAGCACGCCGTGACTCGCGAGACGGGTTATCAAGCCGTGATGAAGGTCCGCTGTTCGAATGGGCTCCAAGTGTCGGCTTACCACGGCAACTTTATCCAACATACGTTTGGAGCAGACCTAGAGGTCGGTGTCATCGATGCTGACAAGGCTCTTGGCGTCACTTTCGGCTACGACGGCAAGTTGGATCCGAAACTCGATGCCCATTTCCAGTTGGCGCTGCTGTACACCACAGCCGACGGGCAGCGGCGAGTAAGATGTTGCAACGTCATCGCCAGCGTGAGCGACAACGCCAAGGAGAGCATCAAGTTTGTCGACCAAGACGCCGTCGTCTCCATGCTTGCGAAGGAGGCAGCAACCAAGCTGTCGACGACGTCGGCGACCCTGAAGGACATCCGGCTGGGCCTCACGGAGAAGACCATCGACGTCCTGGCCGGCTACCGCAAGAACTTCCTCTCGCAGTCGCACCCGCCCGGCCAGCTCGTCATGCCGGAGAAGCTCAAGGAGTTCTGCATGTACATACTCGGCCTGATCAAGTCGCGCGCCTTCAAGGGCGGCAACGAGAGCTCGGACCGGCGGGTGCACGAGATGCGCATGATCCGGTCCATGGGCGCGCTGGAGCTCAGCCTGTACCTCTACCCGCGCATGATCGCCATCCACAACCTCGAGCCCGAGGACGGCTTCCCGGACTCCCAGACGGGCCAGCTCCGGATGCCGCCGACGATGCGCACGTCCTTCAGCCGCGTCGAGCCCGGCGGCGTGTACCTCGTCGACAACGGCCAGCAGTGCCTGCTGTGGTTCCACTCGCAGACCTCGCCCGAGCTGATCGCGGACCTGTTCGGGCCCGGCAAGGACAGCCTGCAGAGCCTGGATCCCTACACGTCGACGATCCCCGTGCTGGAGACGCTGCTCAACGCGCAGGTGCGGAATATCATCGAGTTCCTGCGGACGATGCGCGGGTCCAAGGGCCTGACGATACAGCTCGCCAGGCAGGGGATCGACGGCGCCGAGTACGAGTTCGCGCGGATGCTGCTCGAGGACCGGAATAACGAGGCGCAGAGCTACGTGGACTGGCTTGTGCATATCCATAAGGGCGTGCAATTAGAGGTAAGCACTTCGTCCCTGCCAAACATCACAGAAAGTACGGCTAACATGGATTTCAGTTGTCGGGCCAGAGAAAGCGCGAAGACTCGAGTGAAGGGTCGGCACTGTCGAATTTCGCCGGCCTACGTCCTGGGTACTGGTAGAGCAAGAAATCCAAGGAGCCCGGTGTCTGGGAGGGCGGGTAGCCTGTTCAACCCGCACAACGCGCGCGTCCCCCCCCCCTGGGGTTGATTGGCGACGACAGCGGTTGAGAGGGGTTCCAGTCGGGGAAACCGAGAGGCTAATGACTTTGGTAGAGATAGATTTATCATCACTAGTGGCGTCACGAGAGCGCTTTAGCGAAAACTTTATTGCATGCATACATGTCTTTGTCACCTGGGTGCTGGTGTTGCCTCGTGTACGAGAATCAGAACTGTTGAAAGTGATCACTAGGCTGTCGAGAGTAGTGTCTGTTACGGTCGTGGCTGTCTACTTGCCCTCAAGTGGTTCGGGTGCCGCAGGTCGCGTTCTTCTGTTGTCATCATCGTGCAGGGGCCGTCGCCCGACGCGCAGCGGATCGTGTGTTTGTATGACTGGATAGTCCGAAATAGCTGGGACATGGAGGCAGCATCTGACGATCATCAGATGAAACTCGTTTCATGCTGTTGTCTGGTCCTGTTCGGGCTTGACACGTCTCCTTGTTCTCGCTGCAACCACCATCGTGTAAACGGACGGACTAAGGTCGGGTGCTTGAGCCCTGCCGATAAGTACTGGGACACGAAGTCCACTAGAGAGAATCAGTATGGCCTGGAATTTTCTGCGTGCACATTCAAACGCTAGAAACATTGCCCTCCGTCTATTGTATAAATGAAGGACGCTCCTGCTTCAGGAGGAGAGGTTTGACATGTCATGAGGGAGAAGAAGGTCAAGGCATACGAGAAGCAACTCTGCAACGATGTCCCATCCCCTTGGGACCCGGAACTCGAAGATAAAGCTCACACCATCAGGTCTCGAGTGAGAAAGGGGCGGCTACGAAACCTTTGGGAAGCGGTTGTCTAAGCCGTTTGTTATCCACCGCTCCTACAGTCGGACTACCGGTGCGGATCGCCCTGATAGCTACTTAGCTGGCAAGCTAGGTAGGTATCTCGGGTTAGATGGGGGCACCAGCAAACAGGCGAATCGCGGTGAGTCGGCGCGATAGTGAAGTTGTGCCAGGAAGGCATGAGTGTCGTCCATGGGTAATATGGGCATGCGTGGCGTTTCAAGTTTGAGCTGACGGTTCTGTGCTGGGAGGAGGTTGAGCGTTGGCAAGGCAGGACACTGTTAGCCACCTGCGATGATCCTGACAGTCCAAGAACGTATCCGCCAATGGCCACTGGTTTGGCGCAGGCTCTAGGCGGGTGATCGACATCATTGCGCCGCCCTTTGAGATAGGCCGTGTGAGAGTTTGGGGATACAATCCGGCCTAATATTCCGACAGGGCAGACCTAGAACATGTGGTTGGTGTCGTCCGCGGAATGACAGGAGAAGAACGATGATGCCCGTGAAGACTCATTCCCTTTCCCACCGCAGGCCATCCTGTGTGATCGCCGATCACACAGGGACCTACTTCGAGGTGTGAAGAACACAGATGAGACGGCAGCAGGGCTAGCCAATAGCATCTGGAGCCATTGAGATGGCGCAGGTCCCAGTCCTTGACCAAGATTTGTCGAGTGAGTTATCTTGGGAGGTCCCGACCAGCCCGGCGGCGGTGTGAGGCAGTCACTTGGGCACATTCACTCGACAGGATCCAGTCGCGTCTGAGGCATAGCCAAGAGAGTATCGTACGCATCTTGGACCATTGGCCGTGTTGGCGGGTTTGGGCTGACGGCGGTATTACGTGGTGGTTCGTCACAGTCACCCTCCTTTGTTTGTCTCTCTGAAGCAGGGGGTAACACCGCGCCCGGCTGCCAATAACCACACCAATCAAGAGGAAACCCGGCCGCTGTTGTGATCCCGCCCTGCCGAAGTGACTGGGAGGTGCCAATAACCGGCTGAGAGCCTTCCTCGCGGCTCGCCTGCTGACCAGTTCTACCAGTGTGTCCCCGCGTATTAGGGTTTCTACTGGGCCTAGACTAGCTTCTGCCTGCATCCACCGCACGAATTACTTGCATGCGGTACGGGAATTTCAGCTGTTCTGGCTCGTTCCCGCAGTCTCGACATCGTCGCGGCTTGGGACAGCAGCAGCGGGAGCCAGCGCCATGTTGCGCAGCGCAACAGCTCCGGGGATATTACCCTCGTGGTCCTGATAGCACCGGCGTAACCGAGGGTGTCCGATCTGTAGTACCTGATCTCAGACCTTGTGGGTGCTCGTTTGGGACCCGTCTCAGCCATCTGTGCCACCACACCGGCGAGCGGCGTTGGTCAGGCCTCATGACGCTGTGGTTGGCAGGATAAGCATGGTGAAAAAGTGACAGGTCGCGCCTTGGACGGCTGTCTGAGACCCTGTGCTCCCCCAGCGTGGAGGCGTTGATGTTTGTCATCCAATTCTCGTGCGTAGGCGTCCGGAAGAGTGTGGTGGTCTCCTTGAAGGCTGCTGAGCATGTCGCCCACAACCTGGTTAAGAGAACGAGCTGCAACGCGCCGTTGCCGCAATTCTCGCCGGTAATAGCGAGTACTTAGCAAGGTGTCGCGCATACGGACAATACGATACCAGCGGATCGTTGTTGCCGGTCTGTTGCCTGAGACCTTTCCAGCGGGCATCCCTCACGGCTAACAACAAGGCGTGGCATGGTCTTGAACCGTTCTTTCTAGATGCGTCTCCATTATCAAAACGTTGAGAGCCCGCTACTAGTCTCTTGGCTTTGCTTGATCGCCGGCATTTCTACCCTACCCGTGCTTAACGTCGTGCATCCAACAATCGCTCTCGGACCCTGTCCAATGAGAACCCAGACAGTCGTAATGAACAGCGCGCGCAGGGAGCTTAGATGCCTGGTGACCTGGTTATGCTACTACCTCACTAAGTGATGTGGAGAAGGGCGGGCAGGCGAGATAATGTGGCACGCAGCGGTCCGAATCGAAGCGATGCATCGGATGTTCTCAACCAGGGACGCATTGGAAGAGGGGGAGGTCAAAGCACCTCTGAGGCTTCGCATGAGAGATACCTGGTCCGCAAAGGGATGTCGGTATTATTCCCTTGTCATCACCGTGGGGGCTCACAGCCGGGTCGATCGTCAATATCGAAGGTTAGATGCAGTGATCGACTGGCACTACTGGCAGCATCGTTTCGGCACAACAGTAGCTTGCAGTGAGTGTCGTCATGATGGTTTCCGGGGTAGCAGCGGTGGGACTGGATAAAATGACCTCTCCTTTGTGAAGCAGGCACAGTTCATTGGGGCTCAACTCCGAGGTATATGCACCCCAAGTGCCTCGTCACTGTAGGAGGTGACGTCCGAATACGGTAGTATTTTACGCCTAGCCGAACCAATCCAGACGAGGATCGGGCCGAGGACGCTAGCCCCTTCAGTGGCCAGCCACAAATGTACTTACGGACTAGCTACGGAGTCACAGTCAGACTCCTTCCAGGCCGGTATCGAGTTGTTTTTCCTCCTGCAATGTGACCTCCAATCATGCATGATGACACACCCATGCTCCTTCCATATACATGTCTGTGTGAGGAGTTTTCGCATGTTGAACGAGGCCCCAGGGTGAGATGGGCACGTGCCAGGCTCTGAACGCTGCGCGATAGGCGAAACGCACTAACCGATAAGCTTACATGAACGCCTATCGGTGCGGGTCAACGCACCCGCGGACGGCCTCGAGTCCTCGACACGGATGACAGGAACAGTGTGGAATACGTTCAAAGAAGAAACAACCTGGTATTCTGCAAAAGACAAGGCTTCGGAGTGAACTGCCTGATGCATCTTGTTATACATTCAATCAGCCAGGATCCAGGTTCATACAATGAATATGATTGACCATCAATTCTATTGGATCAATCTATTTAACTAAGAAGCAATACATATCGAACACCTCAGAAGGGACGAACCTCGGCACATTGATCTCACTTCGTGCAGTGGTAAACCAAGAAAGCAATCCATTGCGACCAACCTGCTTAAGTGCGCATTGAACCCCGCTGATCAAGCCACCGAATGTGAAACCAACCGAGTCATGGGGGAGGGAAGTGAGGGAAGTCTGGTATTACTGTAGTTGGGAAGCATATTGCACCTCGCTTGATCATACCAAGCCAAAACTAAACGCGCGCCTCCGCCGCTAATATCGTCAAGTTGGTGGCCACCCACAGAGCTGCCCAACGGTAACTACCAACGAAGTGGAGCGTCACAAAAAGCAAAGAACACCAGGTCAGATTCCCAAGCCTCTCTGAAACCGGTGACCCGATACAGAAACACCTCGCACAAATCGCCATCTTACACAACGAAAAGGACCGCTCGGTAGCGCGTGATCAAACGCAACTAGTCGGAAACAACACCAGGCAAACCGCAATGACCAGTATGCGCCCCGACACATTGCTGACCCGGTCCTCATTTTCGCGGCTAACAGTGCCAGCATCACAGCCTCTCATCTGAGCCCGCGCCCCGACCCCCTGCCTCCTGCACCTGTTTCCGACTAGTTGCGTACGTATCCCGCTAGAACTTGGCGTCTCTTCATTTCGTTCATAACCAACCAAAAACGCCACGAGCCTAGGAGCTCAACGTCTAACAAATCTACCAGACGAACAATGTGATCATGTTCCAACAGACGACAGATATCCAGTACCCCGGGCTACGAGCCTCGAAGCTCGGGCCCGAAGATCTTGCTTAAAAGCGATATAAGCGGAAATAGCAGAACGCCGCGAAGACAGACGAAGTGTAAGGAATGAAAGGAGCGGAAGTGAAAACATCTTGCAAAAAGCGCAGAAGAAATGTAAAGTGAAGA
>Ga0209127_100293_pt1 | contig 17539 bp, 17 predicted proteins | sample LakSupMetagenome_FD_187469 | JGI IMG/M metagenome (GOLD analysis project Ga0209127, IMG submission 187469) | Freshwater microbial communities from Lake Superior, Canada - Sta WM archaea (SPAdes) (version 2) | ecosystem: Environmental > Aquatic > Freshwater > Lake | place: Lake Superior, Canada...
AGATCGTCCTCAGCCTGTGCGCGACAAACACGCTCGTCCTGTGCTTCTCCTTCAGGATGCTGTTGATCTCCCTCATGAGCGCCTGCTCGGTATGCGTGTCGAGCGCGCTCGTGGCCTCGTCGAAGAACAGCAGCGGCGGGTCCTTGAGCAGCAGCCTGCTGACGGCGAGGCGCTGCTTCTCCCCGCCGGAGATCATGAGACCCCGCTCGCCGACTTTGGTCTGGTACCCGTCCTTCCACTTGGAGATGATGTGGTGGATGCGCGCCCGCTCGGCGGCGGCGATAACGCGCTCCTTCGGGGCGGAGAGGTCGCCGTAGCGGATGTTGTGCTCGACCGTGTCGTTGAAGAGGGGCGTGTCCTGCGGCACCACGCCGATGGCCTTGCGGAGCGAGTCGAGGGTCACGGTGCGCACGTCCTGGTCGTCGATCAGGATCTCGCCGTCGGCGACGTCGTAGTACCGGAACAGGAGACGGAGGAGGGTGCTCTTGCCGCACCCTGAGGGCCCGACGATGGCTACCTTCTTGCCCGCGGGGATGGTGAGGGTCAGGTTCTTGAGGATGGGCTGGTCGGCGTGGTAGCCGAAGGTGACGTTGTGGAATTTGATCTCGCCACCTTTGGTGAGGGCGAGGGGCTTCGCGCCGGGTTGCTCGGCGACCGAGACGTTGACCTTTTGGAGGTTGAAGAGGGTCTCCATGTCGAGGAGACTCTGACGCAGCTCGCGGTAGACGGACCCCAGGAAGTTGAGGGGCACGCTGAGCTGGAAGACGAGCTGGTTGATCATCACTAGGTCTCCGACTGTCAGGTTCCCCTGGGCAACGCCGTTGGCGCCGAGGTACATCATCGCTGTCAGGGCGGAGCTGAAGATGATGTTCTGCCCGCTGTTCAGGAAGGCCAGGCTGGTGGCCACCTTGATGCTGCTTTTCTCGTACTGCTTCAGCGCGGCGTCGTAGCGGCCCACCTCAAACTTCTCGTTGTTGAAGTACTTCACCGCCTCGTAGTTGATCAGACTATCCACCGCCACCGTTGAAGCCTTGTTATCCGCCGCGTTGGCCTGCCGCCTGAACTTGGTCCGCCAGGCGGTTGTCCAGATAGTAAATGCGGTGTACGCCGTCATGGTTAGGGCGGTGATGGCCGCGAATTGCCCGCCGTATTGGTAGGTCAGAATTCCGCAGACCATGGTTATTTCTAGCGCGGTGGGGAGGATGTGGAAGACCATGCTCGTCAGGAGGAAGCTGATTCCCTTTGTGCCGCGGTCGATGGCCCGCGTGAGACCTCCCGTCTGTTTGCTTAGATGGAAGGCCAGGTCGAGCCTGAGGAGGTGGTCGAAGACATTGCACGCCACCTTCCGAATCGCCTTCTGGGCTACACTGGCAAACACGGCGTTCCTTAACTCTTGGAATAGCGTGGCGCCAATTCTAGCTCCTCCGTAGGCGAGTATCATCGCCCCGGCTACAGTCGCAGCCGTCCCCCCGGTCGAGACCAGGTCGACGTTCATGCTGTCGATGATGCTCTTGAAGTAGAAGGGCACCTGGACGTTGAGCACTTTTGCGCCCACCAGCAGTCCCACTGCTAGACTGACGCGCAGCTTGCTGCTCAGGTCGTTCTTCGGCCACAAGTACCGGCTCATCTCGCGCATGATGGCCCAGTCGGCCTTGCGCTGCTCGGATGTAGATTTCTCGAGGGTCGCGAGGGGGTCGGCGCCCGAGCGGACGGTGTGCGTGGGTAGCTTGGCGGATGGAGGGGAGGGGCCATTGTTGGTGGTGGACGGGGACGGAGAGTCCCCTTGCGCGGTGACGGAGCTGAGGGGTGCAGATTTATTGTCGTCGCGGAGGAGGTGGGTGGTCGAGGTGAAGAAGATGCGGGAGGAGGAGGGCTGGGTGAGCCATGGATGTCGCTGTCGCCAGGAGGGGAGTTGCTGGCTTGTCCGCACCAGGATCGGGGCCCTGTGCAGGCCTTTGAGGACGATCATCTTGGGCGGCTGGGTGGTGGCATCGTCTGGGCAAGCTGTGTGCCTAATTGACGGGTCTGGTCACAGAAGTGTAGCTCTGAGGTTGACGTGCCGGTGTAGCTAAAGCTCGAGCTTACACAGTAGGTGAGCGGGAAGCTTCGGGCTACGGCGGGTCAGAGCCGATGATGCAATCGCTCAATCTCGGCCTAAGGCGTCAATTCCGCCGCCGCTCTCGGCCGGGCCGTCAACACCACAGGTTCCGAGTCATGGCCAAGGGAAGCTCAACAATGTCGCCTAGGAAGAGTCAGGTGAAAAGAGCGCATGCGTGGGTTATTTTTCAATTGAATGTGACAGTTTGGTATCCTTGCGTATGGAGTAGGAGCCTGGGTTTTTGCCATATTTCAGACGGCTTCGAACCTGCCATGAACCGATGACTTGGCCATATCCTGCACCCGAGGACGGCAATATATCCCACCAACAACCTGGGTTGAGGTTTGGATGGAAGATATAAGCCTGGTATTTCTGCTGTAAGAGCAAGCTAGGCAAGCATATGGCCGTAATTGGCCTGGGAACTCGTTTCTGTCCGTGCAACAGCCACCGGAGACGTACCGTCTGAATACCCGGAGAGTCAATTCTTCACTTGCCCGAACTCCTGGCAATGCATAGGGTGTATGTCTAATTCTAGGGTAATCTCATCGCCATCGAGGCAACAGTCTTCCCGACACTACCACTCGTCCTGCCAATGCCTTCGTCGGGACGCAACAGCTGTTAAAGGACATGACAATACTAGAGTGGAAAAGATAACTCTTCCACTTTGGCAGGACGCGAGAGATGGCGTCTCAAGCTCACCTCCTATCTGACTGAAAAGCCAACCTGCCCTCCGGTAACAAATCTTTGTGAAGGCCTGACACGCATGAATTGCCGCCCGCAAAAGCCAGCTGGTCTGCCGTGGAAAGATCATTACAGCGTGATGGGAGAAAGCAAAGGCCGACCCTGCCTTGGGATCCCAAGTAATCACTGAGAAGTTAGATGAAAGAAAGTGTATATGTGAATTATTTTGCAAAGCAACAAAACAAATCGTACAAATTGGTATCCCTTCCGTACGTATATAGTTTCCCATGACCGCGTGTAATGCCATCTTCCAGTCCGTCTCTAACCCCTTGACCTTACCCCAAAAAGAACCGAGTATCATCCTCAGATTTATCTATCCACCGTAATATAATCAGACCGCATAAAGGAAAGTAAAGAACGTGAACCCAAGGTAATTATCCGCAATCCGGTCATTGTTACACAGGAAGAAAGGAAACCCGCGCGCCCAGATTACGCCCATCTCTCCCTGTCCACCCCGTTACTAGGTAATGGTACATAACAAAAAGAGAAACAACGAACCTCGTCCGCCTCTCAGTCCGTCGGCGGACTAACCATAGCCCCAAAATTCGTACTCGGGTCGGGCGGCATGGTGTTCGCCCCCGTAAGGTTGAGCCACTGGCCCGTCTTGTAGTTGCCCGCCGCGTTGCCCTTGCGCGGGATGCCCTGGGCGTCGCACACGGCCTTGTGGCTGTTGGGGATGTAAGGGTTCCCCGCCTGCAGCACGTCGGGCGCCTCGACGAAGGTCGCCGTCAGCCCGGACTCGACGTGCCACTCGGTGTGGCAGTGGAACAGCCACACGCCCGGGTTGGTCGCCCGGAAGCGCAGCGTCGCCGCGCTCTCGGCGTAGACGACGACTGTGTCGCGCGCCATGGGCACGGCGGGAGGGGAGTCTAGACCCGGGAAGAGGGTGTCGCCTGCGCCGCGGTTGATTATCTGGAAGGTGTGCCCGTGGAGGTGGAACGGATGCGCACGGGAATCGTGGTTGTTGATGTTTACTTCGATGATTGCGTTGTAGGGGAGGACGTAGGGGTTGGTGGCGCGACCGTAGATAGCTGGGTTCATGATTACGTCGGCCGGGGCGGTGAGGGCTGTGAACATTGTCGGCACTTTCTGGGCCACGTAGGTTTGGCCGTTGAACATGGAGCGTGTGGAGCCCGTGGCGTCTTGGTTGATCGAGACGGTCAGGTAGATGGTGTACGTTGGCGGGTCGAGGAGAGGCTCTCCCTCGAAGGGCACGAGGTCTGTGTCGTCCCATGCCTTGCGTTGGAGTGTGAACGGCGCGGGAAGGGCGGCTGCCGAGTTGTACACGAGCCATCCGGTTACCTGGCATTTGTCAGTATGGGCTTTGAGATGGAAACAGAAGGCGAGGATGGTGACATACAGTGTTGACAGGCGGCTGACCCATTTCGCCAAACATGTTGGGGTTCATCATGGCTACAATGGCAAAGTTCTGGGTGGCGGTCGGCTTGGCCGTGAGGAGCACCGTGTACCGCTGAGCAACAGCGACGTACAGTTGGTCCGTGTCATACGGCATCGTCCAGACGCCATCAGCTTCGACAACGGTGACGGTGTGTTGGTCGAACTGGAGGTAGGTACCCGCAATAGCACCCATGTTGATGATGTGCACCATGTAGGTCTTGCCTGCCGTGATGGGGAACTTGACATCCTGGGCGTCATTCATCAGCAACGAGTCCGGCACTGGCTCCGCGCCCCCGGTCATATCTGAGTTGTCCGGCGAGAGGTAGTAGTTGATAAGTCTCGGCGCCTCCTTGTGGTAGTTATCAGTCAGCGTTATGGTGAACTCGGAGTCTGCTTTGTACGGCGCGCACGGATCCTTGATGATGAGAGCCCCGCGAAGTCCATCTGCACATTCGTTAGAAGACAGTACTGCGTCGAAGTAAAACCAAGGATTTTCTTACCAATATAGGACCCCCCATGGTGGGCATGGTACCAAAAAGTGCCTGTCTGGTTCAACCGGAACTGATATACAAAGCTCTGCCCCGGCGGGATGGGGCACTGTGTGACGCCGACAGGGCCGTCCTCGAAGTTGGTGCCCTGCTGGAACATCCCATGGAAATGGAGTGAAGTCGACTGGTTGCCCAAATTATTGACGACATTGATCTTGATAGTGTCACCGAGGGTTCCAACAATCGGCGGGTTCGGATACTGGCCGTTGATGCCGATGTACGGTCGCATGAATCCATCGGGGGCTGCGTTTACGAAGCCAATGTTCCAGTTCAAGGTGATGAGCTTGCCCGCCGGAAGTGACGGAGTGCAAGCCCGTGATGGGGTGACGGTGGACTGGGCGGACGTGGATGTACTTGAAGTTGATGTTGTAGACGTGGAAGTGCCAGGGGTTGAAGTGGTCAGAGATGATGATGACGTCGAGGAAATCAAGGTACTCAACGTGCTCGACCCTGTAGTTGAGTCTGTTGTTAGAGAGGTCTCACTCGTACCAGAAGACACATCACTCGTGGAAGAAGAAACGTCTGTCGTCGTTGAAATAGAATCCGTGGTTGAGGAAGAGAAATCCGTACTTATCGTGCTCGACGAAACCGATGGTGAAGTGGAAGACGCGCTTGAAGTGCCGGAAGTGCTGGATGACGAGCTAGACACAACAGCACGCTTGGTGTACACGGACAGGCGCTTGCCGGCACCGCAGTACTGGAACAGGTTACCCTTGCAGGGACTCTTGCACTCGGACTGCGGCGCTGGAACTGAACCGGCGTTCAAAACGTTGCCGCAGTAGCATTCCCTGGCGTATTCCGTGCCAAAGAAACTGTAAGCCGCGCAGAAGGAAGCACATGCCTCCAATGTCATGGTATCGGCCGCGAAGTTCTTCGACGAGAGAGCCCGTCCGGTGGTCGCCTCGGTGTAGCACCCATAGTAGACCCAGTCAGTGCCGATCTCAGAGGGCTGGGTCAGGGTTGGTGCCGCCGAGCTTGTGGTGCTGGTGCTTGTGAGGATACTGCTGGTGCTGGTGCGGGTACTGGTGCTGCTGGGGCTGATAACTGTGCTCGACGTGCTGGAAGTGCTGGAAGTGCTCGACGAGCTGGACGTGGTGGAAGTGCTGGGAGTGCTGGAAATGCTAGAAGTAGACGGCGTGGATGTCGAAGTCCGACTGGATGAGGTGCTGGTCGGCGAAACGGTCGAAGTTGAGGTAGTCGAACTCGAACTCGACGTAACACTCGAGCTCGATGTGGTAGTTGTGGACGAACGAGTCGATGTTGACAGCGTAGAGCTGCTCGACGAAGAAGTCGGACTGGTCGTGCCGCCAGTGGTGGTCGCCGGCTTCGCCCCGATCGCCGTTATCTTCGCGTTGGCCATGACATAGACCCTACCGTTGCCAAAGACGGGCCTCTGATTCTTCATCAGTCGGCCCGTATTGACAGGCAGGGTGATTGGCTGCAAGACTCCGCCCACGGGCACAGCCTTGTACGCGACCAAGCCGGTATTCACGTCGGCCATCCAGACAATCCCCGTGCCCTGCTGGCCGTTGTTTGACGTGACGACCGGAACTCCCTTGGCGGCAAAGACTTGGGATGATTGGCCGGCCAATGTGAAGAACGGCTTCCCATCAGGACCGAGGCCGAAGCTGTACGCAAAGAGCGGTTGGCCTGTTGGGCAGAGGTAAATGTAGCCGCCCTCGGCAGGATAGCTGGCAACGCCGCTGAAAAAGGACGCCACATTCGTGAACTGGTCGATCTTCTGAAGAACGCCGTCCGTCCCCCCGGCCCCCATCCTGTATCCACCCAGGTTGTTGGCGTCCAATACGAAGATCTGGCCGACCTTGTGGACGGCAACCGCCACACGGGTCACTCCACCCCCAGAGAAGTACGGATCAAGCAGCGTGACGCCAGAGGAACCAAAGTCACGATCGCCACCTGTCAGTACCATGTTAGCAACGGGTGTCTGGATCATGGGTCATGCTGGGGCTCAAGTTCACCATTCATGGTATCAAAGTCATAAGGCTGGAACCAATCCAGCTGCGTAAGACTGCCGGTGGAAGGATCAACTCCCCAGGAGGACACAGCTTGCATGAGAGAGCTCAAAGGGTTGTTTTTGCCGCGGTTAGGCGTGGCGTCCTTGTTGATGCCGGGGCCTCCCTTGCCATTGCCAGTCACAACAAAGACACGGTTGGTGGCTTCGTCGACAGCCGGGGCCATGCCAGACATCCAAATGCCGGCTTTCCCTCCGTTCTGCACGGTATAGTCAAGGGACTGCGGGGACGGGGCTCCGGGTGCCGCCTGCATGGCCTGCATGTTGGTGATGCCGACGCCAGTCGTCTTGCTGACGGTCATCAGATAGCCACTGAGGAAAGATATGTTAGCAATACTCCTGTGAACAGGTGAGGCAATCTGGACACTTACGTATAGTTAAAGTTGTCGCAGTGGCCTCCGAATGGCAACACCAACGTGTTTCCTAGTTGGGTTATAGACGACCGCTGAAGGAGCGTTCCGGCCACGAAGTAGCGGGAGAGGTCGTTGTTGGCCGGCTTGTTCTGAAGGATGTACGGCCAACCCGGAATATCCGTCAACGACGGCAGCGTCACGGCATAGAGTTTGTATTGACCTAGGTACAGATGTCAGTAGGGGAGTCTCCTGTCTCGGAAGTGGAACGCACCGCTAAGAGTGTCGATGGGCCCTGTCTGGCCGCCCTTGTAGCCCTTTGACGTGAAGTACATGATGTTCGTATTCTTGTCGATGACTGGGGTCGCCGTGATGCCGATGTTGCCGGCGATATCGCCGCATTGTGCGTCCACTGAGGAGAAGGGCGGATCCAGGGTGCGCTGGGCGATGAGTGCACCAGTGATTCCGTCGAACACTCTGACAATGTTCAGGTTCGACACGACAATGACCAATTCATTACCACCACCTGGCGGCGTCCAAACGAGCGGCTTCGCGTTGACTAGCTCGCCCTGTGCCGAAAGCAATTGCCCTTGCCATTGTACCGACCACGAGCTCAGCTTGGCTGGATCGATGGGATGGTTGGGCAAGTAGCCCGACTGTAACGGATCCTTTTGAAACGGTCAGTTCTGAGCTGAGGGGAGGAGTCTACAAGACCTACCGCATCCTGGAGTGCATCTGTCGACACCCAAGACCGCACAAGAGCCGGCAGCAGGGCGGCTGCCACTCCAACGAGCGTCGATAGCCTCATGGCGAGCGTTTGGGTTACTGGACCGAGTGGACTCAAGACATGTGGTGAACCCCTAATACAATTACAGCTTCCCTACAGAATAAAAGTGACAGAACATCCAACAGCCTCGGCGTGGACCAAACGAGTGACTAGAAAATACCGACGACGAGGGTATACGGCATGGCAGAACGACCGACATTGAGAGAGGAAGCAGATGTGTCCCGGTCCGGGCTACCACGACGCTATATTTCCCGGCCGATCGAAGGTAACATTGGTGACAGGGGAGGGAAGCGCCTCCAGGGCTGAAGCCGCATCCCAAAGGGGGAAGCGTATCGGACATCCCAAAGCTTTGGTGGGTGTGTGTTCCAAGACATTGTCTGACCTTGGCTCAACTCGTGCGCCGGGGCGCACAGCTAGCAAGCAACTAGCCCACAGCCAAGCAGCACAGCAGCTGCGGTGGAGTCTGATGTCTGGTCAAGCTTCTCTCCAATGCTCTGCCGAGACAGAAGCAATCCTGTCTCGAACAATAATCCAACCTTTTGACACTTGTCGAAGGCAAGGAAACAATTTCATCCCACGTCGTCCCAGGTTCGCAACAGACCACTGGACCAACAATCCGGGTCGAACGGTGCGCCACTCATCCAGGACACGAGATAAGCGTCAGGAAATGCGACGCTGGTATGACGGCGATTGGGCGCAACTTTTGGCGTCGTTCTGGACCGGGCTCTGTCTGTCGTCGGATCAGCCTCCCTGCAGGGTGGGAATATTGGCAGCGCCAACGCCAGGAACAGGAAGGAGGGGGCTGTTAGCGTCCCGGTACGTACCTGCAGTCACCAAACCTTAACCCAATGACTCCAGCCAAGAGCGGTGGGTCTGGCCTTGGCTTGGGCGATTGATTGGGTTCTTTCGATGAAGCTGTGCAGAGCAGGCCAGACTATCGAAAATCGAAGATCGAATTGCCAAGGAGGGTTTTGTTTTTCTCGACAGTGGCAGCAATGGCTGCTGTTGACAACGATTCAGCCCTGGAAGATACAAGAGCTCGATCGCATACTTCGTAGAGATATCGTCATAAGGTGTGATTGACGCCCCCGCTAGCCTGTCGAGTAATCAATCACAACGCCGCTTTGCAGCATCGCGCTTTCGCGGAAATTTGCATTTTGGCGTTGGCCAGCTGTATCATGGGCACTTCACATTGGCCGACCGGCAGCCTGCCCGGATCGTTTGCACCAGCAGGTTTCGACCGGACTAGTTGTCCCGTACCTGGCACCCGGCGCTGTTGCTTGGTACGCAGAGCGACAGCGAAGAGTGACCCAGGGCTAGGTTCATCTATTTTTGATGGAGGGGTTGCACTTTCCTTTTCCCTGGTTATCAGCAATATCGAGGCACGGGAGCGCGCCAGCTTTTCGGGAGTGGCCATTTCATTTCTCGAAGCCTTATTGTGGACCGTCTACAATAAACAGAGCATGCTGGCTTACCTGAACCATGCTTGCTGTTTATATAGCTGTTCGCTTCCCCGAAGCGCTTGTTAAACCCGTTCAACCCTGGCGTAGAGGTCCAGCGTACAATCCTCCCATCTCGGTCGGCTTCTTGCCATCTTCGCTGGCCCAGGTGGGAAGCCTATGGTACCAACAGGAGGGGTTGGAAGCCTTGACGACACAGTACATACGAAGCCCGCTCTCTGAACCGCAGCACTGGACACGTCTCGGGACACCGCCAGCGGGCCGCTCGCCTCATTGTTGCCGCGTCGTACTTCGACAACTGGCGAGTCCCGAGGCCGTCAAGCTTAAATCCCCTCGCCGCGCGGTCTGTCTGTCCCACGCAAACAATATCGCTCACTGTCGTCCAACCAACATGTTTGTCCGCTGTAACAGGAATCAAGGTATCCAGGCTTTTCCCTTTCAGCTGGCCTTCCCAACCGGTGGTCGTCCGAGCCAATGCCTTCAGACAATGCTAGCCGGTATTAATCGACGCCATCAAGCAATAGCTCGGAAAAGTATGAGGAGCGTCAAGCCACCGAAAGACAAGACCAGAGGATTGCCGAAGATCGGTCAGTCCGATCACAGGCTGTGTAATTTGAACCCCCAGCCGGCATCTGATTCCCAGTTCCTGCAGGACGTATGATGCAGGCACGAATATGTAGGCGAACAAGCTTCAAGCCACAGGCCGGTACCTGCAGCAAGCCGAAACCGGCTCAGCATCAGGCCAAAGACTCGGCCGAAGTGAACTCATACTGGTCCCCAGCCCTAATCCATTTGGCTCTCGACGGTGACCACGCAGTGCAGGACATTCGAAGACAAGCTTTTCCTCGTGCGACTGCCACATAGCACGGTGTGACAGCGAACGGTTAACGGCCGCTACTGTCGTACCCAGGCGGGTGGGTGCAAGGTTGCTCAAGACCTGGGGGAGGTTGGGGAATCACGACAGGGGAAGGACTTGTATTAAGTCGTAAAGTCTGACATGACATTGTGTGATATGTATGTACAATACGAGTAGCGCCTTTAAAAAAAAAACAAGACCATGCCGTGAAACAAGAAATGCATCGCCTTCGAAGAATCAACAAGTGTGAAAGCTGTACAAGAAGGTGCTTGCACGTGACGTTGATCCGAGACCTGACGGGCTCTTCCTGCTCTTCGCACGCCAAGCCGTTCGTCTTCCCCAACATCCTGACGAGAAAGGTCCGCCCTCGACCAAAGAGCCTTGTCGCTACCGCAGTCTTTCTACCCCTTGGTTGTTGGTAGTAGTTTCCAACAGTGGCGACGCGCGTGGGGTGGCTGGACCAGAAGAACGCGTCGCAGCGAGACATCGCCGGGAAAGTATATGTCGTAGGTGGTATCGTGATATGTACTGGTAGGACGCGCGCGCGCCCCGAAGTCCCCGCCGTCACGCTCATGTCGTGACGTTCAGCAGCGCCCCCCAAACGCGTCCTCGTATGTAATGAATCTCTCTCTCTCTCTCTCTCTCTCAGAGCATCCCGCTCCCTGAGCTAGAGATCCCGACTCGTCTCGCCGAGGCTATTCCGGCGATCGGACTCCCACGTCCTGCTGCTCGGACGCGCCGGCATGGCCTTGGACGAGGGCCCGAAGCCCGGCATCGACGACCACCGGTTCAGCTTCTTGCGCTCCTTGGCCGCGGCGGCCGACTCGGAGGTGGGCGATGGCGCTGCCGAGCTGGCGGACGTCTGTGACGTGCTCTGGGTGTTTGTGGAGGAGCCCGTCGTGTTGGGCGTGTTGTAGATGTACTCGCCGTCGACGTAGACGGCATTGGAGACGAAGGTCGAGCGGCGGTGGCGCCGGCGCGTGTACCGCTGCTCGAGCCGGAAGAGCTCGATCTTGGCCTGGATGCGCTCGAAGATGCTGACGCCCATTGTGGCTGGGGCGTGATATGTGACTGGGTGGAAAAGGTGACCAAAGATTGGCGGCGGCAACGGCTGCCAATGAGAAGGGACGGATCGCTAGATAACTGTCGAGATTGACGACGTCGATTCGGCGGACGGACAAAATAATCTGGAAGGTGTGATCGGAGAGCCGGATAGTGCGTGAAAGATCGTGCTGCGAGGTTGAGAATTGGCTTCTTCAACCGCAATGGCTCGATAATTCGAGTCAATCGTGCCCCAGATAGCAACCAGTGGCGTAAGATCCGAGTCAGGGGCCGCTTTTCGGGCTGATGTTTCAGGCTCAGATCGGTTGGAAAGCCGGCCAGCCCGTCCGGAGGTAGAGATGACAACGATTGACGGACAAAAAATGCAATGGGCAAAGGGAGCGGCTCGACGATGAGGGCAATCGCGTCTGCAAAGGTATCTCAAACACCGTCTCGGGTGGCGCAACCGATTTGAAGACAACTGGATGGTGGAGGTTGGGACACCCGCAATCCCAGCGAGGATGCACCGCACCACAGAGAATCTGGCAGCGACAGCCGCCCCTTGTCGAGTGCATGCTCTGCCGACTCCACATCAAATTTCCAGTCCTTGATGCTCAAGCCAGGGGTAGCACGACTTGGCGTTAGAGCCGCCACCCGGCGGTCCGCTGTTCAACCCGTCTCTCGGTTGGATCATCTGTTCTCCCAGCTGATCAGGCCGTGTCCGGTCCGGTAAAATGGGCTGCCAGCTCGCGACGGGGGCAGCGCACTTCGACGCTAACGACGATCCTATTGCAACCTTGACCTTTAAATGCAGGTTCGAGGCTCTGTGCGCTCTCTGCTCGCGTGGCCACCCCACCACCCGCCCATGCAGGGGGTAAAACAACTTCATGCGCCTGGACTTTGCATTTTTCGCGGCATCACGATTCTCGCTGTCGAGAGCGTCGTCCTGGCCGAGCGACTCCAAGCTTATACGCAGCTCATCAATGGTTGACCTGTCAAGTGACAGGCTCGACTTCTGTCTCCTATCGCTTCCGTCAACGTTTGATTCGGAGTGCAACACCACTAAGCAAGAAGCGACAAACATCTGAGCAGCCTCCTGGTAGCGGCAACACTGACTGCATCTCATCTGACGCTCTCCTCCAGCGACTGATGCGATGTAATATATCTTTTCTCTACGGTACTCTAGTATCTCTATGCCTGATCATGGCTGAGTCTAGGCCAGCCCAAGAGGGCTGCGATGATCGACGTGTTCCAGAGATCTTTGGGCTCGCATGCCTGGGATGGACTGGCGGCCCCAGTTCCCACGTGCACGATGGGGCAGCGACAACAAACATTGACAATTGATTACCTACTGTGGTAGAGTGATCAGAGACAAGGTCTCAACCACAAACACGCTATCGCCGGCACGCAGTCCACCGTTCACGGAGCCAGCCGGTGATTCAATCCAGCAGAGCCGCCGTGTTTGCTCCTATCGCCGCTCCCATCCGGCAATGTGCGATGCTATTCGCGAAAGAGCGACAGAGTCCTGCTGCTTCTTCTACTAGTGTAGCAGCTATCGATATACACGTCGCCCGCCAGGCTTCTTGACTCGCTTGAAGGAGCCTTTTGAGCCTCACGGAGGTTTATAGCGTCGTCAGCCTCGGAGGAGGATCCCGGCTGTTTGGGACGCGCTATTGAATCTCAGCTGGAGCTTGTTGCACTATGACTTATGAGCCGCAGCCTCGACGCACTATTCGACGCCACAACATCGGGTTTGATCCAAGCAGTCGGCAGAGTGTGGTGATGCTGCTCAGAACGTCAAAGCTAGCGGCCTAAAAATCGAACTTTGGTGGAAATGATGCCTGCAGACGAGCGCCAGAGTCCGGTAGAGAAATGCCGATGTGACACTGCGTCACAGTTCTCTGCGTCTTTCTCGAGATCTTAAGAAGCGCAGAGCCGCATTTCGGACCTTTCCAAGAGTCTGCTTTGGGTCCTCACTTGCAGTTGTCCATCGTTGAGATCTGGTTCATTCTTTCACCAGTCTCTCAGTCCTTCGTTTGACCCTATTGCCGCATCTTGTGTATTTCTTCTGCTCCAGTTGCCAGCCGCTCTTTATCGCACATCTGATAGCATCATTTTCACTATGTTTGTCAAGAACGGTGCCGCCTTGGTGGCTGCTCTGTCCCTCTTGGCGTCCGCCGATGCCAAGCGCCAGCAGCTCAACGAGCGAGGCAGTCGGTGCAACGGAGACAACCTCCTGAACCGCTTCAGGGGCGCCAAGTACTCCGATGCAGCCATCAGCTTCTGCCAGACCTACATCAACTCTGTGACCTACTCTGTGGTCACTGTTTCCACGGACCAAGCTCAGTAAGTGATACCCCCTGTCGCGTGGGGTAAGGGGAGCTCCTCTCTAACAAGTCCTCAGCGTGTCGTCTCCCGTGACAACCTACAGCACGGCTTATCCTACGCCGCTCTTGACGACGTCGTACGCTGCGTCTCGTCTGTCCAGTGCCTGTAACTGCGTCAGCCCGTCGGTTGTCACTGCTGTCGTGACTGAGTATGTCGCCAGCACGACATCTGTTTCTTTGGACGACGCTGCCACTAGCACGTCGGACGACTCAGCCACGATAACTGAAGACCCCGTCACTCCTACGGATGATCCCGCAACCTCTACGGATGATTCATTGACGTCGGCTACTGATGAGCCGTCCGCTTCGGCGACTGACCAGCCGTCCGCCACGGTCACGGAGGACCCGTCTGCCACGAGCACTGACGACCCGTCTGCCACGATTACGGAAGACCCATCATCCGCAGGCACCGACGAGCCTTCGGCTACGGCTACCGAGGACCCGTCAGCCACAAGCACCGAAGATACATCGTCTTCGACCACCGATGAGCCCTCCTCCACAGCCACCGAAGAACCATCCGCCACGGCAACCGACGACCCAACCGCCTCCCCCACAGACGAGCCCACAGCCACACCCACAGACGACCCAACAACCACCCCAACCGGCACCCCCGCCGCCGCCACCCCGACCTCCCTAGGCTGCTACGTCGAAGGCGCCGGCGGCCGCGCCCTCAAGAACCTCGTCCTCGCCGACGACGCCCTGACCATCTCCTCCTGCGCCGCCGCCTGCAGCGGCACCTACGCCTACTTCGGCGTCGAGTTCGGCCGCGAGTGCTGGTGCGACGACGCCGTCGACCGCACCGCCTTCCTGTCCCCGGACGCCTCCGCCTGCAACATGGCCTGCAAGGGCGACGCCTCCGAGACGTGCGGGGGTTCCTCCACCATCAACATCTACGGCAGCGCCGACCCGCAGGACGGCACCACACCGACTGAGAGTCCCTACGTGCTGGCCGGCTGCTTCGCCGAGCCCGCCGGGGCGAGGGCCCTGCCGCAGGTGTACGCCTCGGCCAGGATGACGGTCGAGCTGTGCCACACGACGTGCTCGCTCGCGGGCTACGTGGTGGCCGCGCTCGAGTACAGTACCGAGTGCTGGTGCGGGAACGCGGTGCCCGAGCTGGCGCCGTTCGAGGGGGGTTGCACGGCGGCTTGCGCGGGGGATGCGAGCGAGACTTGTGGTGGGAGCGATGCGTTGCAGTTGTATACTCTTGCGGCTAGCTAGGGTCTCGCAGAGGCTCGAGGAATTGTAGGGGAAAGAGGGATTGGAGATGGGAAATAATGATGATGATGTGGATGGGTAGGGACATTGGAGTGTGGGGGTTGGGTATGATTATGGTTCTGCCTAGACTGGGGGAAATGGATGGGTGGTTGTTCTTTGCTATCCTCCATTGTAGGACGCTGCTACGTTGGAGTTTATACACACAAGACATTTTTTTTCCCTTCTGGCCAGGGCAGTAACGATGCTTGCTCTGGGTTAATGTATCGAAATCGGGGTTTTTCTGTACTTGAGGCATAGACTGGGGCATCGTTATGGCATGTCATTGGTCAAAGGGGCAGCCCGTTTGATGATCTTGGAATAAGTTTGGGTTGGGTATCCCAGCAAAGCTCTAGGTCAAAGGAAACGCTCAATGTGAAAAACAACCGCTCAAGCAATCCATACGCTGATCCAAAGTCCGCAATCCATATCTGAAGACCGTTGATGCCTCGTGCCAGGTCCTCAGGGCTTCCCATCTACAATGCCAGGTCGTGTCGAGGGGAGATTCCCTTATGATGTGATGCTCTGATGCTCTCATGTCTTATGTTGTGATGGTGTGCAGCTACAGCCTCTTCAGCAACTGCTCCGTCAGCTCCTTCGCAAAGTCAATGTAGGTCTCAAAAGCCGCCTTGAACTCGTCGCACTTCCAGAGCTCCTCCATCTTGCACGCCGCATACTGGCAGACGAGCTGTCGCAGTCCGGACTGACAGTTGAGCTGCGGGGTATTCTCGTAGATGTAGCAGATCAGACGAGCGACGTCGCCGACTCTGGCGGCCCAGAGCTTGAACGAGGACAGGACCGAGGTGAGCTTCTCGCAAGCTAGCATCTCTAGCGCCGGCACGCCGTGGTAGTCGGCGAGGACGGCCATCTTGGCGTGGGAGACAAAGACATCCGAGTAGTCCTCGCCCTCCCAGTTTCCGAGGGGAGCGCTCCAACCGTCGCCCCAGCCGCGGCGATCTCTGGGCTTGTAGCAGTTGGTGAAGTCGTCCCAGAGCCTATCGGTGCCCCGCGTGCGCTGGACAGGAGGCGCACGCCAACCGCAGTCGCTCAGTCCTCGGGTCATCGAGTTCGCGGGCGAGGCCGGCTCATGCTCCCATCCCCATGCGTCGCTCTCCAACCCGTTGCTGATGCCAACGGTAGAGGCGGCGGTAGAGGCCCTCGGGGAGGAAAGCTCTGCGCTTCCATGGCTTTCCTCGCCGTCGGCAGCCTTCTCCGAGCTGCTGCTGGCAACCAAGCGCGGCTCGGGGGGGGTCGTAGTCGCCGGTGTATGCGAACTTGCTGAGGCGGATGAAGGTCTCCGCGTCAATGTCCTCCCACACGGCCACGCCCTCGGCGGCTTCCTTCATGCCTCCGTTGATGAGCGTGTTCAAAGACGTTGAAAGGCGCGAGATAACTTCGGCGTGGAGCGTGAACTCTTGTTTCTCTGGGCCGACGATGAACTTGAAGGGCTTCGAGATGAGGATGCTGTACAGAATCAGCATCATGTTGGACGTGAATGCTATCCTTGATGAAATACCTCTCGTAGTTGATTCCCTTGGTCGACGCCATGGTTGCGACTCTTCACTTCGATATGGTATGAAACCGGAGGACGGAATGCCCAGGTTCCTTAGATCGGGTTGAAGCTCGGTCGAGTTTTGACGACCTTTCGAATTGTTGGGAACCAAGGGAAAAGAGATGCAAGACCGTTGCTTGCTAAGATAAAAGAGGTGTATGCCCGACTGCCCGTGCGGCGTTAGCATCCGTTCTAGTGACTTATGTTACCAGCCGGTATTGTGATGAGCAGGTGCGAGTAGCCTGTGATGCCAATGGCGTCGGCCATTGAACAAGGTATGTCACCCCAGCTTGCCGTGTCATTGCTCAGGTTCACTTTTGACAGCCATAGGACGTTATCTGTCACCTGGAGCGCAAATCCACCTCATATATGGATAGTGGCCCAGCCATCCATTCCTGAAACGGGCTCGTCATTGCTGCAGTGTTCCGGTCTTTAGTCGTCTGGTCGTAGCGTCAGTCTCGAGCGTTCGTAGTCTGAAGCCATCGCCAAATGAGTGGGGCCGAGAACGCCCAAGGCGAGGGGTGTTAGAGTCTTAACAGGAAAGCGCCGTCTTCAAGGCCTTTCCAGTTAAAGTTCAATCAGTGACTGTCACAACCAATTGTATCGCGCGCATGAGAGTGACAACAAGATATCTGCTGCGTGAATAAACTAAGGTCCAGATTCTGGTCATATATCCGTGTGGCATCGTCAATGCGGGCAGTGGCCTTCCGGGCACAGGCCCGGTGTCGACCTCGCTGCCAAGAAACCTTGACGCTGACTGTCGGATGCGCTCCGATGGTTCCCCGCAATTCGGTTCCACTCTTGGCACGCCGCGCCGAGTCCCCTTTCCAACGACATCGCCTCCGGAACATCGGGCTTTAGGACCGGTTCTGCTGATAATCAGACTCAATCTACTACAGCTAGCAACTACTGCCCGTTGAAGATTTCGGTTGGGACGATGGGCAAGCGGACGTGGTCCGAATCCGAGATTGTGAGCTCACTCCCTCGTGACTGAATGCATCATTGCCACGGCTTTGTAATCACTGACGACGTCCTCAG
>Ga0209127_100294_pt1 | contig 17520 bp, 13 predicted proteins | sample LakSupMetagenome_FD_187469 | JGI IMG/M metagenome (GOLD analysis project Ga0209127, IMG submission 187469) | Freshwater microbial communities from Lake Superior, Canada - Sta WM archaea (SPAdes) (version 2) | ecosystem: Environmental > Aquatic > Freshwater > Lake | place: Lake Superior, Canada...
AAACAAGCCATTTTATCGGCAGTAGGTGGGAACCGTATAAACAACGCCAGAAAATGTACTTTGAAACAAGAAAGAGAAAGGATACGCCTCGGCCCTCCGCATAACATCCATAACAAACAACCAACCGGCGGCCGCCTCTGCTCGTCTGCTCGTCCATCCTAACCAAGCTGCTCCATCCAAACGTCACGTCTCCTCGTCCTGATCGTCCAACATCTGCTGTGACCCCATGACTCGAGCACCTCGGTTTTCTCAACCCCCCTTCTTTGTCGATAATCAAGCAGCCTGCGGCTCGAAATTCTTCCTCAAATCTGATACTTTTCTCTAGAAAGCCTGTCCCTGGAACGGCATACCGCCACCGGGTGTGCCAGGACGTGGCGGCCCCCCGGCATGGGAGAAATGCCCCTGCGGCGGCAACGCAGGACTCTGCGGTCGACTGCCACCCCTCATTGCCATGCCCATTGGCGGCGGCATGCCCATAGGCGACGGCACACCCATAGGTGAAGGCATTCCCATGGGCGATGGCATACCCTGCGGAGGTGGCCCACGCTGCGGCGGCGGTCCACCCCAAGGACTTCCAGGCTGGCTGTAAATCTGCGGACTCGGCTGGCCATATGAGAGCTGCTGTGGCATCATCTGCTGCGGCGGTCGTTGCTGCTGCTGAGGGGGCACGCCGGGACCAAAGCTGTTGTTACGGGATGGCGGGCTCATGACCGGACCGGGACCCATCCCCATGCCTAGCGGGCCCATGCTGCTGCCAGCGTACATGGTTGGACCCGGACCGGGGCTTATGGTGCCGGGCCTGCCGTAGTTCTGCTGCTGCTGCTGGGCTGCCATCTGGTTCTGGTACGCAATCTGCGCGGCCCGCTGCGCCTGATTGTACTGTTCCCTCTGCCGTTGGTCGATAGCCGCCGCAACCGCCTGCCCACCTAGCCCGTGCTTCATCTGCGCCTTCTCACGTTCGCGCGCCTCGATGGCGCCGACGAGACCGGCTTGCGGTTGGGGACCGCTGCGGCTGGGGCCTACGCCGATGAGCGGGGTGCCGGTGACGCGAGCGACGTGCTCTTGTTCGCGCGCCGACAGATGGCTAGATATTTCGCCGCCGGACAGGGCAGCGCCTGTGCCCTGGCTGCTCGGACGTTGCAGCAAGTCGGCCGAGTTGCTTCGCGAATGGGGTGCGGAGCCGCCCATCGGTTTGAGGAGCTCCTGGCTGCCGATGCGTTTTAGCGGCGGTGTCAGTGTGCCTGTCCGCAGAGCCGCGAGCGTGTTTCCGGAAACGCTGCGTTGGTGTCCGTGGGCGTAGAGAGGGGTTGCGGCAGCCGCTGCTCGCTGCTGTACAAACTGCTCTGGAGACAACGCTCGCTCGCCCGAAGGTGATCCAACTCTTGCTGCGCCTGGCTGCCAGGCTACGCGGCGGGCTGTGTCATCCGAATCCTCACGGTAATGCGAATATCCAGTTGCAGGACCAGGAGATTTGCGACCCCCTGGACCTGGAGAAACGCCTCTAGGATCGTTGCCTTGTGGAGTCATCAAGCCAGGGGCTGGGGCACGCATCGGACTCTGGGTCCGGGCGGGAATTACACTATGTCCAAAGTTAATGTCCGGAACGGCGTATCCTGACTCGTCGGCGTTTCGTGCGGGAGGTTGAGCTGCCGATGGGTCGCCAACGGTCCTCAGAACACCAGCACGAGGCCGCTCAACTGATTCTTGCGTCTCTGAAGACTTTCGGGTGCTAGCGTAGTCGGGGCTCATATTGGACGAGGCGTCGTCATAGTGGCTGCTGCTTGCTTGACTCCTCTCACTATCTTGCCGTACAAGGTGCTCAGCGGGGCGGACTCCTCCTCGTTCACTCGGAGCAGGGGAGTACTGGGTTGGCGCTTCTATGAACCTATCTCTCAAGCTGCCAGAACTAGACGGCGAGCTGGGGACAGAATCATCTCGCCGCTGCAGACTTGTCGTCCTCTGGGGTAGAGGTTTCCTGTGGATAGGAGGTGACGTCTGAATGTTGGGTGGTGGTCCTCGTCTTGCTCCTGGGGGCGGTGTCCGGCGTTCACCAGGCGGCGGTGGCCCTCGGTAGTTCTGGTATCCACCTTGACCAGGAGGGCCTTGGGGCCCGGGAGGACCCATGCGGGGATCTCTAGGTGGATAGTTCCCGTAGCCCGGAGGAGGCGGCCCGCGTTGACCCATCATCTGTGGCGGACCACGAGCATGCGGTGGCGGTCCGTTGGGAGGTCCCATTCCGGGGTGTCCCATTGGCGGCGGACTCATGGGTCCAGGGCCACGGTAGTTGTTTGGCGGTGGCCGGCCGACATTTGGCCCAGGACCCGGACCATAGCCGCCTGGAGGCCCAGCTAGAGGCGACCTGGAGCGCTTCTGTTGTAGCCCCATGTCGGAAGGGGCAAGACCAGGAGATGATCGAGGCGTACCGGACGGCATGTTCGTTACCGGTGTCAAAGCTTCACGAGATCCATTATTATTAGCATGCATCTCTTCGCGGTTGGCGTAGGTTTGTGGCTGTACCGATGGCCCCGAGGGGTCTGAATGTCCATATGGCGAACCTCCGCTGTTTTCGCCGGCGTGCGTCATGGGATCCTCGCGGTCCCGGAAGGCCTCGGGAGTAAGTCCGCCCGCCTTAGCAAGCTGGGACAAGGTAGTGCTCGACAGGCGGCTCGTCGCTCGACGCATCTCGGGCGAGTGATAGGGCTTCTGGCTCGGCCTCGCACCGGCTCCATGGGCAAAAGCTGGGGGAGGATTCACCGGTTCGGGGGCCAATCCCTCGTGTATCGTCTGGACACCATTGGGTGGCGGCACGTTACCGCCAGGTTGCTCATCATCCGAGCTTACTCGTTCCGGTGTGGACGCAAGGTCACTCGAGAAGCCAATACGGCCAGGAGGTGAAGACCTCCCGGGACCAGGAGCACCGCTCAACTCGAAGTTTGTGCCACCGACGACCTGGGTGTCGGAGCTGTTACGCGCATGTTTCAGCGCGCTTCCGCCGAGAGCGGACGGCGCCCGCTCACGGTTTGGATCCGGCGGCGCAGAATCGGTACGCGGGCCGGGTTGACCGAGCGACATTGAGCGGGAAGACCTCACCGAAGCTGCATCATCCGCGAAACCGACCCGAGCGCGGGGTGGCCCAGGCTGCGGACCAAAGCTCAGTCGCTTACTGCTGCGGCTTGCACTACGACCATGAGTCTTGGTTCCGTCCTCCATAGCAGTCATGCGTTTGCCTGTGAGATCCTTCAGCTGTTTTCTCCAATCTCTTTCTGTCCAGTTCGCGCTTCCTTCTGTCAAGATGAGACCTGTCACATCCAGGATCTCCAGATAGCCGTACCGTTTATGCTTCGGCATGGCGAACATGAGCGACCGGGGATCGAGGACGCTGGCAACGAGCCGTCCGGGACGACCGTACAACGCGAACGTATCCCAGGTCGGGAACAGGAAGCGCAACAGCATCTCGAACCCCGACACGGCGGGGTGAGTCTCTGGCATGATGAACACGAAGCCCTCCGTCACCGAGGGCGGCTCCGAGTGGATGGTGATGGTTCCCTCGACCTTGAGCAGGGTAGAACCGTCGATGAGCGCTCGGGATTGGGGATAGATGGCGTAGGCCGAGTATGCCTCTGTGATCGAGGCAATGGGCTTCGCCTTCTTTTTCTTCTCTGCCTCCTTCTTCGAGTCGTAGAACTTTATGTCCCCCTTCAGTACTGGCGGATGGGACCGGTCGTAAGGAGAGCGCTTCTTCAGCTCCTTTTGCAGCTTCTGGTACTCCTTTTCGTCGGGGGGCGAGATGACGCACCAGCACCGTCGCCAAGGCACTCCGGCTCCGAACCTCACGCGCACCCACTCTTCCGTCTTGAACCTCGTCCGATCCATAATCAGGTTGATGTTGTTCAGTGTTTTCCCCTTGCCTGCAATGAGAGCTCCAGTGTAGGCTTCTTGTAGCGTCGAGTGCTCGTACATGGCCAATCTGATGCCCGCCGTCCATTGTATTAATGAATGATGGGAGTTGAAGTGTAGGAGGTATCGGTTCCGTCCGGCTGTGCTAATGCTTAGGATATTCTGAAGGGGTTGCTCGTCGTTCGACCTCGTCGGCAATGATTCTATCTGCAACGGCGTTAGCTCTGCTCCGGGCAACATGGACAGACCTTGGATGTGCTTACCATCTTGATCGAGGCATCTGTGAGATTGATGAACTTCGGTAGCACTTCTCCCTCTTCGCCGGCGGCATCTAGCTCAGCTGCATCCCAGAGAGAGAGGACGGTGCCGACCAGCTGTGCAAAGCATTCGGTCCATGTCCGGTCCGGGTTCGGCTTTCCCCCTGCGCATTGTCAGCAAAGTGCAATCCCCTTGTCCGGTGCACCCAGGCACAAAAAAACCTACGGGAGTCTTGGTCATCTAGCTTCAAGAAGTACCCCTCCTGGTAGAGCTTGTTCTGGTGGCTGTTTAGGAAGGTGAAGATGGGCTGAAGCTCCGGGATGGTATCTTCAGTGACGTCCATGAGGGTCGGTTGGTACGTCTGAACCATGGACAGGGGTCGCGAAACGCTTCTGGCTCTGCCGGTAGGGCTCGCAGTAGGGGATTCTTCTGCAGTTGTTGGCGATTGCGGAAATTCGGCGCGCGCAGGAGACGAGGGAGCGGACTCGGCAGGGAAAGACGAGCGTTTTGGTGGTTGAGGATAGGGATCTGTCGCGGTCTGCAATGTTGTGTCGCCGTTGGGAACTGGTTTTTGGTGGTCGTGGCTCTGCACGTCTGCCGGAGGCGATGATGTAGGTGTAGGGGTCCTGGAATCCTTGCCGTGCGTTGCCGAAAACTGGGACATAAACGAGAGCACTGCGTTTAGGTTGGCGCCTGGGTCAGCATTATCGAAAAGTCCAAAGCCTCTGCTCTAGCATCTAATCGTCGAGAGTGAACGTTGGCAAAGTTTTGGGGGGTTTGTGGTCTGCGTAAGAGTACGCGTCTTCCGGGCATTCGACGTATTTGAAGAAAAGGCGGTTTTAGGAGAACAAACGTGGCAGCAGGGGATGGATATGAGGGAGGAGGAATGCATGAAAATTGGGCTACGAACCTCGATTGCGACCCATTTTGACTGCTGTTTTGTCCCCTGGCTGATGGGAGGGGTCGCGTGTTGTTCCCTAATAATTAGGTATCGAATCACTGATCGAGCCAGCAAATGGGCAGGGGATGGGAAGCTTGGCTGTGGGAGCACGGCTGATGAGCCAAGAAGCCCAAGACACCGGAGGCAAGTCGATCTGGCAAAGGCTGCTATTGAAAGGCGATGACGCGACCACCAGTTACACCGGGGGCAGAGGTGCCAAAAGCCGGCTTCTTGGACCTCTTTTATTATGGCGGACAAGCAACAAGCGGCATGGGGAATTGTATGATAGGTGAGCAAATGGAACAAGAACGGAGTCGCGACAGCTAACCCACGGGACGATTGGCCGGATTCGACCGGAACAGGAAACAAAAGGGTTGGATGGTTGTCGTCGTGCCTTGGCTGCTGGAACCAAGACAGGCAGATCCGCCAGAAAGAGAGCAATGGATGAGAATAACACGTAGACAGTCTGTAATAACGAGAGAGCAGGAGCCTCAAAAAGGTCGGGGAGGGAATCCAAAAAAGTAAAGAGAATCCAGGGTCGTCGACGATGACGGCAAGCTCGGATGGCTAGCGGGATTGATTCGCGGCCTTCGTCAGATCCGCAGCAAAAGTCGGTAATTATGCCCTGTCTGATCTGATAACTTGGCTGGCTCGGCTGGCTCTGCAGTCATCTGCAGGCCCAGTGCTTGAATTGGAATTACTGAGATCTCTTGGCCGCACCGCACTGTTGGCGTCCGGCTCAGAACGTTTGCGGAAGCTCCGGAGACAGCCAAGATTGGCCGATCGATTTGTGTGATGAGACAGCTTCTCCCTTCCTGGGGGTTGCAAGGAGACACATGAAGAAGAGCAACAACCAAGTTCTAGTTTGAGTTTCCGTACCGAAAAGTAACCTTCTTGGGTCCTGGCTGCTGGTGAGGACCAAGATCCGGGTCAAACCTGAGTGCGGGCCAAAGTGGGCGGCGCGATCTATTTCATGGATCCAGACTCCGAGTTGAGCAAAATGCCAAGACAAGACGATGGAGTCACGGAGACTAGCGTCCCAGAACAGGGTATGTACATAGTTGAGGGCTTGGATGGTATCGACTTTTTGTGTTTCCTGAGGTGAGCTCAGTCGCTTGTTGCGGGCTTGCAAGATGCCCTGCCTATCCTGTTTCCCTGATGGATTTCGGTCACTTTCGAGTGTCTCGTAAATCGCGTCGTCAGCGTTTCGATTCTGGAGTCAAAGAGCTGGGCCGAGGCGGTTGGGCGGCTGTCATGGCGTCTTGCTATGAGATCCCCCTTGCGGGCCGGCTGACGTGGGCGTCAGTTGGGGTCTTGAGGTGTCAGTGCAGCGACAGGAACGGTCCTGAAGCCACCATGATCACAACGGCAAGAGCACGAAGGCAAGGTAAGGTACCCAGGTACCGTGTCAGGCGCGTCTCGTATTGGATCTCTGACATGTAACCTCGACGCTGCAAGCTTGGGCAATCTGACAGCACCTCACGAAAAATCTAGCTCTCTAGGCCGTATTATACTGGCTGCTATCATCCTCACGTCTTGTTTGGCATAGCAGACAACCCATGATACCATCTCCGTGAGCAAATGGCACCGTCAGGGACCCTCCAACAAGAGGCGGCAATGCTCCTCCTGGCCCGGGTATCTACAGATCAAGATCAGCACACCCAGCCACCTGCACATCCTCATGCACGGTTGCCAGGTCGTTGCAAGTTTACGAGCAGCACTAAGTAAGACATGTGGCCAAACAGCGCGCGCACACAAGACATAGTCGTCAGTCCAAACTTTGTTGTAAACTTGCGGTGATATCTTCCTGCCGCAGCTAGTAGGTTTCGTCAACGTCAGCATAGAGCAAGGGTCCAATAGCAGAACCCGTCTTGTGGCCGGGGACCCGGATGATGGGGGGGGGCGCGCTGATCTACCGCAGTAGTACCCGTACCGGTATCTTGAAATAGCACGGGAAACGCACATCAAGATGTCCGCATGCAAAAGGCCGTCGAACAACAAAGTTGTGATTTCGACTCATCTACACATGAAGACGCGCGAGCCTGAAACCTGCTCTCTCGCGCTCTCTGCCCGTCATTGCAACTTGCGGCACTCCCTTGCATGTTTCTTCTCGATCCTTCCGACAAGTACAAGCGCCACAGCGGCGAACTGCTTCCACGTTGAGGAACCTGGGCGTCTCGCAACCGCTGTGGTCCAATCGTCTCATTTGGTGCAACATCACACGCCGTCGAGTGTCAAACCCAACCTCTCTTCTAAGCTGCACCAGCCACTGCACATGGCAAAACATCAAACATGTTGTAGAGTGCCAAAAGATGCAATACGGTCGCATCCACGTAGATCCGCATGCTGCGGCCAAAACATACGCGTATTTCGCTGGGCGCCCAGGCTTTTCCCGCGGCACGATCAGCAGCTGCTTGGGCGCCAGCGAATCTTTTTGTTGTTGAGCATCTTCGATCGCCTTCAGACAGGAGGACCGCAGCAGATTCCCGTGGAATGCTAACAACTTACACGTGTACAGATGCAGCTTGCAGCTCCTGGAGCCTAGCGTCTGCGCGCTAACACTCGTCAATCATCATCCTGTCTCTGCATCACACTTTTGCAGGGTGTGGAACCGAGACAAAAAAAAAAGAAAAAAGCAAGATGCGTTACGTCACCGAAGTTGGGTCGTCTGCCCAGAACATGGGCCTCGTGAGCAGCGCAACCGCAGATGCGCCGACACATCACGGGCATGCCTTGATACACTGCACATCGAAAGAATGGCGAGCGGATCTTCCCGTTAGCCGGCACGAGTGCCAATGCGTTCATGAAGTTGACAAGGTCTGGTGGCTCAGCTATCTCGGCTTCTATATCTTACATAAAACCCCCAATATGTTGCTTGTTCAGAGCTGACAATTCAGGTCCCAAGTTCGTAGACATGCGGTGTGACTCTCCAGCCATCGATAACCTCGACGATGAGATCATAGAAACCACCTCGGTCAAAGCAGTGGTGGTTGCATATCAGTGAGGAAGTCACCACGAGAGTCTAGACGACGCGCATGATGAGCTTTTAATGCATCGAGAGACACCGTCTGAATTCCTCACCTCTTCTCGAAGTCGAGAGAGACTGATCGTATTTCTCGCTGTCCGTGTCCGTACAGCTCATGGCTCACAATAAGCACCTGTTCACCGCTGTCGGGGGCCCGTCTGAAAGTGAAGAAGCGTAAATACCCACACGGTTGGACGTCGTGTCACCGTCGATACCTTGCACATCAAACCTATGTCTGCATGTCTGCATCACCTGTCACATCGTGCCTGTGCCAGCAGTCAATGTGGTGTAGGGCTGACGAATCGTCAGGCTCGAACTTTGCTATACTGACGGTCGTATGCGTTCGGATGCGTACAAATCTTCCTCTTGGTGGCTTCACACTTTGCTGGGTTATCCAATGTCCAACCATTACCATCCAGCCGGTAAACCCCCCCTGGATTTCTATTTCTGAGATGGAGGTTAGCGCCGGCAAAGAGATCAACACCTCTGACCGGGAAAAAAGCAAAGTTTCCAGGCTAGACGTGCGGCGTGCATACTCCGTGCACCGAACTGCACAAACGATTGGATTTTGCAGTATGTAGCCCTTGTCCATGACAAACAACAGACCGAGTCATCTCATCCAGTGATCACCATTCTACGACAGTTGGAAGAAGTTTACGTGTAGTCGAGTCGACGGTTTGCCCTTGTGATTGCACCCCACTCCCAGCCTTGGACCGTTCGACGCCCCTTAGGCTCCAACTGCTACCCACCTGATCCTTGTCTGATTGTCCAAGCACAAGGCTCTTGTCTGGGACCTCTCTTTTCTTTCTGCGTTTAGATCCTATCATTTCGTGCCTCGCTCGCATGTCGTATCGGAGAAGGACGGTTTTTGGCTGTTCCTGCATGACAATCTGTTATTGACCGGGTACCAGCTGATAGGGAGAGACGGCTGGGGGTGGGCCAGCCCATAACCTGCAGGGTGCGCCATTGTGCACCAAGGGCAACCGTCCAACCATCCAACCCCGCCTAAACATTCGTTTCGCCATACCTATTGTCTGGTCGACGAAACATTTCGTTCGTGATCGCTTGTCGAGTCTCCGGCCAACGCGATCAGGCGCCCGTTGACCGTGACCTTGTGCCGGAAACACGCGAGTCGTTATTCTGTGTTGCCTTCCGTCGACCCTCCATGCCAGGCGTAACTCGAAGCTCCGTAACAGCAATCGCGATACCGTCTTTTGCCTCCGAGACTCGCTGCTCCGTCCGGTCGCTGGCCTTTATTGCACTGCATGCTATAGACGCTCAAACCGGAGCATATCGCCGTCAATTAGCATCCAAATGGATCGGATCCATCCCATTGGAGAGGACGAAGCGACCCAGGCAACCCAACAAGGTTTGCGCCATTGAGCGGCCCGTCCCTACTAGTTGCCATACCGATACGTAGTGCTAACATGCTGTGTTTCCGACAGCCACACAGACCGCCCTCGATCCCAGGCGCGTAGGGAAGCAGAACTCGGGCTTTTCAGACGAAGAACTCGCCGATATAATATGCATCCTAGTCCCTTCCTCCAGCCGAGCCCGTAGTGAGGCCTACGAGATCGCCCGAGAGAGCTCCCAGCATCTAGTTGGAGGCGACGACGAGGACGACGACAATGAGCTGATGGGGCCGTCAGACGACGAGGACCTGGGGCTGGATTCGCACAGGCAAGATCACCGCAAGTATGCCATAGCGCTCAGGTTCTCCGCCCAGGTCAAGAACCCTCTCTTGGGCTTCACTTTCGGCCGCAACGCCGCCAGGTGCGACATATGCTTCACCAACGACCCGCACAGACGCCTAAGCAATGTCCATTTCCGCATTTTCTACAACGATTACGGCGTCTTGATGCTGGAAGACCGCTCGACCAATGGCACCATCGTCAACTCGAAGCTCCTACGGGCGAACAAGGACCCGAGCAGGATCTTGCAAAACGGCACTACAGTGGAGGTATTGTCCCACGTCGACTCCAACGACCTCAAGTTTATTGTCCGCATACCCAAGCGGGAAGGAGACTACGCGGCCGCGTGGAACAGGAACTTCAGAGACTACATGAGCAAGCTGGAGGCGTTGCGCGTAAACGCAAACGCTACAATCACGCCTGGACCACGAGGTCCTGTAAGTCCCCCCCCTGCTCTTCACCCAAAGGCATCTCTTAACATATCCCAGGTTGATCTGTTCCCAGCAGAAGCGCCGGGAAATCTCAAGCGACCGCAACGCCGACCAGCACTTGACCTACCCAACGAGACCACCCAAGATGGCAGCGACCGCCTGTCAAGGGACTGGACTGAATCGGAGAGGTATCACCGGGTCGGGAAGATCGGGCAAGGTGCCTTCGCCACGGTCTACAAAGTCACAGACAAGTTCCACGGCATCCCTTACGCAGCCAAAGAACTCGACAAGCGGAAATTCATGAAGAATGGCGTGGTCGATCAGAAAGTGGAAAACGAGATGAACATTATGCAGAGGATAAAACACGTGAGAGTCCCCTTGCACTGCCTGCGTCTTTGACCACGCCACTTACTGATGGTCGCTAGCCAAACATCGTCGGATATATCGACCATCTAGACTGGGACGAGAAATTGCTTATCATCATCATGGAATACGTACCGGGAGGAGATCTGGGGAGTCTGATCCAGAAGGAGCGCCCACTAAACGAGGATGCGGTGAGAACCATGGCCAGGCAACTGCTCGGGGCCCTCGGCTACCTGCACCAGCATAACATCACCCATCGCGACGTGAAACCGGACAACATCCTGATCAGCTCGCAGCAACCGTTCGTCGTAAAGCTGACGGATTTCGGCTTGTCGAAAATGGTCGATAGCGAGCAGACGTTTTTACAGACATTTTGCGGCACGCTGCTGTACTGTGCGCCAGAAGTGTACACAGAGTTTGAGGAGTACGACGAGTTCGGCCATCGAAACCCTCGGAACCGGCAACGGCGGCCTCGAGGGCAACGATACGACCACGCGGTCGACATCTGGTCCCTGGGAGGTGTCCTGTTTTATGCCTTGACAGGGTGTCCGCCCTACCCAGTCAAGGCTGGCGTCAGCTACACCGAGTTATTATACCAGATTATGACCAGACCGCTGGATGTATCTCCTCTCGTCCGAGCCGGCATCTCCGGCGCAGGCATCGACTTCATCAGGCGTATGCTCAACCGACGGCCGGAACAGCGAGCCACAGTCGAGATGCTGGAGAACCACCCTTGGCTCGGTGGCAGCGGTTTGCCGCCGCATTTGACTGCTGGAGATTCTTACGACGAGATATCGGATGATGGACTGGACCACCAAGCGTCGCAGCTGAGCCTGAACGATGCGAATGACCACGGTGATCCGATACCTGATGACCTTGAAGAATATTACGACGAAAACGAGTTTATGGGTTACGAATCAGAAAAAGAAAATCTCACTTTTGGCGCCGCGAATCAGGGGCCTCCCAGACTGTTTGGCGAGGTCAATGTCTCGGCTATCGGGAGTTCCGGGGTAATACCCGCGGAGCGGCTCAATCTGCCTGTCTCAGCCAACAGCCTCGCCACGACCGACATTCTGGGTGAGTATGAAGTCCGGGATAGCTTTGATTCGGAAGACACTCCCAAAGGAAAGCAGCAGAGATCGCAACCCGACTCGGGGCCTGGGCTGCGTGTCTCGGTGCTATCGGCCAGTCAAAGCAGGTCCGTGAATGACCTGAACAACATGACGTTCGACGTCGAGTCGCAGGACCTGGGCGGGGCAGAGTCCATCATGGAGAACCTCAACATGCGGTCTCTGGCTGCCTCCCACTTCCCGTCCCACGACAGTAACTACTTCTCCACTAGCAAGAGGAAGACGTCGTACGAAAACAGTGACGGATCGCAGAGTTCGGTCAGTCGTGACAGGCCGATCATCAAGCGGTTCAAGTCGGAGGCTTTGATAGACTCCATGACCGACTACTCTAGTGACGATGACGGAGAGACGGAACTGCTTGCCCACATCCCGCCTGTTGCTCGCGCTCGGTCGACACGGCAAATGGACGAGCCGGTTAACAAGTCTACCTACTGGACGGCCGGTGATAGGAAGTCGTATCACCTTCGCTACCCAGAAATGACCCAGTTCCAGCTCGACGCCTTCAGATCTGCGGCCTCGGCGCGAGGCGAAGAATTTGCACCGGGCAAGACTCCTCTATGGCAAATCGCCATGAAATACTTCCCGCCGGCCCATTACGAGCAGGTCGTCGCAAAGACGCCCTTGGACGTCGAGACAGTCTCAAACGCATCGGGCGACACCCGCGCCGCCCGAGCGAGCGGACTCCGAGACGCACAGCATGCCGACGAACCCCCGCCCACAGCTGGTCCAACCCCGGCCAGCGACGACGACATCCCGGACACCCTCGTCCCAGCGCACCACAACATCATTGTGCCCCTCCCCAACCCGCCGGGAAAGCGCATCGTCGCGTCTCTGCAATCTAGCGCCTCCTCCGTCATCTCCAATATATCCCTTCTCATAACCGAGTCCATGCTCTCCTGGGGCCGCCACCCGGACAACATCCGCGTCTACGAGCCCTCAAAGGAAGTCAAGGTCCCGAAATACGCCCTGAAAATCATGCTCTGGAAGCCCGGGTACGACCCCTCGCGCGACTTCCGGCCGTGGAATCAGAACCTCGAGAAGGGCGCCGAGGACGCCTTCCACTTCTACATCTCCACCAAGTCCACGTGCGGCATCCACGTCAACGATGTCCTCCTCCGCTCGCACGAGAGCAAGACCCCGTCCTCGCCGAGCAGGTACTGGATGCGCCTGCACGACGGGGACGTCATCTCGGTCTGGACGGGCGACCCGGCGCTCAGACCTCCGCCCAAGACAGAGGTCGTCTTCCGCTGCGCCTGGGGCGGATCTTCGCTTCCCCGCTCCTCCTCCTCCCCCTCCGACGAGAACACCCCGCCAGCAACCTCCGTTCCCTCTCTGGTTCCCGAGCAGATAGCCAAGAGGCTGGACGAGCTGTGCACCAAGACCGAGAGGCGGATCAAGTTCAACGACGAGCACGACTTCAAGATCGCCGAGGCGGAGATCGACCGGAACGAGCGGGCCGAGGACATTGGCCCCGAGAGGGAGAGGAGTAGGGTGTTTGAGGTCAGGAGGCAGGAGGCCTGTCGCGCGCTGGCGGCGGCGAGGAACAGCGCCAGTCGGAAGGGGAGTCCGGCTTTTAGTTCGAGGGCGAGTCCCGCTCCGGCGGCCGGTGGCGGGTTGAGGACGGTCGCTGTTAGGGCGCGGGGGAGTGAGGGGACGGATGGCTGAGGTGTATAAAAGTGTTGTGACTGAGGGGAGGGGGGTTGGGAACAACGGTAAAATGGAAGGGATGTGTCAAATCTGGTCTGGAGCTTGGGATAGACATCTGTATTTGGGTAGGACGGACTGGGGTATCTGTGGATAGGTTCAGGAAACATGATGTAGGACGCGACGAATACCTTGAATAGTGTGCCATTTGCGAAGCTGTCCATTCTATGCATCGTAGAGAGCACATATCACGGGTTTGGGAGCGTCAGATTTTTGAATCATTTCGTAAACTCAGTTCGCATGGCTATCGTCCACCAGGGGACCACGACCGGCTCCATTTCCACCTCCATCACTATGTTCCGTGATAAACGATTCATTCCGCAAATGCTCATGCCGGCGAGGCTTCCTATGCCCCTTGTGACCCCAACATTGCTCTCAAACAACTCCGCCAACTCATGGGAAGCCGTAGTATCTGCAATGGGAAGAATAGAGACACAGTCAGGGGCGAAACAAACACACGAAACAGCCCCAGAACTCGTGAGGATGCGGACAGTACAGACAAAGCCGCGGGGAAGAAAGGAAACGAAACAAGGCACGCCTCCTGGGGCGAGAATTTAACAGTGCCGGTTGGGGAAAGATAATCGTCGTGGTGAAAAGACAGGGTCGAACAGACGGATGCGACGAGCAGAAACCAGCTCCTCGACGTGTAATCTCCTGATGGTAAAGGACGAGTGTCTCCTTGATGGTGGTAGAAAAGGAAACAGAACAGGAAACTGAGAGAGGTTAGCTGACACGACACCACACAAGTCCTGGACCAAGAGGAGACCTACTCGTATGTTGATACAGCCATACGGCAAGGGTTCACCCAGAGTGCTCAATAGCACGAACTCTCGCTCGCAGTGTAGTAATCCGATCCCACAGACTTGGCCGGCGATCCCGAGGTCGCCGCCGCAGCATCAGCGGCCACCATGTCATGGCGCCGGAGCCTCACCAGGGCCAGCCGAAAAGCCCGATCGGACGACGCCCTCCGGAGACTCTCCTTGCTCCCCTTCTTGCTGCTCCCCTTACTTCCTTTGCCGCGGAGGATCTCCCTCTCCTCGTCCGAGTCGATCTCGACTATCTCGCGGGCGACGTGGTCCGCCCGGTCGGGGCAGAACTCGTTGCAGAAGGGGCCGCAGGGGTGCTCCCAGGTCGCCGCTGACGAGGCAGTGTTGCGGGGGCAGAAGCGGGGAGGCGTGGAGGAGGAGGAGGTAAAGCCGGATGGCCGGGGAGGGGCGTAGTCCGATGGGACGTTGGGCGAGAAGTCTCGCCAACCCGTTCTGGAGGTGAAGTTCCGCGTGTCGTTGCTGAAGTTCCTAGTATCCGAGCCGAAGCTGGCCGAGCTGAAGTCGCCGGCGGTGCCGGAGGTGAAGTTGCGGGTATCCGAGCCGAACTGCGGCATGCTCGAGCCAAAGTCGGCGGAACTGAAGTTTCGAGTGCTGGAAGTAAAGCCGGGCTTGGTAGAGCCGAAGTCGGCTGAGTTGAAACCTCGCTTGTCGGAGCCCGAGCCGGGTTTAGTCCAGTCAAAGTCGGGCGTGCTGACATTGGGAGGCTCGGTGGTCTCGAAATCTGGGATGGGAGAGTTGTTGACTCGGATATCCGGAGTAGGGGGGCTCTCCGGGGCCGACGCAGTCTTGGGGGTGTTCGCAGCAGCTGCGCGCTCAAGGCGTTCCATTGCCTCTCTCAGCCTTCTCGCCTGCTCTGGATTGTCGGTCCACATGCGCTCCCGAGCTGTGAATGGAGCTTCCTCAGCTGGAGAGGCAGAGGACTGGCGGCTGTTGTCGCCGCTGCGCTCGGACTTGCTGTGCCGTGGCTCATCTGGCTGCGATGGCTTGCTAGGGCGAGTCCTGAGGGGTTTCTTGACGCGATGGTTGTCATGCATGCTGCGGTTGTTCTCCGAGTGGTTGCTGGATGATCTGGACTGACTCGGACAAGGTTTGCTGGGAGCGCTCCTCTGGTTGTTGTACATGTTGGGGTGATCCTCCGAGAATCTGGCATGGCCATCAGATTGACCTGCATGATTGCTGCTGTACTCGTTGGTGTCATTGTTGTACATGGTAGGATTATTCTCCGCTGAGCTTGCAGGGCCATGAAGCTGGCTCGAGCGAGCGTTGTTGTACTGGTTTGTCTGGTTGCTGTTATTATCGTTGTTATACATGTTGGCGCTTTGCTCGGAAGAGGCATCACGGCTCCGCGGCTGACTCGGTCGAGAGCTGGTGCTGCTGTTGTGCCTGGTCTTCGGGTCAATGTTCTCATCATTCTTGTACCGAGCGTCTACACCGCGGCGGTTGTCCGAACGGCCATCCTCGGAAGGGCCAATGTTGTCGAGCCGGGAAGTGCGCTCACCATGGCTTGATGGTCCAAACCCACTGAAAGCATCACCATAGCCCCGAGGATAGTCTCCCTCACTGGCAGAACGCTGGTTAGCAGCGAAGTTCTCGCGGTTCACAGAAGCGAAATTACGAGCGGGTGCAGGGCCGCTGTGCCCGCGATCAGGCTCTTGACGCTGTTGACGGCGAGGATGCACGGGCTGCGAACCTTGCTCCCACAAGCGCCGGATCTCGTCAGGACTGAACACCTTGGGCGGAGGAGCGCTGTACTCGGGGGGCGGCGAACGGGTGTCCATACGTGGCCGACTGGATCCGCTACTCGGAGTAGAGACGTAGTCAGAGGAGGAACCCTCGCCGGAAGACACAAATCCGTGGGGGATGAGACCAGGGGTAGGCGAGCGACGAGGGAGGCCGTCCAATCTGGAGCCACGCACATCATAGTTGCCTCGGAAAGATCCGGAGTCCAGGCCAAACTCGAAGGTGTCTTCATGATTCTCAGGTACCGCGCTCCGGTCGTAGTCCGCGTCGGCCTCATGCCGGCTTGAGACCTCTGGTGTGGCGAAGGCAACTCGCCTAGAAGACTGCTTCGACGAAGTCGTGGTGGTGCTCGAGTTGACCCGACGACCGCGCGGACGGACCTTGTCAGCGTCCTGGGAAGACTGGTCGTTATAGACATGACCATGGTGGTAGCACGGAGGATGGATATAGACCACGTGCACATGATTGTTGCAATCTTCCTTTTCGGGGAGAGCGACCTGGCCGGTGTCTGAGACTAGATCGGTACATGGGATTGCGGTCTGCATAGCCGAGGAACCAGCGGAGACTTGCCCCGAGGTGTGCTTTTGCTCAGCAGGCTGCATCTCCTGGATGACGAGTGGCGGAGTCTGCGGCGGAGTGGGAGGAGCATCCTCAACAGAAGCCTGGAATGAACGAGCCAACCTGACAGACTCCTTGGAGACTTTGCGGTGGTGCTCAGCGGGAACAGACAACCTCGTAAGGTCCTTCGAGGTCCTGCGGTCATGTCTCGGCTTCAAGGAATCTTTCGATTCCACATCTTCTTCAGAGTCCGAAGGGGCAATGGGCCCATTGCCTGTGACCGTAAGGCGGCTGGCAGAGGGTTTTATCTGCGGCACTGCCAAGATAGTCTCCTGGTTCCGGTCAGTGACTCCTCCAACCCGCTGGAGTGCTAGTAAGGGAAGGACTTACCTCTGCGTCGAGATCCTCCCAGTCCTCCTCGTCTCTAGCATCTTCCTCGCGACGCGTACGGCACTGGAGGCAATAGCTGGGCTTTGGCTTCTGGCCGGCTCGTACGGGATGCTCATCATGATATCCCCGCGACCGCACTTTTCCGCAATCGGTGCAGAAGTGCTGAAGGTATTTGGAGCGCAACTCAGAGCTCATCCTCTTGCTGCGGCACTTCCGGCAACAGCTTGCAGGTGCCTTGGAGCCTGGCTTGATCGGGTTGTCCATGTGATATCGCTTCGAACGAGCCTTGCCGCACTTGACGCAGAAGTGCTGGGATTCGACCAGGTTGTCGTTGTTCGTCTCGGTGCCATCAACCTGGTGGCTGGAAGTCATAAGGGCTGCTTGATACGCTGCAGGCTGTATAGCTGAGTAGACAGGCTGTAAGGTTCCGTCGGGAAGGTGCTGGTAGCCCAGGAATGTCACTGGAACAAGATCGGGGATCGTAGCTCCCTGTTCATGGCCACGGAAATCGGCCCGTCTCGACGTATGGCGACGCCGAGATGGACGTGACTTGCGTGGCGAAGGCG
>Ga0209127_100295_pt1 | contig 17489 bp, 17 predicted proteins | sample LakSupMetagenome_FD_187469 | JGI IMG/M metagenome (GOLD analysis project Ga0209127, IMG submission 187469) | Freshwater microbial communities from Lake Superior, Canada - Sta WM archaea (SPAdes) (version 2) | ecosystem: Environmental > Aquatic > Freshwater > Lake | place: Lake Superior, Canada...
TGATGCAGTAATTATGCCGTTGTCGCGGCGCCGAGTATTGAAGTTCAGAGTCAAGTTTCTTCGGAGAGGGTGGAAGGCAGGTAGGCCAGCAGGGTGCCGCGTACGTAATGCACACTTTCTTTACTGTATACCTCTGGTTGGTCCGTGCACTACCTATCCCCGACAGTCAGAACGTTCAAGGCTACCCAAGCCTTCCTTATCGCTAACCACGGTGTCTACGACCGATACATCACAGTTCTGAACAGCTGTCTCAGAAATACCCGATCCCATCACAAGTTGGGCAAGGTCTCCCCTAGGGGACAGAAAGCTGCACTACCCCGGGATGAGACGCAGAACACTTGGTCTTTCCGTCACCGTTGCAGTAGTTGGCCGTGTTGTAGTAGCTACCTTTGCAGCTAGGGCACGTCTCAAACTTGTGGTGGACCAGGCCGCTGCCGTTGCAGCTAGGGCATTGCACCCGAGGCATATTTGGTAAGTACCTATGTCCAGGAGTGTTTGAGGGAAACTGTGGTGGAGGTTAGCACACAAATGGGACGATGTACTTCGCCGGGTGTGAGAGGCATCAGACTTACATTGTCCCAGAGGTACCATGTAGGTGGCTTCTGAACTCAGAGCAGGTCAGATATCCTTGACCGAAAGCGTCAATGGAAATGGGGATGCCAGATTGATCAACAGTACGGGTTATTGTCGGGCTTTGCACCTCGCCATCCGCGTGGCATGACGGTCACTGTGTTACCTGAATGGTGTTCTGTCCCGTCGTGCCAGGCTCCGTCGGGCATCAACCCAGGATAGGCAGGCTGTGGGAGTGTACACCACTTGGCAGGCTGCGGAATTGTACAGCACCCACTGGCAGTCTGGCCGAGTCACAGTGATGCCCCAGAAACAGCACATTGGTAAACGCCGTCGATTCCGAGTTTACCTGCCAGATAGGCCTACAAAACACAACGCTGGCAGCGACGCCCGCTTATGCACAAGGGCCCCCCGCCTCCATCGGAAAAGGAAGGCCGGCGGACAGCCTTGCAAGTCGCGGCAAAAGCCAAAGGCAGTAGGGTCTAACTCATACCTGTCCTCCTCTCTCCCCTGTCCTCCTCTCTTCTCCTAAGATGAGCCGCCGCCACTCAGCTCCTTGCTCTCCTCGCGCAGATTTTTTATCTGGCTCTGAAAGTTGGAATCCTTGTGCACCCACTCCCAGTAGCTAGTCCACACCTGGTTCTGGGCGCCCGAACCGGTCGTGTTGAGCGCCGACTTGAGCTTGTCCCCGAGCAGCAGTGTGACCCGCAGCACGCTCTTGTTCGCCTCCTCCTGCTTCTCGATCTCCTGCTTGACCGCGCTCTCCTTCAGCTTCGTCGACAGCGTCGCGCGGAACGCTTCCGCTATGGCGTCCAACCTGCGCGCCGTCTCCTCCGGGTCGATCAGGACGAGCTTCGAGACCATCAGGTTGCACAGACCGCGGATGTCGTTGTCGTCCCTCAGACCGGCGATGATGCGGTCGTACAGGTCGATGATGCTGATGCGCGAGAAGGCCGTCTCCATGAGGGCGTACAGCGTCTCGTACGCGGCCTTGCGGACCTCGAGGCCGTCGTCCACCGTGTGCTTGAAGGGCCCCATCTGGACCTCGCGGACGAGCTCCGGCTTGATTACCGACTCCTTCATGACGTACGGCATCAGCTGGCCGAGCTGGCCGTGGATCAGCTCGGGCTTGTTGTGGGCCGCTGAGTTGAGCGTCGACATGGCGTGGCGGCGAATCTCCATGTCCTTGTCGTCGAGCATCGTCCGGAGCATGTCAACCAGGTAAGTCTTCAAGATCATGTCGAACGCCTCGTTGTCGTCTGGGAGTGTGTAGCGCAGGGCTTGGACGGCAATGGCCCTGATGACGGGCGACTTGTCGCGAAGGAGGCCCTGGATAGCAAGTTAGAGAAGATTCGAGTTCGGATCTGACCAGACCTGATGCAAACTCACCTGTAGCTTCACCATGTATGTCTGGGGATCGATGATGACCAGACGGCCCACACACTCGGCGCATACAGCCTTGTTGTCCTCCGCATCTGCAGCGGCTAGAAGTTGATTCCACACAGAATCGGCGAACTTGCCGATATTTGCCTGCTCATCGTCGCCGATCTGCGACACTGCTGCCTGCTGCAAGATCTCCTTGACAGACTGCAGAAGCAGATACTGAGTGGGACCCGGCTTCTGCAGGTCCTTCAAGATGACTGGCAAGTACATCGGGATATTACCAGCGCCCGCGCGACCGAGAGCAACCGCTGCGGCCATGGAGACCTTGCCGAGGGACGAGCTGAACTGGTCGAGGAAAATATTGGGTTGGACCGGGGACTTGGCCCCGAGCCGCAGGCCGGCTTCGCCAAGCACGGCCAGAGCCAGGCTAGCCCGTGCCGAATCCTGGGCGTTGGCCTTGATCTCTTGCATAAAGTTATCCAGGGTCACGCCGGCAGTATTCCCGCTGGCGACCAGAAGTGTCCCTATCACTTTGCCAACCACAGCTGGGTCGCCATTAACGCCCACGTCCTTCAGCAAAGCGCCCATGAGTGGCTGGCCGAGTCCGGTAGCGCCGACCTCGTTGACAAAGGCCAACAACGAGTCCAGAACGGTACCTGCGACGGTGGACCGCAGGAGCTCGCACAGCGATGCGATGAGCTCGGGTGTCAGTACGAGCTTTGGCTTGGCCGAGACGAGCCGTGCCAAGACGAGAAGGCCGGGCCCAAGGAGCTGCGCATCGTTGTTGTGGATAACCGGCACAAGGTTTGACACGATGGATTCGACGGTTGCGTCGCTGAAATTAGACTTCACGGCCGGCGAGAGCACCAGATGCTTGAGGGCCTGGACGCTGGAGCCCCGCAAGCTCCTGTTCGCCTTGCGCAACTGCGCTGAAAGCTCAGTGGCAACCTGCTGGACCCACTGGTCGTCAAAAGAGAAGCTTCCATCAGTTGACAGGGCAGCCACTGTATCGATAGCGCGGACTGCTGCGAGTCGCGTAGTTTCAGCAGTGAGGCGCTTCAGCAGTTCGTTGAGCGCCGCTTGTCGGTCAGCTTCTGCCAGGAGCGCAGTCCCATCCCCACCTGATGTCCTGGACAGTAGGATCCCCAGTGCGTGAAGTGCCTTGTTGCGCACCTCTGTGTCGGCGTCATTCGACGAGACACGGTCCAACACCACAGTGTATAGTTTGGAAAGCTCGGATTTGTACTTCTGCGCGGTGCGCTTAGATCGAGGAGGCGTGATGGCCTTGATCACCTCTTCGGCAGCCTGGATTGCCTCCCCGGAAAGCTTGTAGAAGCGGTCATGCACAGCACCTGTCACGCCAGCCACGATCTTGGTAAGATACGGCTGCAGCACAGACGACGAGTGGTTCCGAGCGATGTCGCCAATGAGCCGAAGCGCCGCGATCCTCAGTGTAGTAACAGTAGCAGAAGCCGTGCCTCCAGTTCCCGACAGAGCCGAGGTGCTGCCAGATGAACTCGACTGTTTGATGGAGTCGAGTATCGGGTCCATGATCTGATCGAAGTACTCGCCCAAGCCACCGCGTTGCACTGCGACCACGTCGTCCAACAAAGTGACAACAGCCTGTTTCGTGGGGACAAGTTTGCCCTTCAATAAGTTCGTGGCACCCTTGACAATCGATGGGACTAGACGCGCGAGATCTGCTCTGGAACCGCTGGCGGGTATCTTTTCCGCGGTCGGTGATGCCAAGCCAGTGCCTGCCAGGGCGAAGGCTGAGGCTCCAGCAGCGCTACTCTGGCGCCTGCGCTTACGGCTGGATGATGGCGGGTTCAGGGCGAGATACTCGTTCTGCGGATCGAGGGAGAAGTCTGGAATGACGCCTTCTCCCGTCTTCCGAACCAGCAGAGACAAGGCAGAGAAGACCTCGAGGCGCACGTTCTCCTCTCGCTCGTTGAAGCGCTTGACGAGAGCTGGGGCAGCGCGACCGTAGAGGACACCGTTGTCCAGCAGGTCTCCGCTACTCCGAGTTGAGATGATCGTATGCAGAGCCTTTGCCGCACACCTCCGAACCTTCCAGCTGGCATCGTCATCGTCGTCAAAGCCGGCATCTTCCTCAAACTCGTCGTCCTCGTCGTCAAATGCGCCGTCTTCGTCATCCTCGTCGTCAACCTCCATGTCCTCGTCGTCGTCCTGGGCATAGTTGGGGTCAAACTTGAGGTATCGGAGGCAAGCGCTGAGAGAGTCGTCGGTGAACTGCCGCATCTGTGTCGGACAGGACGCGAGGAAAGCTTCTAGGGCGACGAGCGCTGCCTCGCGGACTTCGTCGAACTCCAAGCCAGAGTCGCCCTGGCCCTCGTTCACTTCGTCAAGCCTTGCCTGAAGCTCGTCCTCGCCCAACACCTGCAGGATATAGGGCGCAAGCGTATTGACGTGCGGGCCGAAGCGCTGTGGAATGGATCGGGCCATGGATCCCAGGACGTTGATGTACAACCGCCGGGTGACAGGTGCTATGTCAGAGCTGCCCAGTGCAGCTGATGCCCTGTCTATGAACTTGTTGAGCATATCGGAAGAGAGATAATGCGCGAGCATGGAGAGAGCCACGACCGCCCTCTTCTTCACGGCCGAGTTGCCCTTGTCCTTCTCCAGCAGATTGACGACGGCATCCTGCAATGCCTCTGTCTCGACGGCATTGAGCGACGTTCCAAAGCAACGTACGACTTCGATCACAACGTCGACGGCGTCCGGCGGGACCTCATCGGAGGTCAAGACTCCTTCTGAAAGTAGTGACGCGGACTTGGAGTCCTTGAGTGATGTGTGCCGCCCGAGAAAGCGCGGAATCAGAATGCGGCTGATACTGCCGTAGGCTTCTTGGACCTCTCTTCCGGGCGTAACACCGGGTATGGGGCGCTGGAAGGCCTCGATAACGGTACGGAGGGCAAGGTAGGCAACCGAGTTGTCCACCGAGTTCTTCAGCTTCAGCGAGGACAACTTTTCCATCATTGGTGCGATGAGCTGGCTGGGTAGCTTCTTCACCAGCGGTCCTAGGCTGGTGATGGTTAGCACATAGTTCATCCTGCAGAGAGCCCGAGACATGTGGATTCTGGAGGGATGCTTACACTTTGATTGCCTGATTCTGCACCTCGCCATTCTGGTCATCGAGCGACTTCACGACAAGGTCGACTGTTCGAGCAGCTGTGCTGTAGTCGTGGGCCAGAATATCCTGCTTTCCCGTGCTCAGAACGGTGTGTAGATCGCTCAGGGCCATGAACCGGAAATCGGGGTCGGCATCGCTGATTTTCGGGAGGAGCATGTAGATTGTCTGGTTGCTCGGGTTGGCGGGGAGTGTGGACGCCATCTTGGCAGGAGGTGGTATGGTCGTGAGGCGCCCAAACGAGCTTTACCGAGCTTTCAGTGCTGGACAACAATAACCGTAAAAGTGTCGATCGTGCGATGTGTTGATCGTGCGGTGTGTTGAAAATGCGCCGAGAAGAAGCTCTCGCAGCTGGTCTTGCGGGCGGGTGAGTTAAAGTCAGCAGACACCCAATGTCCGTCTAGTGCGAGAGGTTTCTGAAATGAAAGGAAGGTTCTTGTGGGAGAAAGAACTTGATCGCAAGGCAGCAGTAGGCAGTGAAAGTGGAGGGACAATCTGGAAGCGCGGCGGGAGTGATGTTGAAGTGGTGGTGGGGTAGAGGCTCCAACGTGGGGTCAAGCTCCCGCTAGCTCCGTCCCGACTCTCACCCCTGCTTTGGACTGACATCAGTGGCACGGACCAGCGGTTAGCCGCCAATTATCAGCCTCTTTCACATGCGAGGCTGAGAATGTGTCTCCCTTCTTCTTTTCGTTATTCTCACCACTTCCTGTCAACTAGTCCATGGCAACATGTCAGCGTCACCACTCCTCGCCTATCCCAGAGACACCCTCAAAGCAAACCCGCAACGGCCGACAGCATCGCCATTAAAACGCCCAATATCTGCCGCCCCTTCCTCAGATGGCACCCCGAGGCCCCCAGTCCAGCCCCAACCAGGGCGGCCGCACGCCACTATGGACCTAGCAGAGCAGATGAACGACGAAGAGAAGCGCAAATGGGTAAAAGGCAAGAAACTCGGCGAGGGAACCTACGCCAACGTCTACGCGGCGCATCTACGGACAGACCCGAGCCAGAAGGCCGCCATCAAGAAGATCAAGGTCCAGAAAGAATACCGCGACGGCATGGCGCCCGACGCCCTGCGCGAGATCAAGCATCTCCAGGAGCTCAACCACCCCAATGTTGTGCGCCTGATATCCGTCTTCTCCTCCAAGGACCAGAACCTCAACCTCGTGCTCGAGTACCTGCCCCTCGGCGACCTCGAGGACCTGATCCGCAACGTCGACACGTACCGCTACGGCGCCGCCGACATCAAGGCTTGGATGGGTATGCTGTGCCGAGGCGTCTGGTTCTGCCACGAGAACTTTGTCCTGCACCGCGACATCAAGCCAAACAACATCCTCATCGCCGCCAACGGCGAGGCCAAGCTCGCCGATTTCGGCCTGGCGAGATCCTTCGCCGACCCGGGCCTGCCCATGACGACCAACGTCATCACGCGGTGGTACAGGCCCCCCGAGCTGCTGTTCGGCGCAAGGCACTACTCCGGCGCCGTGGACGTCTGGTCCGTCGGCCTCGTGTTCGCCGAGCTGATCATCCGCGCCCCGTACCTGCCCGGCAACACCGAGATCGACCAGATCGACTGCATCTGCAAGGCCATCGGCACCCCCACGGAAGAGAACTGGCCGGGCGTCACGAAACTCCCCGGCTATGCCGTCGGTAACGAGGTGGTGCCCGTGTACGGCAGGGACGCGTACATGGGCCGCTTCGGAGCCGTCGGCGCCGACGGCGTGGATTTGCTGATGAAGACGCTGGTGCTGGACCCGAGGCAGCGCATCACGGCGCGGGAGATGCTGGAGCACAAGTGGTGGCGTAGCGCGCCCAGGCCGACGAGGAATGAGGATCTGCCGCGGAAGCAGAGGGGCGGTTTGGAGAAGATGGCGGCTGATTTGAAGAGGGTTAATCCCATGGAGGAGGATGGTAGGGGGGCCAAGGTGGCAAGAAAGCTGGATTTTGGGGCTATGAAGAAGTGAGATCGAAATTGGATGAGAACATGGACATGGCAACCTGGAATGGAGTTTAGATCGCATCGGCGGCGTTTGTTGGATTATAAGGGTAGATTTCACAAGGGTCCCCAAGGGGCTCGTCTTTTACGGAGTAGGGCGGCACTGATACCGTTCTGATTATGGAAACAGTCTTTCCATGATGCTTGTTCAATGAATGGCGTTACACGCTGGTCAAGTCATGAGTCGCTGCTTTTCACATAACAGAGCATTCCAGCCCATACATAGCCCTCTCAACATCCCTCCGCACCTGGTACCAATCCGCCCTCCGCTCCGCAAACTCATAGACCTCCTCAGCGCGAAAGATACCCCCGAACCTATCCCCATCCGCAATGATCGTCGCCATCTCCTTAGCATGGTTCGGCGCGATTAGATAGATCTGGCTCAGCTCCCGCAGCGCCTTGAAGTAATCCAGCAGATCGTTATTCTTCAGCTTCCTGATGTAATCGAAGTACAGGTTCATGTCGGCGATCAGCTTGATGGCGCCGTCGGTGCTGATGCGCTGCCGCTTCAGGTGCTTGCACACCGCCGTGAAGAGGCGCAGCCCGACCTCGCCGTTGAAGACGTCGAGCATGGTCTTCTCGGTGGAGCCGACCAGCATGCTCGTGTGCGAGGAGACGAGCTCGACGACGCGGCGAGCGGTGTGGGTGGGCCCCATGTCGCCAAAGTCGGTCGCGCCGTTGTTCTTGTCTGATGGCGCGGCGGGGAGGGGGTTGTAGTCCGTCGGCAGCTGGGTCGTGGCGCAGATGTACTCCACCTCGTCCATCAGCACGTCGATGCCCTTGTTCAGGCCTGCGGCGACGCTCTCGTCCAGCATCTGCTCGAACTTCTTCTTTGCCAGGCCCGAGGGGTCGAGGAAGTCGTTCCGGTCCGCTATCCGCGGGCCGGCGAGCTGCTGCTCGTAGAAGACGTCGATCATCTGCGAGATGAGGTCGCCGACGTTGACGAGCTCGATAAAGGTCACGAGCGGCGCCACGCCGGCTTTGTTGTGGTCGACGACGTCCCGCGGGTTGTAGTGCGAGAGGTGCTCGACCGCCTTGTCGAAGCCGGGCTTGACGTGGCGGTTGCCCAGGATGCGGAGGAGGTTGACAAAAATGGCTTCGCATTGCTCCCGCGCTTCGCCCCCGGCCTGGCCACCGAGGGCGATGAAGACGGCTGCCCTGCCGAGACTGGACTTGGCGGCGTGGACGAGGTTGAGGGCTACTTCGATGCTAAAGAGGGACTTGATGCCCTCCAACCGTGATGTCATCAGGGCTGCTTTTGCTGCTAGTTCGTCGGTAGGTGCTTCCAAGCCTCCCGGTAAGGGAGTGCTTTTTCTTTCTTGTTCCATGCCAGCAACCCCTGGCGACTGTGGTCGTGACGGCTGCGGCGAGGGTGCTGACAAAGTTGAGCCGTTTGTCGACGCAGCCGGCACCGGAGTCCTCGGCCCAAATGGCGATGCTATCGGGAAGGCCAGTGTTGTTGGTAGCACCGTGACTGGCATCATGACCACCTTCTTGAATGACGTCAAGAAGTCCTTCTTGTCGGCTTGACGGTTGAAGTTCCCCATGTAAAAGGACTCGACGCTCGCGTCCTGTTCCGACAGCTTCTTCTCCCAGTTTCCCACCTCAGATTCAGCATGCCGAATGAAGTAGTCCAGCTCCTCCTGCAGGTACAAGTCCAAGTGTGGCTCGAAAATCCTGAGAGCCAGCTCCTTGGCCTTATCCTCCATCTTCTCAGTCGTGCCCTTCGGCGGAGTAAGAGTTAGGAAGAACCGCGTAGTCTGCTCAAACAGCCCTGACACAGCCTTTAGATAAGACAGCAGATTCCTCTCGTGCGCTTCGTCGAGCAGTGGCGTGGTGTACTCCATGATGATATCCTCCCGCACCTTCTGGATGAATGCCCAGAAGACGTTCCCCGGCCGGGGAAATATCCTCTCCATAATGACCGCTTGCTCGTTGACCTTCTTCGCCAGAACCCCAAAGAACATCCTCGAGGGCTCCAGCGTGATATTGTCCGCCGGCGCCTGGTTAATGCAGTCCATCGAGTTCATCAATACCTCCTTGTCCGTGAACAGCGGATGCTTGTGGATAAACAGCTCGATACACGCCGTAGCGTCGTTCAAGATATCGAGTACATGGGCGTACTTCCTCATCCTGCCATCGACGTCCCAGTACTCGTATCCCTGCTCGAACTCGCGCAGCACCGCGCTCTCGAATATGGTCTTCATGGAGTGCAACTTGTCCTCCCTCTGCTGCCAGCCGGTAGACCAGTCGCTTTTCGCAAATGTATGCAGGTTAGCCAGCATCTGCGCCTGCCGCTCGGGCTCGCGGAAGACCTTGAAGATGATGGGATCGGCGTGGCTTCGCGCGTTCACGAGGTCGAAGTAGAAGGGTGCCAGGGCGCCGTATAGCTTGCCGTATTCCTGCCTCGCGAGCCCTCGTATGCTCTTCACGTTCTTAATCACGTCTAACAGCGCTTCCGGGTCGTGGAAGGGGTCCTTGTGGGCTTGCGGCGGCGGCGGACCGCTGACCTTCAGCGTCTCGAACCCGTCCCTGACCTCCGCAACCTGTCTTGCCCTCCGTTCCTTTTCTCGTTCCCTCTCTTTTTCTTCCTCCGCAGCATCGAATAACGTTGTACTCGTCCGCGGCGGTGGTATCCCTGCTCCCCCGGCTCCGAATCCGGGTACTGCACCGGCTCCAGCCGCACGGGGGCCAACCGCCGCCGCCGCCGCCGCGGCAGCTTCCCTCTCCCTCCTCCTCCGCATACTCTCTTCAAATCTCCTCCGAGCTTCCGCTTCGTCCCAGCAGCCCATAGCCTTCAAGCGCGCCACCCATCGAGTGTCGTCGTAGACCATCTCCTTCAACCGCCGCGACGCCCTCGCGAACCGCATCTGGTCGGGTACTGGCAAGTAGTCTAGTATTGTCACTAGGATCTCGGCGGGCAATGTTGGCTTCGTGTCGATCATGGTAGTCGCTTGCAGGGTGGTGAGGATGCTCTTGGATCCCGGCGCCGCGGCGGGCGGCGCCCGCTTGAAGTTGGACATCGTTGCGTTATAATTCGACCACGTCTCTTTGTGTTGGCTATTGTTTCAGGTCGGGCAGCCTTGCGAAAGTGTCAATCGCAAGAAGACACGATTGTTCATTGTGTTGGTGCCTTGTGGTAAGCTGTGGTCCGACGTATGATTGGAGCTGTTGTTGGAAATCGGGGGAGAGCTCCGTACAGCACAGTCCGTTTAATATCAGTGGTTGCAGTGGCCTTGGCGGCTGGCTGGCGGCTGCTCCTGCGTGTTCAGGGGTAAGGTACAGTTATGGTGGAAAGGGGGCCTTGCAACAAGGAGCCAATCTATCATCGGCATGAGAAGGCATTTTAAGTGACAATGGATCGGTTTTCTCGTTGCCATGCAGTGCTAATGATATCTACCAAACGAGACTTTTCCAATACTGCCAGGTTTGCACTGCCAGTTTGATGCTTCCATTCTCCCTTTCTACACAGTACCCTACAAACACCCCAAACCGCTTGTGTCTCCTGGACTCCTTCCAAATGGATGACCGTGACCGCCCAAGGACATAGAATAACCATCAGCCACCAAGCGACCGCAACTCAACACGACATGTGGCCGAGAGACCGAATGCATGGCAGTGGAAAACATTTTGTGACGCCGTACTCCGTGGGCACTGGTTGACATAGAAGAGGCTATGCGTTCGCCGTGTGCTCGAACGCACGCCACTAAGAGTCAAACAGGTGGCATATAGCTGGTAATACAGTGCTGGATCTAAAGTGCACTAGACACCCGACCCAAAACAAACCCGTAGACGGTGTCGAGGATTCAGTCCCAGTCCGGAACGTGAGTGAACAGATACGAAACAGACTCTCCGTTGTGTGTCCTAAACAAGTTAGCAATCCCGCGTACATGCGTATACCACTGATGCTATCACATACCTCCTGATGGCCTCCGCAAGGGTGCCGCTAACATCGATGACCTTCATCTTGGGGCAGCGCTCGAGCTTGTCGCCCAGTGGCACGGTGTTGGTCACAACCAGTTGCGATAGGCAGCTGTTGTTCACCGTGTCGATGGCGTTGCCGCTCAGGATACCGTGTGTGGCTATGGCAATGATCTGCAGCGGGTTAGCATTTTGTCAAACCTTCGACACTGTCGAAAAGAACATACCTCTCTCGCCTGGTTAGCCTGCAGGAGCGCAGCTGCCTTAGCCAGCGTTCCACATGTGTCAGACATGTCGTCCACCAAGATCGCGACCTTGTCCCTGACCTCGCCGATGAGCACCATCCTGCCCACCACGTTCGGCCGGGGCCGCTCCTTGTGAATCAGCGCAAAGCTAGCATTCAGCCGGTCCGCAATGGACGTAGCCCTCTTCGCACCGCCGGCGTCGGGCGAGACGATCACGCAATCCTCGACGTTCATGTTTTCGCGGATCCAGCGCAGCACCGACGGCTCGGCGTACAGGTTGTCGCAGGGGACGTTGAAGAAGCCCTGGATCTGGCTGGCGTGCAGGTCCATGGTGATGATGTGGTTCGCGCCGGCCGTCTGCAGCATGTTGGCGATCAGCCGGGCCGAGATGGGCGCGCGGGACTTGTCTTTCTTGTCCTGCCGCGCGTAGGGGTAGCAGGGGATCACGGCAGTGATGCGTCGGGCGCTGGCGGTCTTGCAGGCGTGGATCATGATCAGGAGCTCCATAAGCCCGTCGTTGACGTCGCCCGGGGCGGTGGACTGCAGGATGTAGACATCTTCGTCTCGTACCGACTCTCCGATTGTGACTGAGGTCTCTTGGTTGGAGTAGTTGAGCGAGGTTGTGCGAGCGATTTCTATGCCGAGCCTTTGTGAATTGAGACGTCATATCAGCTTCTGTGTCTCGACTTTGTCTTATCGTACTGGGAGTGCCATTGTTACCTGTTTGCGACCTTCTGACTCAGTTCTGGATGGCTACTGCCACTGAGGAGTTTGATTTCGTTTGCCATTCCGCTTGACATTGCTCGTAGAGCCTTTGTGCCCGGCTTCGGACACGTGAAAGAATCGAGAGCTCTTGTCGGGGAAAAAAAAGTTGTTATCGGCGGTTGCACGCGGCGGTCCGCTGCTGTGCTGTGATAGGCGCGGGGTAAAAGTTCGGCGGGCGCTGGGAGACGTCTTGATGACTGTGAGATGATGACGGTGGCCGTAACGCTTGCACAAGTCTGCGAATCTGACAAACAGCGCTGAAGCACTTGATTAAGATATATGTCCACGATCCGAGTATCCTCTGAAACATGGTGGTTTAAACTTCACAGAGGCTTCGGCCCAGTGCGGTGGAGCCGAGAATTTCCGTTTTGAAATGCTCAAGTGGGGATTCGGCAACTTGTAAGTGAAGCCGATGACATGAATTTCCATGACTCGTAGGTGCTACGAATAGCTCTCATACGCTGATTGAGTATGTTCACTTGCTCAGAAGAAAGTCCATATACAGTGGTTCAGCACTCCCTCCGGGCAGCCCCAGACCATCAATGCAGTATCCCTCCGGTCCCTCCTCACACGGATTGCATCTCCAGTCTCACCGGACCCATCAGTCGACGAACCGCCCACTTCTCCATGTGGTCAAGGTAGGTCTTCCAAGTACCGCATGCCCCGAACATAGTTGGGAGCACTGCGCCCTGTTCAGCAAGCTGTGCAAGCCTTCATGTCCGTGTTCGGGAAGGGAAGCTAATGCTACTCTGCAGGAGGCGAGTACTGCTGCTGCAGAGCGGTAGCCAGGCGGTTGTATGTCGCCCTTGGCGCTTCAACCTGGACTGCTGCACTGTAGCCAGCCTGAGCTACCTGCTGGACATTTCCTGCGAGCGGGATCCACCATGGCCTCCCGTCGTTTTCCACAGTCCAAGCTTAAGAGCGTCATCACTTCGCCGCCTTCACCTTCCGCTTCACCTCTGTGAGCTTCCGCTCAATCTTGGTTTCGTAGCGGAACTTCTTCTTCCTCGGCTTCTTGGGCCACTCTTTCTTGCTCTTCTCCGGTAACTTCCCTGACTTTCCGCCCTTGGCGTCATCTCCCTCTCTGTCCCCTTCGTCCTCGTCCTGGCCATCTCCTCCGTCACCCTCAGCGTCGGGTTTGTGCATGCCATCCTTGTCGACGTTGACCGCCTCTATCGTGACGGTCGTGTAGCGGTCTTCATCGATGTACTCCTCTTCCAGGTCGACGGGCTGTATCGGCTCGTCCTCGAAGCCTCCAAACTCATCGTCTTTCGACTCGTTCTCGGACTCCGTATCGCTCGTGCCGGCCTTCTGTGCTTCGCGTAGTAACTTGTTGACTGTTTCGACGTGCTCTTCCACGGCCTTCTTCCGCTCGTCCCTCATCTATCGCAACATGTCAGTATATGCGGGAATTAGAGAGACAGAAGAGGAGGATCCTCACCTGTTTCCGCGCCTTGATCCTGTCCTGCCTCTCTTGCTCCTTGGCTGCCTCCTGGGCGACCTTGATGCGTTGCAGCTTTCGCTTTCGGAAGCCTGTGAGATACTCGGCACGCGCTTCAGGGTCGTAATTGACCTCTTCGACGGCGGAACCTCGCTTTCTCTTCTTCAACGGCGGCACTGGTAGGCCCTTCTTGACTCTAGGCTTGGCGAACATGTTGAATATCACGTTTGTTGTCGAATAATCATGTAAAGTCCCATGCTGCGATGCAGGATGGTTGAAGCTGTCCAAATTTTAGCGGGGCATAAGTCACGACCCCTGTCACTGCAGGTGGGAGAGAGCGACCCCTGTCACTGACGGATAACTGCCGCAATCCACCGCCTGCCGCAGCTGGAGCTATCGGGTCTCCGTCATCAAGGGACGCTCGACCGTCAGTCAATCCCATCACCGGCCGACGATATCACCATCTCGCCGCCGCACATAGTTGCTCATCAACCATGCGTTTCTCAATAGCATCGGTGCTGCTCAGCAGCACTGCTGCATACGCCTTCTCCGACACATCCCCTTTCGTCCTGTTGTCCACATCCAAGTATGTCGCTGCTGCCTCCCACGCTCAAATGCTTCCTGGACATCCCAGCTGACATCAAAATCCTAGACTCGACACACCCCCTTCCCCTCCCCAACTTCAATCGTCCAAATCCCTCACGAACTCCCTCACCTCCCTCCTCTCCTCCTGCCCGACAACCCGCTACGCCCTCGTCTCCCAACCCAACCTCCACGCAGCCGACATCCGCGACGAGTCCGACGGCGGCAAATGCCACATGCCCAACCTCTGCCGCGCGGCGTCGTCCGCCGTTTCCGCCTATACCGTCGCCGAGGTAGTTGGGCAGCTCGGCAGCCCCTCCCTGTCCTCCATCATCAACACAGCGTGCGCCTCGGCAGGCAAGGCCGTCGAAGTCACCGAGATCGAGCTGCGGCATCTACCCGCCCTGCGGACGGGGCTGGGAGAGAAGGAGGTGGACGAGCGGAGGGGGATCTTGGCTGATAATGGTATGGCCCAACTCATACACCCCTTAATCAATGTCTTTGTGTGTTTTCCGGGAGATGTTTGCTGACAAGAGAGTGTCAAAAGACTACGAGCTCGACCGCCTCCTCTCCACGCTGGGCGACGACTACACGGTCCTGCTCTTCTCGGACCCCAACGAGTTCAAGGCCTACGAGCCGAGCTTCGTCGAGCCCATGCGCACCGACCTCAAGCGTCGGGCCGAGGCGGAGCCTGTCTATGTCGGGCGGAGAGCGGGGAATGCGACGGATAACAGGGGGTTGTTTGAGAGGTATCAGTTCTTTACGCCCGGTATGTCGCCTCTGACTTGTCCCATTGTGTGGACTGTTGTCCGTGTGATCTCCTACTAACTGGTGTCTAGGCATCTTCATGGGCCTCATCGCGGCTTTCGTTATGCTGTCCATCTTGTATGTTGGACTTCAGGGCTTGTCGAGCTTGGAGGTGTCGTATGGCGCATTTGATAAGGAGATGGGTCCTGCTGCGCAGAAGAAGCAGTTGTAGAGCAAGCCGAGAGAAGGTTGGCGTGCGATGGATTGGTGGGTGTAATGTATCATACTAGTACTACGCCTAGCAACGGAGTTTAGGAACGTGGTTATGGCATGACTGGACCGTGGTGGAAGTATTCCGGGTATACTATTTATTGTCCTTGTTCCAGCTCAACTTTGCTCGTGTGGCCGAACCGTGATGCTCTTGCAGGCTACAAGCATCATATAGTCTTTTTAGGCCCTGTACGTTGATCATCCAGTTCCAGTGCTCCTTAAGAATGACATCCCACGATTTTCCCCCCTCATCAAAAAGGACCGCTGCGCCTCCGAACGCCAACACCATCGATAAGGGGAAGTCTGCTTTGACACACTGCATGCCTCAAACCAAATGACTAGGAAGCAAGAAATTCGCAATCCCTTCCCGCACGGCGTACTCATGACCACAGTTACCGCATACCAGCTTTCCCTCCATTAGCTGCGTCTCGATAAGGAGGTTGTGCAGGTCCTTCATCTTCTTCTCGTCCGCCTGCAGTTCTTCCTCTGTCGGTGCCTGCTCTGGTAGTTCTGGGAATCCGAGCTATCCCTTTATATCAGTAAAAATGTTCTAGACCTCATACCGGGAGTCGGTATTCACCTCTGTGGCGGTCGTCTTTAGCGCATTCCAATCTATGCGGTGCAGGATATTCGTGAGAAGCTGCGGGTTGAGCTCGACTTCGTCTTGTGCGAGTTCGGCATCTTTGGGATGCAGCGGAAATGAGTCCGAGGACGATTTGCAAGCCTTGACGGCGCAGGTCAGGAAATTTAGAGTGAGGAGCTTCATTTTCGTGGCTTGTATGTGTGTGTAAATGCTTTGCAGCTCGATCGCGGACTCTTCGAGGCGAGCTTGAAATTTTTGGTCCAAGATGGACCCACGTGATTGCTGTTACGACGGCATAAAGACAGATATCACAACGATGACTACGACATAACAGACGACGAATTGTTTGAGGAAATCTCTGACGTGGTCACACAGTAACTTGTCAGCTCTATCATTGTCAAGCGAGGTTCTTCTCATACCCGACGTCCTCGCGTTCCAGCTTCTTCCTAGAGTAGCGCATGTACACCGCCACCGCAGCCACAATCACGACGAAGAAGAACCCCTTTCCGAGAGCAGACCAGCCTGCGGAATTGTCGATCGCCCAACCGGCGATACCGTATAATGGCGCTTGAGAGCCGGGAGACATTGTATCAGCACCTGTCAGACACTGTATGTAGGAGCAAGAAAGGGAGAGAAGAAACTGTAACCACGTAATTGCCCGTCTTTGTATTTTGAGTTTACGAAAACGAACATACATGATTATAGCTCAGGTGCGGTGGCGTCGTCGTCTGTGTACACATGGGATGGCCTGGTCAGACAACCAGGGAACTGGGAGAGAATGGGATGAAATGCACACAGCTTAGAGTTCCACGTGGATACCTTCTGGGGGCACCTCCAGCTCGCCGCTCTTGGCAATCTTGATCGGCTTGACCGGCTTGTCGCCTGGGGCGGTCTGGGTATTCTCGATCTTCTCGACGACGTCGTAGCCCTCGAGGACCTCGCCGAAGACGACGTGGCGGCCATCGAGCCAGCTGCATAGCATTTGTTAGCAGACGTCTTCTCTTGGGTGGTGGTGGTGGTGGTGGTGGTGGTGATGGTAGAGCGCGGGAGCTCTTACGAGGTGATGACGGTGGTGATGAAGAACTGCGAGCCGTTGGTGTCCTTTCCGGCGTTGGCCATAGAGAGGAGACCCTTCTTGGTGTGCTTTAGCTTGAAGTTCTCGTCGGCGAACTTCTCACCGTAGACTGCATCGCACACCATTAGCACTCTGTCACTTCCCGGAAGGGTGGTGGCTCCACATACTCGACTTGCCACCGGTGCCGTCGCCCTTGGTAAAGTCACCGCCCTGGATCATGAACTGCTTGATGACTCGGTGGAACGTCGACCCCTCGTAACCGAAGCCCTTCTCGCCAGTGGCCAGAGCGCGGAAGTTCTCGGTCGTCTTGGGGACCGTCTTGCCGTAGAGACCCATGACGATGCGGCCCAGCGGTTCATCGCCCTCGGTGATGTCGAAGTAGACCTTGTGGGTGATCTTCGGGCCCTTGGCGGCTTCGGCGACCTGCGAGAAGCACACCAGGCTGACTCCGACGAGCAGCGCGGCCGTCACGACGATGCGTCTGAGATTGAGCATTGCGGCGGACTACCTATCGCAATCGTGGTGGATAGGGTAAGCAGTTGAGAGGTGGATTGCACGGGATCTGAACAGATGTCAGATCAATGGTCGAGGAAGAAGGGACAAAGATGAAGCTACGTTTCAGCTTCCCCTTGCAGGGAGCGGTTTGCTGTGCTCCGTTCCTGCCACCAATTGGCGGCTAGCCCCTCCACGATGACAGGGGTAGGAGCGAGCTCCCGACTCGTGCCCACAGTTCATCCAAACCCCACTGGACTCGCTTATC
>Ga0209127_100296_pt1 | contig 17458 bp, 16 predicted proteins | sample LakSupMetagenome_FD_187469 | JGI IMG/M metagenome (GOLD analysis project Ga0209127, IMG submission 187469) | Freshwater microbial communities from Lake Superior, Canada - Sta WM archaea (SPAdes) (version 2) | ecosystem: Environmental > Aquatic > Freshwater > Lake | place: Lake Superior, Canada...
GGGGGTGGGCTGGTAGGCGGCGACCGCGCCGTTGGGGTGCGCGTGGGAGGCGGGGGTTAGGGAGTCGGTTGTTAGGGCGTGGCCGGGGTCGACGAGTGCGCCGTTTTGGAGGGGGAGTTGGGCCGTTCCGCTCGTTACGATTCTGAGGAGAGGGAATTAGAAGGGGTTGGGGGGATATGGGGAGGAGGAGGAGGAGGAGGAGTTGCGTACTTTTTATAGGCGGCTAGGGTGTAGTCGAACGGCTTGAAGTCGGTCTCAATCATGCGGTAGAGCTCATCTTCGCGGATCTCCTTGTCGGTGGCATCGTCTTTTAGCCTGTCGCGCGGCTTCTGGCGCCGCGCTCGGGCCTCGAGCGGCGCTTCTTCGAGGAGCAGTTCTTCCAAGTCGTAGGTTGCGTCGAAGTTGGTCTTGTCCGAGGATGGCACGAAGACCGGCTCGATCTCTTTCCTCTCCAGGGCCTCGAAATCGATGGGCTGGAAGAACTCGTGGTGGATGAAGCTCTCCCACGTGTGGCCTAACCGCTTGTCTCTGTCTACATCCAAGGCGCTCTTTATGGCGTAGAGACATGATAGTGAGACGGGAGGCGAAGTTATGGGGTATCTGGGATTGGCGGCTTGGATTACGCTGCTGAGGGTTGACTCCGAGTTGCCCTCGAAGGGTCTCTGTGGGGGAGTCAGCATCGAATCGTAACCTCGTGATGAATAGCCAGGCGGGACGAACCTTGTTGTATATGCACTCGTAGAACAACACACCCAATGACCACCAGTCTGCCCGGACATCGTAGCCGCGGCCAGAGTACACTTCTGGGGCGAGATATGCCAGGGTGCCGGACTTGCTTGTCAACACCTTCCCAGGCACGACGTCGGAAGCGACATTCTAGCACGCAATTAGTCAACATGACAGTGCTGCAAAGGCGGACGATGCAACATACGAAATCCGTCAAGTGAACATGGCCGTCGGCATCTAGCAGCACATTATCCGGCTTGATGTCCCTGTGTATGATGTTCTGTCCGTGTATATACCGTATTGCGCAACCGAGCTCGGCAATCCAGAACCTGACAGCCTCTTCCGTGAAGGTCTTTCTCGATATGTGGAATCGCAGGTCGCCGCCGCTCATCAAGTCGACTACTAGATACCTGGGTAGGGCCGCAAAGTCAGCCTTTCGGTCGTGCGTCGAGAGAAGAGCAGTGGTAGCAGCCAGGGGACCCTACATGTACTCGATGTCTTGGAAACTGTAGCGCAAATTGCAGATGAAAGGGTGATTCACGTGCTCGAGCATTCTTCGTTCTCGGATGATATTGCGGACGCTTTCGGAGCGAACGACTGTATGCGCCTGTTAGCCTCCCCCCAGCAACACAATCGCGGACTCCTTGACGCCTCATCAGAATCACGACTGGGCCCAATTCGCACCTTCATCTTTCCGTATGTATTTCAGCGCAAACGACAGCCCGGTATCCTTGCGCTCGACGATGCGGACCTTTCCAAAGGCGCCTCGGCCGACGACTCGTAGTAGGCGGAAATGGTTTAAGCTCACTGTTTGCGGGGCCCCGCGGTCAGTTACTGATATGCTGAAGAGGTATTCGAGGTCATGAACAGTCGAAACTCACCCTCGCCGTCCAGGTCGACGGGCTTGCCCTGGCTGTTACCCATTTGGTGGTGACCCGGAGTTGTCCCCCTCGAAGCGACGAGCGATGACGGCAGGCGCAGCTCTCCTCAGATAGCGATAAGCAGACAATCAAGGCCGTGAATGTCGGGACATCCTAAGCGAGGTTGCTTCCTTGCCTTTCGCGATGTTATGTGCACATACGAATCGCAAAACGACAACCGTTTTTGCATAAAAAAGAAGTTCAATCGGCGATCGCGAAAGGAGTCGACTCCCTAGACTTAGTGGAGGGGCGAAAGGCTGGAGTGACTTTAGCAAGTACACGTAGCTTCGGCATTCGAAACTCCCCAAGCGGAGACCGGAGCGGAGACAGTCGATGATTCGCCCGGTGTGCCTCCTCAAGCGGTGACGGTGGTGGAGGTCGTCGTGGACCGGAAGGGTTTATCTTGGGCCGACGTCCAGGCTAGAAGTGGCCACGCTCCGGAGAAAGGGGTCGTCGGCTATTCCGTTGTGAAGAGAGTGAGGCCGAGGATCAGCTTGGCGGCCGACTCTGGTGAGTTACCGTCTCGTGCGAGCCTCGTTGTTTCAAACAGCGCGGATGGATGTGCAGACACGTTGATGATAGTGGACTGGCCAAAAAGCAAGAGGATGCGAATCCAAAGATATTGACTGAATGATGAGGTGTATTATAGGGGCCCGGAGCTATACCAGGTGTATCATGCTTGAGGTGGTGACGCCTCGACGATAATACGTGTAACAGGCGGTCAGCGGGTCAGCGCTTTTGCTTCTAGTACCCTAATAAAAGTGCTCCATCTGCTGAGAGCATGCAAGGGAGGAGGAGGGTATTGCCAATCTTCAATCTTGCCAATTGCTGTGGGGGATAATGGGAGATACGGGAGGAAGGGTGCCAGGATGCTCCGTGATCATGGTTACCAAGGACTTCGTGCAGTTTGACACAGGCTTGACAGGGGTCAAAAAGAGGTGAGGTGCAGTTTTGGCCCGTGAGGGGTCCAGATGCTAAGATTGCACTACACCCGAGAGCGAGCGTTGCGTTGGCGTAGGACAGTCGTAGAAACCTGCCCCTCGACACCTTTTGACTCTCTTTAACTTCTCTTTTCTTTTCCTTCTGTTTGCCATGTTACCTTCCACTGCGACTACATACTTCTCACCACTCGACCCCGTCTGTTGAAGGGGCACGGTGCTATCAAGATGGTGTCACCCACCCCCCTTACTGAAAAAGCGCTAGACTCTAGACTCTAAATTCCCACGTGTCGCCACTCGCCGCCAGCCCCGGACAGGACAGGCGTCGCTGCAGCACCCCGTCTTTCTCCTCGTGCCACAGCCCGTCAGTGGGCCAGTCACGGGTCATTAGGAGGGATCAGGTTGCAGCGTGTGCTGCATGTCTGACGGCAATCTCATGGGAGGTAAAACGAGGCCAAGGGAGCGGGCGCTGGAAGACGGTCACATCGGCAGGTGAGTGGCCGTGTTGTGTGCATGCAGCTGGCCTGGGACGAAGCTTTCAGCGGACCTGCCGGTGAGTGGTGAGTGGCGAGTGGCTCTGTAAGGCTGGCTACCAGTAACCTCTGTTGATCGCTGTCGTTTCCGGCCAAGCACGCATGGGCCAGACCAGGACAGTCACCTCCCTCACTTGACCGTGCCGTGGTAACTTTGCTTAGGGTGTGCTGTAATAAAGCTGCCGGATGATGAGTGCTACCGCCTCATCGAGTCTCGGGTCACTGCCGCAATCCATGTGCTTACTTCAGGATGTCGCCAGCCGGCTGCTACGGAACATCTCTGGCGCTGCGTGGGTGACACTCTGTGTGTGTGTGTGTGTGTGTGTGTGTGTGTGTGTGTGTGTGTGTGTCTGTGTGTGTGTGCGGGCGAGGCGTGCGAGGCCAAGTGATGACGAATGGCGCCAGGGACCAGGGGATCTGAGCGCTATCGATAACACAAGCGGTGAGCCAACATTACTTCTCACCTTCAAGGTGGGATTGTGATTGCGGGGAAGTCCAGACGCAAGCAAACAAGTGAACCAGGCTTTTCTCTCTGATCATCGACGTCGCACCCGTCTCGGCCGACTGCTCGCTTAATTGGCGAAGGGTGGAATTGGGATGATGATGTCGAGCCCGAAAACCTCATGGAGCCGACACGGCAGCGAGCATCCCTGTCGTCCACGTGTAAAGCCGTGCCGTCTCCGAATTGGTGCGCCGACCATTGAGCCAGTAGCGTCGGTCGGACAGGGCGGGCGTGAGGGCTTCAGCTCAGCGGGTAGACAGGGACTGTGAGTGTGAACCTCAAAAATGCGCCGTCCGTATTTTGTGTACGCTACGAGTGAAGCTTGCGACGACATCTACAATACCTACGACGATCTGCTCGCGATAACGTCTACTGGCATAGATCTCCGCTGATGAGAAAATTAAGACCGTCATCCACATTCCAGGTTGTATATGACCATGCCTCGGACAATTTCCGGCTTCAGGATGCTGCCGCCAATGGCTATGTCTTCTGACATAAGGTTTTTTTTGTCTGCACCTGCCAGTTTGTGCTCATCCACCTGATGGATTGGCTCGTGTCTTCGTGTAGATTGATCTCACCGTGGCTTGAAACATGTTGTTTCTCTGCTTCAGACGAATTCCTTCTAGAAGCCACGGACTTTCCCTTCTCCTGTTCCTGGAAAGCCGTCGCTGATTCATCCAAGCCACGAACGGCGCAGTGTGCCAATAGCTGTGACGGCAAGGCGGCGGACTCTCCGAACACGAGCTGCGAGCTGAGAGAAAATCCCAACTATTCTCAAGTTCTCTCGGACCGGATATTTTTTTACTATTTGCTTCTTGCAGCGGCATCCGTCCTCTAGCGGCCGAGCACCCGCCCACATTGATACCGCGCTGAGAACCCTCCGCAGAGAAGTTGAAGGCTATGCATCTACCCGAATATCTTGTAACCAATGCAGAGTACACGTAAAGTAAGCGTACCAAAGTCCCCCTATCAGAAGTCGCGGCAAAATCCGCGGCTCATCCTTTCCCGAACTGGACAGCATACCATGACGTCACCTCAATTGCATTGCGACGTCCATGACCCAGCCAGCCCTCAATTGATGCACCGGCTCTCGATGTTCCTCTGAAGTCTCTGCTTGTAAACAAAACTTTGCTCTCCTGCTACCAGTCCAATCAATTGCTCCCCCCCAAAACCATCATCTCCCAACCAAAGCCACTTCACAACCACAATGCGTTCCCTATCCACCCTCCGCGCCATACGCCCCTCCGTCCCCCTTCTCGCCTCCCTCCCCCGGGCCCTCCACACCCTTTCCCCCCTACGCGCCTACAAGGACGACCAGGACCGCGAGTCCCTCAACCCAAAGGCGCCCTACGGCAGCCAGTCCAAGGGCGACGAGGCCGTGAGCCACAACCCGGACTCCTACTCGCGCAAGAAGACGGACCCGAGCAAGGAGAAGGGCGACAACCCGGCCGAGCTGGACGTCAGCGGCGCCAACGTCGACCTCAGCAAGCCGCAGGGCGACAACGCGGCTGAGGAGTCTCGTCCCACGGGGCCCGACAGGAAGGGGAGGAGCGGGGGCAGTACCAGTAAGGGGAAGGCGGGGAAGCCGAATGTTTGAAGGGACCGGAAATGGGGGGTTGACAGATTGTGTAAAGGGGGAAGGGTGTAGAGTATGGGCATAGGGGTTGGGGATGACTGATGCAAGGGAATGAAGGTCAGTTCAAGGGGAGGGAGGAATGGCCGGTTGGAGAGATACAGCATCGTTGTTCGTCATGGGGTTGGCGTTGGTTGCTCGGTTATTTGCATTGAAAGCGTCGAATCCATAACGAGACGCTGTCCAGTTACCACAAGAGTTTCTACCTTACCCAGAGGCTGTACATACATGCAATTAGGATTGAAGGGGGTTTCTGCGTAGTGCATCCAGTCCACCACGCTGTTTTCAACTGCACCAGCCGCAAAGCCCTCCGATGCTGAGAATGCATTACAATGATTAATTACTAAAGTTATTCCTCGCTGATGTGTAAATGATAAAAGGAGTTGGGTATCATCATAGCCGGGACCATCCTTCCGGCCCTTTGTTGCGCTCCTTCCCATTCGAGCTGCCATGCGACATGAATGATGTTCATCGACTAATTGGAGTTCGTCGACCTCCGCCATATCATAAACGCCGCCAGAGCAGCACATGACGTCGCTCCCAGGGTGATATAGAGACTCGTCCGGTCCGGCGGCTCCTCCTCACTTTTGGGGAAGGCCGTGCTGGGGTTCGTCGCCGCCTCGGCCAGGGCGATGAACAGCTCCGCGATGCTGTTCCACGTCACGCTGACGTGCAGTGGCGCGGCCATGTTGATGCTCGACGTGTAGGTGTCGGGCTGCAGCTCGCTGCGCTGCGTGGTCTTGTCCTTGTCCGCCTTGAGCGCCGTGTAGATGGCCGGCAGCTCGTCGAGCTGCGGGAAGCGCTTGCGCAGCTCGACGATGTGCGAGAACGAGTCCGGGTCGGACGAGTCGTAGGCGTAGCATATTAGGTCGCAGGCGTCGAGCTTGGCTTGGTTCTCGAGGATGGCGGGCTCCAGCTCGCCGAGCTCTTCCAAAATTAGGTAGCATTGCTTGCCGCCCGGGAGCTCGACGCTGTTGACGGCCCGTCGGGGTTTGATTGTGGGGTGGTAGAGTGAGTCGAAGGGCCGGTTTAGGAACGCGTCGAGGAGCGACGACTTGCCAGCTCCGGAACCGCCGAGGACGTAGCACAACACCACGTTCCGCTCCACACGACCGGGCTTCCGCCGGCGCTTGCGAGCTTTGGTGATTTTGAGGGCGGCTGTGATGGGATCGCGGGCGTTTGGCGCCTCGAACCCGAGATAGGCCAGATACTCGAGGGTTGTCTTGGGCTCGAGGAAGGTCGTCATGCTCCACTGGGCCAGCCATCCCTGCAGTGTGATGTGGCCGGCTTCGTTCCTTACCGTCGACGAGGGAAAGGACGACTCGGTCCACGACGCCGGAAGACCAGGTGTTGGGGCGAACAGCGCCGACAGTTCCTGGTCGTTCAAGCCTCCGTCATTATCTCGGTCGAAGAGCAGGAACAGGTTGACGAAGAAGCTGTAGCCCGCTGGACTCAGTTCGGCCGACGAGTACTGGGGCACGTCGAACTTGGGGTGCAGAAAGCCGTCCTCCAGACTCAAACTGTCGGTATAGTGGTGCTTCCGCAATATGAACCAAATCGTCTCGTGCCGACCTCTCTCGGCGTATATCTTGTTCAGCAGCAGGAAGCCGGCGAGGTCGATGCCCTTGTCAACCGTGATGCCCGGAGCAATCTTGATTATCGTAGCCTTGAGGCCATCCAGCTCCTCCTGGCTTAGGGGCTTGTCAAATGACTTGGTCTGGAATTCCTGCATCTCCTGATCGTTGAGATAACCGTCGTGGTCCTTGTCGCAGAGGTAGAATACACGCTTCAGCGCGTCGACGCAGGCAGGCTTGAGATTGCCCTCCTTGTAGTCGAAGAGAGGCGCTATAGGACATATAACGGCTTTCTGGCAGAGGAAGAAGACCTCGTTGACGTTCTGATGCTCCTTGGCGCTCGATCGGATGCAGGCATCAATCTCTCTGAACTCGGCCATCACGGGCTGCATCTCCTCTTCGACAACCTGGGCCGTGGCGCCCTCTCCTGTCAGGTCAGACTTGTTCGCACACAGCACCACGGGGACGTTAACTCCGAGGGAGCGAAAGTAGGGCATCCAGAACAGGGCGACCCTTTCGTAGCTGTAGTGGTCCGAGTACACCAGGAGGATGACGTTGGACTTGCGGATCTCTTTGCGCAACGTCGTGCGGTCTTGGGGGCGCGCCGATGTGTCGACGATAGTAGTGGTGACATTCTCGGGTGAGCCGATGCTCGGGGGAAGTGTTATTTGGGGGAGGACGGATTGGATCTTGTTGGCAACGAAGACGTCCTTGACGAGGGAGGCTATCAGGCTGGACTTGCCGGTGCCCTCGTCGCCACAAACGCATATGCGAACTGAGAGAGAGACAAGTCAGCGACGAAGCCTCTGTGCACGATTCATGTCTCCTACATACCGATAGTCATCTTGCCTTCGGCTTCGATAAGTTTGTCCCTCTATAACCAAAACATGGCGAGCGGCACAGGATACTGGACCTATCCCCCGTTGAACTGGGTGATGCTTCTGAGGCGGCTGATGACGTCTACTTTGCTGCTTGCAAACGGAGTCTCGTGCTGTGTTGATCGGCGGTGTTACGATGTTCTCCCGGATGCTATCATCGAACGAGACTTTGACTTTGTCACTGGATACCTCCCGAGAGACATTTATTTGGCACGAGCGCTAAGCGCATCGGCAACCCCACCTTTCCCGTTCCGCTGCGTGGCCAGAGCTTCCTCATCGAGAGCCAACAAAGCAGATTGACGACGTTCGTCAGACCCCAGACAATGCGTTGTCTTCGCGTCTGTCGGGCAACATGGCTGTACAGGAACCAGGTGCTTACTTCTCCTTTACTAGGCACTCTTGAAACGACTGACACGGCCGCGCAGCTTACACTAGCGTGAGGTACTGATACGGCATCGATTCGACCAGCCAGCAAGAATTACGTATACGCCCTTTTCTGAACTGACCATGATCCCCTCATCGTCAACTCCCCCTCTCCACTTCCCCACATAATCTGGGCAGCAACGATCCGGGGTTCCTTGCAGCACCTCCCCCCCAGCTTCCTCCCCTTCTTGAACCCTGGTTTGCCTTATTAATTGGACGATACACAATGAGAAACGTCGATCTGTACATGCGCATCTTACCTCGTGCGATTATCGACCACCGCTTGTCCCTGCTGCCGTAGCACCTAAACACATAATCCCCTCTCGATCCGACCCCGACTTTGGTTGCTTGATTGCGCATTCGGTGCGAGACACGACTGCCAGTTCTCCGCCCTCCGACAGCCTCGCCGCGGCTGAATAGCTTCAGCCCCCGTCTTGGCAGGCTGCTCTTACTCGTGTTGATATCATAGTGGCTTGCAACCTGCGTCGACTACAACTTGCTGGCTCGGGGGCTGCTCAACGCAGCTTAGGCAGTCGCAACCATGTTGTGAGATAACCTTCCACCAGTCCGCGCATGCCCAGCGAAGCCTCTCCAGGACTCGGCACTCGTAGGCGCAATTGCTCTAACGCTCCGTATCTGTCCAGTGTCCTCCCGCCTCCCCCGAGGTATCCCACCCAGGCCTCTTACAATGCCGCCCTCGCCGGTGGTCAGGTTGCACCCATGATCGAGACCAACAACATCCTCACTACTCCCTCCGGTCCCGAGTACCAGTTCCTCGTTGGCGAAGGTCTCTACGTGCTCAAGGATGACCTACACCTCGCGACTCCTCCGCCCCATCCGTCCGAGGCCCCTATCGTGAACCCGAACCCACTGGCGACTACCCCTCAGCCCGCCTCGGCCGGTACTAAGCTGTCCTTGATCAGCTTAAACGTCCGACCACTACCGCCGTCATTCTACAGAATAGCCTCCAGAGCATCCGGCGTGGAACAGAGTATTCAGGAACACCCGAACGAGAATGGATCTTCCACCGATGTGCGCGACAGCAGCGATGCGGGACCCCTGAGCTCGACCGACGGGTTTGTCTCCAGTGCACCAGCGTTCGGCGAAGGGAATACGTCGCTCACTCAGACAAATGCGAAGGACGCGGGCAAGAAGAAGAAGCCGAAGAACAACATGACCAAGAGCAACTCTTCCTTCATTTCCAGAGTTATTGCACACGAGACCCTGAACAAGAGGCTACAAGACCGGCCGAGCGACGGCCTGTTCGCGTTCGCAAACATCAACCGTGCCTTCCAATGGCTGGACTTGTCTTCCTCGTCAAAGGTAGATTGGACTGTTGAGACGATGAATGCATCCTGCTGACAGACCGCAGAATGACTACCTGGTCAAGATCCTGTTTACCAAGGCGCACTGTCTGTGTCACGACGTTAATAGGATCAGCAAAAGCCCAACGCATATCGACGTGATTATGGGCTTCTCAACCGGCGAGATAATATGGATGGAACCGATATCGCAGCGGTATACCAGGCTCAACAAGAACGTAAGGGGTCAAAGCACCGCTGATATGGCACCCAGTGAACACCAGAGAAGCTCACGAAGAAATAGGGAATTATCAACGGCACCCCAGTGTCCGAGATCAGGTGGATACCTGGCTCAGAGAACCTGTTCCTCGCTGCACATATGGACGGGTCGCTCGTGGTATACGACAAGGAGAAGGAAGATGCGCTCTTCACCGTGGAAGAAGAAGCGGTCAGGGAAAACGGCGAGACCAATGGCGCCAACGGAGCCGTCAACTTCTCTACCCAAATTCAGGTCAAAAAGTCCGTCCATTCGAAGAACCAGAAGACAAACCCCGTTGCTGTCTGGAAGCTCTCAAACCAGCGCATCAATGCCTTTGCCATCTCCCCAGACAACCGGCATCTCGCAGTCGTATCTGAAGACGGCTCACTGAGGATAATCGACTATCTCAAGGAAGAGTAGGTGTCCTTCCGTTCAGTCATTATGAGATTATACTCACATAGTGATGCATAGGCTTCTAGATCTGTTCTATTCCTATTACGGTGGACTTACATGCGTATGCTGGTCTCCAGATGGCAGGTACGTGCTCACCGGCGGACAAGACGACCTAATCACCATCTGGTGCCCGGCCGAGTCTGCCATAATCGCACGTTGTCAGGGCCACCACTCGTGGGTCACTTCAGTAGCCTTCGACCCGTGGCGGTGCGACGATAAGAACTACCGCTTTGGCAGTGTAGGAGAGGACTGCAGGCTGTGCCTATGGGATTTTAGCGTCGGAATGCTTCACAGGCCACGAGCGGTGAGTTTGACCTGTCACGTCAACCATGCCCGAGATGACTAACTCACTCGGGGCCAGGCCTCCGTACGACAAAGAGGGTCAGTCGCGTCGCGTCTGGCTCCCCTGCAAAGGGCCGAGACCCAGAACACGTCAGCGAGTCGCGTACGCTCAGACTCGAATCTGTCCTCGGGCGGCGAGGTCGAAGAGGAAAAGCTGTTCCCTCACCCGGTGGAGCCCAGATCGCGGACGGCAATGCTCCCGCCCGTCCTGGTAAGGCACCATTCCCGTTGCAAGACCCACTCGTTCCGAAACTGCCGGTAGCTTACACGATACTGCAGAGCAAAATAGTCGACAAGGACCCCCTCTGCTGGCTCGAGTTCACGGAGGACTCGATCCTTACGAGCTGCAAATCAGGTATGTCGAGATGGAAGAGATGCTAGCTCTAAGAGGGTACTAACTCGGAGAAACAGGCCACATAAGGACCTGGAACCGCCCCTCTGACTCGACGACACAGCCGGACAGTTGAAACACGGGTCCTCGTCAGCTCGGTGTCCCCCACCGACATCACCGAGCTGTGGGTAGATTCAGGCCTCCGGCAGTGGTGCCCGACGACCGCAAGATCTACAAACCTATTCCCTAGCCGCCTAGCCGCGTACCCTGGCCTGGCGTGCGCGGTCCGTTTGTGGATGTGCGGCAGTTTAAAAAAAAAAGCTTGTTTGCTATTGCGTGCCTGCCGCCAGGGGGGGGGAAGGCGAATTGTGGCTGATAGTCTTACACTCATCAGATTGCGCTATGCGGCAAGGGAGAGGATCGGTGGATGCGTTCCTGTCTATCTATCGTGTACATTATAACCGACATTCCCGGATGTGTATCTATGACGAGCAGCGATTTAATTGAATCAGTCAAGGAGAAGATTCTTCCCAGACAGGCCAGACAATATGCCAGACAGCAAAAGCAGTTGCGAGGTAGTGCCTATCCGTATCAATGCTCGCTGTTTACCAGCATTCCAAAGTACCAAGACGTGGAGACATAATTTTCTCCTTGCCTCGCCTCGCCTCCTTGGCGAAGCAAGTTGATAATGGAAGGTACCTTGACCAAAAACCTGCTCTCACTGATTATGCGGTATCCACGAATGGCTAATGTCCATTACACGTGTACTGGCCCTGCGACGACGTTGGCCGAGCAAACTGAAGCGGCGGGTTCCATGAGGAGAGTCACCGGCGGATACCTCTCGTTTGGAATATAGCGATACCGTGGTCCTCCGCGTTGACTAGGGCACTAGCAGGTCCAATTGCATCACGAATGAGGGCATTTGACGTTTTCACCTGATGTAATATACGTAAGTATCTGGAGCCTCAACAGTCTCGGCAACTTCACTGTGTAGACAAGTGATGTCACTCGTAGCCTCAGCACCCAGCCAGCCCTACCTAGGTATTGTGGGGCTCTGCATCGAGCCGGCTGAAATTCGGCTGAATTACGCCACAGGGCGCTAGCTAAATGGCGCATCTCGAGACTCTAGAACTTAGAAGAATCAACAACGCCTTTTTACCATCAATTGCAGTATGAGTATTTGTTCCTTTCAGTATCTGTGGAAGGCGGCCGAAGTGGTTGGGTGGAACCAAAAACAGAAACCCTGGGCTGCTCACTTTAAGCCTCGCATCAGATCCGGCAGCATCCACAATGTGCTATATTTGGTCATGCCAACGACGTACGCATCACGGCAACGTCAAGCTGAGATAATAATGGCCTGCAGCGCTGCGACACGGGAAGGACCAAAGAAACTCCACTGGGATGGGCTTATTCTAGAACCTCTCCTTTGTGTTATCGGACGGCGATCAAACGGGTAGGTACATGGCCCAGCTTGTACCCAGCTTGTACTTCCGAAGCAGGTACCGGCAAGCCTCACCGAGGTAAAGGCGGTTCAATTATACCAAAAGAGACGGAGCAAGGATTAAACAATATTCCAAGGCGAGTTTCAGGTCCTCGCCCTGTCGAAAAAGTCTTGAAAAAAGGGCGAAGATACGATGCCGATTTGTGACCGAATTGACTCCGCCACTAGCTTGTTCCGTTTTTCTCATCTGTGACAAAGGTTCCGTCGGAACAAACTCCGACCAGGACGCTCGCTTGCCTTGGGAGTCTTCACATGTAATTTGCTGCTGACAGACCCAACGGTGAGAGCCCAGGTCTGGCAGGTGAAGAGTGTCAGAACTCGCACCTCGGAGAGCGATCCGGCTCGCCGATAGTCGGAGCCGGCACGCAAGGGTAACGAAGGACCACCAACAAGGCGGTGAGCTTTCCCTGGACGTTGGCCGGGTGCTGGCCAGCCATACCAGCCTTGGTCTGTGACCACCTGTCGTTGCGTGAACATGCCCCGGACCTTAACCGCGGAGGAGCACGGTATCACAAGATACCCCGGACGACGGGTAGCTGTCGATCCGTGGTTGGTCCTAGCGGACGGTAGCGCATCGAATGGTAATCAGCGATGCCGCTGCCACATGAGCGTACTGTGATTTTTATTCTCCCACATCACCACCCATAATAATAAGCATGTCTTCTCGGCTCGCGCCAGAGCTCATAAGGTGGTGGGTGACGCACACCCATCAGGCTGTCACGCTGATGATGTCGAGGCAGGAGTGTGGACAACCACCCCCATTGGGCCATCAAACAACCGGATCAGGCGATCCAGAACGGCGGATCTGATGCTGTTGCGGCAGGCTCCGCATGATTTCGGGACAAAGGGTTGGTCCTCGAGATATCCTGCAGTGATGAGGTCCTAAGGTCCGTACGCTGATGAGCTGTCACGCCTCTGTCGGTCTTTGAATACAATGCACCGTCATCAGGTTTGACAATAGAATGATCCTTTGACGTGATGGCATCAAACGGCACCACCTGCCACCTGCAGCCAAGGGGCGCCATCAGCCGTCGCTGGAAGTCAAAGGATACACTTTCAGCTGCTCTGCCGCTATCGCCGGCGGTCGCGTTTACCGCGGTATTGATCCTTTATCGACGCCAGATTCGGTTGTCGGGCGCTAGGATGACGCCCATCCTTTTGGTGTTTGAAGCTAGGAATGCCTCTAGACTTAGTAGATGGATGGGCGCGGCAGTGCAGTGGGGGTCACCTTTCCCAGGCCTGTGGGTACCCGGTGGCTTGACGTGCTGGACAGGAAGGCCTTTTGAGTTCTTCCACGCCGTTTCTGGAAGTGCCAGCGAGCTGTGATACGTCCAGATGGCAGTGATACGCTGTCAGGGGCCCAGACTGTCCGTCAGTACTGTGCTTTGTTGGGAGAGTTGAGGATGCATGCATGATCCCAGTGGTTGAGCGAGCGCATACGAGGCGTCCAGTAACGGATATCCGACAGTATGCTGGGGGCGGTGTAAAACGCGCAAGCCCCCTATTAAATGTATCGCGTCAGATTTCAGAGACAGCCTGGCGTTGTGTTCATTCGCAAAGGGGTGGAGATATTTCACGTTTGCAGTGAAGCAAAGGCACTGGGTCCGATCATTCCCGGCTTGGACTTTTCATGCTGTTTCCGGTGGCTCCACTTTGCCCTGTGCGATCCCTTCTACAGTGTAAGGTTCTGATGCCATTCCCGTTCGGCATTTCCTCGTCTCGTCAATCTTCTCGCCAGTGATGAGACCCGATTGTGATCAGTCAATCATTGTCCGTTATCGCACTTGAGTCAGGGCCATGTTCGTGAAATTCCCCACCAATCCGGTCGGTACCTGGCAAATATGTACATGCAGGGATCACGTTGAATAGAAGCCCTTCCCGGGCTGTACCCAAGGTGGGCTGAACACGGTGATGCCGTTGGCGATGATGTGTCTGACAAGGCCGCAAATGGGGGGCCCAGCGCCCCCCATCTTCCCACGCGGCTTTGATGGCTGGATGGACACCCTCTCTCGGATCTTGGTATGAGACGATGCATTTAGTCCAGTACTGAGGCGCATTGTACACACCATGTGGAATAGTGTCGTGGTAGTCCCAGGTCTGCCGTCACCTTGAGATCAACTTTTTCTCCTACAAACCTTCCTCTTCCTTCTGCAATTGCTCCATGAACAGCCTCCTGCCTCCTCTCACCCGCATCGATCTTGGCTGCTACTCGTCCCTCTGCCAAGCTTGTCTGATGATTTGCCGTCCCTTCACCTCGTGAGCTTTCGTCTTGCCTTTTCTGCTCGCAACACTTGCTGCTGCTGCTGCTGCTGCTGCTGCTGCTCCTCCAGCAGAGATACACTTGCGCAGATAATAATTCACCTTCCTACTACTATTGTTTACTTTTAATATCCAACCGCCCTTTAAACACCGTTTAACTTGGGGAGACTCCCACAAGATACCTTATCTTATCATTGCGCATGGCTACAAATTAATTATCACCCGCGCTCACGAAGAACGTCCGCACAGAAGGGTGGCTTACTCACTCTTGTAACCCGACGATGCCTTCGTTCAACCCCTTCTCGTCCGTCACGGGCAGGCATGCCGTCACCCTCTTCGAGATCCGCCTGGACAACGACTTTCTTGTGTTCCGTGGAAACGAACACGAATCATCCGGCCAACTGTTGAAGGGTACGGTGGTGCTATGTCTGCCTTCGCCTTTGAAGGTGGAGGACATACATTTGAGGTTGACGGGCACTCTACATTTATCGTAAGTTGTGAAAGATCTTTTTCTTTTGTAGCATTGTTACTGAACTCCCCGGGCTGACAGCAAGCACAACAGATGGACCGACTCCAAGGTTACTCCGACGGGAATCTCGAATCAGAAAGTCGACCGATCGACAACCATACTGAACCACAGGTGGAGACCCTTCGTTGGTTTGGGCTCTGACGACTCGTCAAACGGTACTCGAGCCATCACCCTGCCTGCGGGGAACTACGAGTGGCCATTTGAGCTTGAACTCCCAGGCAACACATCGGAGAGCGTCGAGGGCCTGCCGGAAGCGAGCATAACATACAAGTTGAAGGCAACCGTGGCAAGAGGAAAGCTAGCATACGATCTGCACGCCTACAAGCGACTGCGCATAATACGGACGCTCGAGTCTTCGGCACTGGAATTCCTCCACTCGATGAGCGTCGAGAACATCTGGCCAAACAAAGTCGAGTACTCCATCCTCATCCCGCAGAAGGCCATAGTGTTTGGAAGTTGCGTGCCACTGGAAATGAGGTTTACACCTCTTCTTAAGGGTCTCGAACTGGGTGACATCTCCATTAGGCTGGTCGAAGTGCACGATATCATGCTGCAGGGGCCGGCAGGCCAGGCTATCAGGGAGCATAAGAAGGAGAGGGAAGTTGCACACTGGACCGTGCCGATGACCCGGGAAGAACATTGGTGCGACATGATCGAAGATACCGGCCAGGAGGGTTGGGTCATGGGCACGACGCTGGACCTGCCCAGAAAGATAGGCAAGTGCGTGCAGGACGTCAACGTGCAGGGCATCAAGGTGCGGCACAAGCTCAAGATGGTGGTTGCGCTGAAGAACCCGGATGGACATATATCTGAATTGCGGGCGACCCTCCCCGTCACTATCTTTATCTCGCCGAATATGCCCCTCGACGACGAGGGGAACCTCGTCCACGCCACGCCGATCAGCGCAACACCCGACGAGGCGAGGACAATGGCGCCTCCGACTTATGGCGAGCACGTGTTGGACGAGATCTTCCAGGACGCCGATAATGACGGCTTGCAGACGCCGGGCGTCCGCTCGGGCGTCAGCAGTCCGTTTTATGCTCACTCTCGCGCCGGTTCGACCGAGAATCTGTCGGCTATGCTACGGATGAGCAACTCGACCGAAATCACTGCGCAGGCGCTTCAGTCTAGGTTACAGAGCGTCTCGCTGGATCCATCTCACAGGAACAGCTCGTGGCATTCAATGAATTCCGCTTCTGGAGCGGCGACTCCTCATCAAGGACAAGACTCGCACCCAGAGCCGACGCCGACGTCTGGACCGCACTCGGCTCCGCAGTCGGCACCGCTCTCCCGCCAACCCAGCCCGGAGCATTCGTCCGGATCGAACAGCCCGCAACACATCGACTTGCCGGACCTGACGCAGCTGAGCAAGGTACCTAGCTATCAGACAGCCGTCAGGACTCCGGTCAAGCCGTTGGTGACGTCGTCCCAGAACGGCACGCTTCCCGACTACAGGACTGCGGTGAGCGCCCCGACCTCGCCCACCCTGGGCTATGCGACGCCCGTTGCTCCTCCCCCAGCGGCTATGGCGATGATCCCGGAGGTGTCTCACGAGGACGGCCACCAGAACAGGCGACCCACGCTGGGCATACGAAGGCAGACTACAACCGGGTCGATCCATTTGTCTCCCTTCCATTCCTCGCACTCGGGCGAGTTGGACGAGCCGCGTCGCCTACATCTACTGCGAGCGCGAGAGCGGATTTCGTAGTATCCGTGCTACTGATCGTCCCGTCCCTTTGCATACATACAAGTTCATACTCAGACTGGCCCCAAGGATCAGCGAGCATTGACATTGGTTGTTTGGCGTTATTCATGAGTACACATTAAAACCATCACGACATCTTTGCATTTTCAGTCATCGGGTTCAAGAGGTCCCTGGCAGACACGGGATAGGAATTAGTGTCTGGCGGCTTGGTTTTCGACGCATTTGTGGTTATCATCACCACACCAGCGGCTGTATTGTTGGATCATAGATAGACATACCTCCACAGTATCCTGTGCGAGGTTTACGATACCCAATATCGATATATACATCGATAACGATAACTTAGCACATACACAGTATAATAAACACATCTCCATTTAATCTAGACACAAGGTAGTGTAAGAAACCAGCATCTCTCGAGCGCTTGGTGTGGTTCTGTCGAAGGACAGATGTCAGTTAGTGGCATATGCCGCCAAAGCGGGACTTGGTGGTTTTGACAGCCCAAGACGCTAAGCCCGATGGGGGTTTGGTCATGAGAGAGCACTGTCCATCTACGTCATCGGCGTGATTATCACAAGACAAAAGTTGTACCACAGTAGTGTATGGATAACAGGACAAGCGGTCAACCGAATCGTGCAATTTCGCGACTAA
>Ga0209127_100297_pt1 | contig 17407 bp, 15 predicted proteins | sample LakSupMetagenome_FD_187469 | JGI IMG/M metagenome (GOLD analysis project Ga0209127, IMG submission 187469) | Freshwater microbial communities from Lake Superior, Canada - Sta WM archaea (SPAdes) (version 2) | ecosystem: Environmental > Aquatic > Freshwater > Lake | place: Lake Superior, Canada...
GGGGGAGTTGGATGTGCTGAAGAGGGGGGCGACTAAGGAGGGCCGTAGACGGTGGGATGAGGAGTGGGATGCCACTGTTGGTCCGGTGCTGGGCCTGGTCTAGCCTGGTAGGGAGCAATCATAACAACGAGAACATGAATGCCGTCATGAGCAGGAACGGACAATGGGGTTGTCCATATTGATACCAAGTACACCATAGCTGGTGGTGCAATTGCTAGACAAAAATGAAGCGCTGCGTATGCCGTTGCCACCTGATATTACACCACCTAAACTCCGCCTAATGGAACCATCCCGTATCCTCCTCGTGCCCAACGCCGGTCCCAATGCCAAATCCAGATCGAGACACCCGACCCAGCTAGCAATCTTTAATCCTCCCCCAGACTCTCCCTAACACACTTCCGACACCTCCTCCGGAAGTCCTTGTTGAGCCCCTCCCTCTCTTCCCTCAACAGCTTCGCCGCCTCCAGGTTCGCCGGGCTCTCGTCGTTGGGGTCCGCAAACAAGCTGATCACGCTCAGCAGTATCGTCTCGGGCGTCTGCACCGGACTCCACCGCTCGCTCGCGCTCTCGTAGCCGTATTTATCCTCCTCCGGCGGGTGCAGGATGCTGATGCACAGCTCGCCGTTGGGGTAGATGTTCGGGTGGAAGGGTATCGGGCTCTGGAAGACGAGCTTGGGGGGCATGAGGGGGTAGTCGGGGGGGAAGGTCATGTGTGCCCGGAAGTTGCCTCCTGGGACCCCAAAGAATAGTCGTCGTTAGTTGGTGATGCACCGACAGAATGGGGGGGAGGGGGGCAAGGAAAAGAGAAAGGGTGGTTGGGAGGGGACATACCGCCGTAGTATTTGCAGTCGTCGTTGATCATCAGCATCACCTCCCACTCAAAGATGTTCTTGTCGCTAACGAGACCGCAGGATATGCCGGGTATGTCCTTGCTGGACTGCATCTGTTTGAGTTGACGGCGGAGGAGCGAGCCGGCTGCTGACCCGGAGCCGGAGGGGGTTGACATGGCTGTCGTCGTTGAGGCTGGGATTGTGTTGTTCCGTTCGTTTTAGCCCGATGATGGCAAGATTATGAGGTACAGGTTGGGACAAAGAACTGTTTTACGTGAGGTTAATAGTTGTCGCTTGTGATGAAGGTAAGGTAGTGTTCCTCTGTTCGAACGGAAGTCGAGTTGGAGATGGGTGATTCTTGCTGCCGGCAATGACGGGAAATGCCACTCGGTGAGCTCCCGATGTGGGGCCGGATTGCGTCCCGGCAGCTCCGCCCGCGATTGATCGCTTCTTCTGTCGACATGGCGACTGCCGAGCCGGGTTCTTGCGTATACGATCTTCATTCATTGCCAGCCAGCTTATTTTCAAGTGAGCAAACAATAAGGTAGTAACTCAGCGCATAGCCCACACCGTCCTTCTCAGCTGCTGGAGGCACGAAATTGAAGGTGTGGTGGCAGCCATTGTGAGCCCAGTTCGGTCGAGCATGACCTCCCGTTCCCCTTGAACCCCTGGAATCCTCCGCCTCCAGGAAGCTACGGCCACCATGGCATACCACGAAGTCAACAGGTAGGTAAACTGCTGTTCCGGCTGCCGTAAGAGACCTGAGAGCAGCTCTACTTGCTGATCTTCTCGTCCACCGAGATCCTATTCGACATTGGAGCCCAGAAGCCTTGTAATCACCCGGGCTTAGAATGTCGGAGCCGACGCGGCTACTGCCGGCTGCAGGAGTCAGTATGCCGTGATCGACCGTCAGCTCTGTTGCCTTTGATCGGCAAACTTTCACGTTCAGGACAACAAGGGGACTGCCGGGTCTTATGACGAGTGTTGAGGGGAATGCTCGAGCCGACTTTTTGCCGTTTCGTCCGAAGAGTGTCCCAGGAGCTTGCGTTGTAAGTTGTGGGGACTGAACGTTGAGTGAGTTGCATAAGGCCAGACCAAGCCTGCTTGTTCGGAGCTCTTTGTCCACCTGGACTCAAGTCCAGTTCGCCTTGTTGTTTCTGGATCAACCTTTTGAGGTACAGTTGCTGAGACTGCCTTGGTAATCGTTGAAAGATCGGTTGAAACCTACGAGCCAACAGGTTTCCAGCCCATATGCGCTCACGTTTTAAGGGACCTCGCATAAGGTTTGCCTGCACATGGAAAGCAATGCCGCGCCACTCTCTGGCAGTGTCGCCATGGACTCGGCTCCATAAAGGGAGCTCGGTTGCCCTTGCAATATCTCCTCATCTCGTTCCTCTTCCACTACCCTCCTCTTTGGGTCTAGACTCCACGGAAAATAGAGCCTCACGCAGCAGCACCAGCCCGTATCCAGACATGGTTAGTGGCAGAGCCCTCTCTTTCGGCTTCCACAAGAGCTTCGGGACCAGATATACTACGAAGTCTTCTCTACCATCGAACTCGCTTTCGATTGGCGGGCGGATGATCGAGGGTAACTCCAACCGCGACATAGAGGATGGACGAGGGGCATGCCCCATCTCCCACTACTATTAACATGTCGTCGAGCTCGCGACGATATCGTGGACAGGTGGATCCATCACGTTTGGTTCTCCTTCTCCAACCTGTGGGATCTGCTGAGAGTCCTGACCGCTGTCTCATCCGAGACGCTGTCCAAAGATACGTTTCCTGCGCATCTTGTGTCCGGGACTCAGGTACCGCCTGCAGGGAAAGCTACCTTCCGGGGCCTTCGAGGCAGACGACTGCGTTTGCTCCCTGGATGCCGTCTTCAAGATCCTTCCTGGGTTACGACTCGACAAGCCGGTGGTTTACGGCCTTACCTATAACGAGCCACCCGAGCTGATTGCTGACTACAACACCCTGGATAGAATGATAACCCAGGGTGACGGCTGGAAAGAGCTTCGCTATATATGCCTACGCTCCGATATTTTCGCTCTTAGGACCCAGGCCATGGCGCGGGCTGGAACAAAACAATCAGGCCCGCAGGCACATTGCTGGCAGAAAGCGCTGAGAGATCGAGACGGAAAACTATCTGACGCTTCCGTTAAGATATACCAGTCGAACATCGAAGATTGTCCATTCCACGTGAACCGTCCCTGCTGGAAGACTGTAGAACGATCGAACCCACGTTCAGGAAGGATTAATTGGCTGGAACAGGGCTGGGTGGAGGGTGTTATGTATGATAGAATTCATGTCCTCCTCTCTTGGCTTGGCAGTCCGAGCCAATGGTGCCCTTTCACTGGGGGATGCCATCGAGATACAAGCGTGGAAATCGAGCAGCAGGTCTCCCAGGGAACGACGCTAGAGGAACACGGCCGCTGGGATGGTGGACCGTTACTTCCTTGTGTCGCAGCTGCGAAAGGCGTGCGCAGCTTCGCCAAGAGAGGATCGCGAGTCGACTACACGGCGAAATCAGGTTCGGCCGTCATCGCCCACGATATACGGGGTGTCTGGCCGGGCCCAGACATGGGCAGATTTCCGTCGGCCGCAATGGCAGAGGTACATATTGTTCTAACGGATTATCTGCTGGCTGTCACTTCTGCTGCTGAGATACAGCGGTACACATCCCCCTACGAACTGTCTAGAGTGCCACAAGAACGGCCAAGCCCAGACGAGGGTTGTTGAGCCCACATCCTCCCAGCAACTGCAGTGCAGTCCCCCTATCTAACCCCCGGGCAACACCAAGACTGTCATACACCGCCCACGCTATGCAACGCATCCTCCTCCGGCAACGCGCCAAACACCAAATCTCCCACACACCGCGTGCCCATCCGGAGCACACGTCGAATGATCTGCCGCCTCTCCGCGCCTCACCACCAAAGCTCCCCCGAGCACAACAACCAACTTCCATACCCGATGGGACTCCGATGCCCGGACATTCGCCCGTCTTCCCCCGACTGCTCAGGATCCCCCAGTAACCGTGGCAGCTCAGAACGTGAAGGAGAGGCACGAAGGGCCACAGAGGATTCGTTCAGCGACTTGGGGGAGTATTCTTTATGTTTTCAAGGATTGTTATCGGAAACAGAACGCTTTTCAACAGGATAACGGAGTCGAGAGGGCGCAGAATGATGGAGAGCAGGAATGTGTGAGTCTTCTTGTTGTGTTTCGGGATATATCTATATATCTACCGCAAGGGAAGAGCAATGATTACATACCTACTCCATGGGCTGAGTGCCTGCTGTCAGCCAGCTATAGAAGGGGAACAAAGTTAAGAAGGTGATAATACACGCAAGTCTGGAGTTCGAACCAGAAGATCTCAGCAGGTGAGGGAGCTGGGCAGTTCACAATATCCCAGGTACAATATACGGTGTCGCTGCATAGAGTATGGATTCTGCCCTACTTGAACCACAAAACCAAACCCGCCCATCTCACTGCTGAACTCGCAAAGCATTCAGTTCATCCTCATCATACATCGCTGTCGATATCAATACAAGTACCGCTGCTTTCACATGTTAGATCCTCAGATAGACTTTTCCCGCTGGTCTTATGCCTTCTTCCCCGCCGATCCCCCCTCCATAGCGAAGCTCATAATCCATCCTCAGGCAGCCGGCACAACCGTTCCCCCCTAGGAACTCGTCCGTCGCCGTTCCCCCCTCCTCAGATTCTCATTCCAGGTAGGCACCTGGTTTCGCTCGATGATATCCATCCGCGCGGGATTAGTGACGACAGCCATGTGCACCAAGTCTTCCACCGTGCTGCCGGCCTGGCGACACTGCTCCATGACATCCTTCCGCACAGCCAGCACGGGCAACTAGCCGTTGCCGGCGGCCGCCCGGCACCAGCCCCAGATAAAGAACGCCTGAGCGTAGAGGGTGGCCTCGTCGATCACGGTAACAGAGGGTAGGACGCGCCTCTCACCCGGCCGCCCCGAGCTCCCCCAGGAGTGGATGATGACCATGTGGTAGAGCTGGTGCGGGGCGTAGATACGCCACTCCCAGACGCCCGCGGTGCCTCCCTAGACACCGCCGCCCCAGCCGCCGCCGAAGGGGTTATTGTTGGCCCCTCCTCGGCCTCCGCGTCCGCCGCCGTGGCGTGGCAGGCCGCCCGGGCCGACCGGGTCCCACCTAGCGCCCGGCGGTGCGTTGTCGGCGAAGCCTCCGGCTCCAAACTCGTCGTCGCCGCGGTGAGGACCGGCGAAGAGCGGGTCGTCAAAGGTGGGGTGCATACCCCCGCCCATACCGCCGCCGCCTGGCCGAGGTAGACCGCCGCCGCCGACGAAGGAGCCGCGCAGGGGATCGTGTGGCCCCAGGCCGGGCGGGTTGAGGTCGTCGTGGCCGATGTTGTAGGGGGATGGGTTCAGGGGGTTCCAGGCTGCGCCGCCGCGCGGGGGACGGTTGATCTCGTACTCGTCTTCGAAGCCAGGTGGCGGGAAGTCGCCTGCCGGTGGCATGTTGGGGTTGCGAGGGATGTCGGCGAGGGGGTCGTTGGCGGGATAGGGGTGTGGGACGGCTGGCTGCGGCAGGGGAGCTGGCTCGTCGTGGCTGGGCCGATGTGGACGGTTCTGGATCTCGGGACCTCGGCTTGAGGATGGGAAGAGCTTTTCGACGATGTTGTTCTGGAAGAGCTGGTTCAGGGCACGAAGCTGCACGTCTGGAAAGACCTGCTTGAGTTTCTGCTCCAGATCACTGCGGTCCTCCTCGCCGGACTCGGTTTTGGAGATGCGTAGTGGCAGAGCACCGGACGAGACGTAATCCTTGGCTACCAGCTCGACCCGGTGGATGCGATCATCGCCCACACCCAGGCCGCGGATCTCCATCTTGGCGCCGAGACGGTCGATCTTGATGATGAACTGCATCGAGGACTGGTCATGGGCGTAGACGAAGCTCCGCGACGAGATGCTGTCGTTCCATTGCGATGGCAGCCTTGGGGCGATGCGTTTCACCTCGGCTTCAATGCTCTGGTCCTCGTTGAAGCCGAGGAGGCGGAAGCCGTGGGAAACCATGGCAGCATGGGCGAAGAGGGAAAGCGCGTCTAATGTGCTGCTGAGATCGGACGTGGTGTCGTCCTTCGCGTGTGACGGGAGGGCGTCTGCCATCGCCTTGACGAGGTCTGGCCGCGGTTGTCCATCTTTGCTCATCGTGTGTGTTTTAACAACGGGGTTAACCAAGGATGATGATGTGGCGTTGATAAGGATCAAGGAGGTCGTGACACGGATCTAGGGCCCCGTACGTAGTAGTGCGGAATGGGATGTTGAAGGAGAAAGGTGCTGAAGCACGAGCTACCTTAGCGATTCGAGTATTTAAGTCTTATGACGATCAGTTGATGTTGAACGGGCGAGGGGTAGCTCCTGCCGCTGGTTTTAAGCTTCAAGGTGGCGCAAGCTGGGCAGCTGCCTGGTGGCGGGGTCATAGCTGCCCGTCGCTAACAGTCCCACCACGACCTCAGCCCTACAAGTGGAGTCGCAACCACTTTACCGGCATGCAGCATCTTGTTGGCTGCAACTCCAAACCCGACTCACAAGAGCTGGCTTCCGATCTTGACTGACGTGATCAAGCCCGCACAAGGGCAGATAGGAAGCCGTGCCGTAGACAGGATTGGTTGATTAGGATAACATTAACACAATTAGGAAGAGCACTGTTTCAGCTCAGGTGTTACACGTGTACAGGGGAAGCTCCAAACTAGCAGGTACCGCGGCAAGTACCCTTGACCTACGGTATGACATGTTGGCCGATGTTACAGTTGACTGGAAATTTCTATATTGACTGTCTCCAGAGAAGGGAAGGATGGTGACCCTTCCCTACTCCTTCCCGCCCAGATACCTGTACACCACGCTAAAGTCCCTGCCCTTACACCTGTCATCCGCCTCAGCAGTCTCATACACCTCTTTCGCCTTCTCAGCTAGCTCCAGCTTCGCACCTGCCTCTCGAGCAGCCACAATAGCAAGCTTGAGATCCTTCTTCATGAGTCCGATCCCAAAGCCGCCCTTGTAATCCCGCCCAGCCGGCGCCGTCTCCACCACCCCAGGGACCGGATTATTCACCTCGCTGGGCCAGCACTTGCCGGTACTGACGTTGATCACGCCCGCCAGCACCTTGGGATCGAGGCCCCACTTCACGCCCAGGTTCATTGCCTCGGCCGTGGCGATGTTGTTGATGGCCAGGAGGTAGTTGTTGGCCAGCTTGGCCGACAGACCCGCGCCCGGTGTGCCGCAGTGGAGCACGCGCTTGCCCATCCGGAGCAGGGTCGGCTCGAGGGTAGGCACGAGGTCGGCCGGCGCGCCCAGCATGAACGTCAGCGTGCCGGCCGTGGCGCCCACCACGCCGCCCGACATGGGCGCGTCGACGAAGATGCCGCCGGCTTTCTCGACCGAGTGGCCGACTTCCCGCGACGACGAGGGGTCGATCGTCGAGCAGTCTATGAACACGGGCTTCTTCCCGCTAGTGGTGGAGAGCTTGTTGGAGAGGATGGTGGAGTAGGCGGATTTGACGTGTTGTGGTTCGGGAAGGCAGGTTATTGTCGTGTCCTGTTTGGCTCCAGTCAGCTACAGCTCCCTCTTGATCAAGATATGATTTCAGTAGTGAGAAGTGCCATGAGTGTAGCGTGTTTCAGAGGATTGGCTTTTGTGTAATAGAATCACGGAAGGCACCGGCTGTCTAGGTCGGGCCCAACTTAGAAAGTCATACAGGTTGGAAAACAAGATCATCATATAGATGGCAGGGAGCAAGGACGTGAAGGAGGGAAAACAGAAAACATACCGCTTCCTTGGCTGCATCAGCCGCCGTATCGGCCAGCTGGACAGCAGCGCCGCCTGCCTTCTGAGCCCTCATCTCCTGCGCCAGCCTCTCCATAGCCTCCTTGTTGAGGTCGTACAGGCGCACCGTGTCGCTGGGGGAGAGCTTGGACTGCAGGTTCCTGGCCATCTGGAAGCCCATCTGGCCGAGGCCGATGAAGGCATACTGCTCCAACCGCCGGGGCGACGTCGAGAACGCCCGGCAGTGAGGCTGGACGCTCTTCCATAACCTGACGTTGGCCTTCATCTCGGATATCGACTTGTGCAAAGAGTATCCTCAATCGCAAAGGAGTGTCCTCGAAGAAGGGTATGGTGTCGGTTGGAGTCGCTTTTGGAGAACCTCCTTCTTAGACCGTGGCCGTGAGGGGGACCGGCCAAGAGGGTACGGTTACCCGAAAGCCGGCCATTGCCGGTCTTAACCACCGCCTCTCACTGGTCACCAGGGTCCGGACGGCCTTGGGCAGTGGGCCATCGTGTCACACAAGGCTGCATGGCAGTAGAGTTATAAGAAGTCAGTAAGACACCGAATATTGAGTGATCAGTCCATCCTAGCCGTGCCAGATTGGTTGAGAACCGCACCGAGGATTGGGAATGAATCTAGGTCTTGACGGAGAGAGGAAAGCCGGAGAGAAGGAAAATCTCGCTTTTTGTGTGGGAGAAGCAGGAGCTCCACCCAAGCTCTCCAATCGGTACAAAGCGGTGGTGGACGGCAGTTTTGTGTCACTTCTGGTTGGCGACGACTACGAAGCTACCTTATAGTCCGCGTCTCGCAAGGTCATCCGTGTTCTGTCGCTATGGGCATCCAAAAGGATAACGTGGGCTTATGATCGTCAATTACAAAGCTCGTATCTAGTGCGCAGAAGCCAACCCCTCGCCTCGCGAGTCCCAGACTTCATCAAAATGATTTCCGGTTTGCCTTAGGACACTACCTTCTGAAACGTGGATGACGGATCATACTGCCGTTCCGCTGGCTAAGAAATGTGTAGAGGTAGCATCTCGTCCGAGTAGTCAGTCCTCAGAGTAACCCCCCTCTACAGGGGAAATGATCAGCTATCGGCAGGGGGTATGTCAAAACAGCACAACGGGGACGAATATCCCAACACATCAAACCATCCGCGGGAAGAAAAACGACGCCGCTCCCCAAGTGTTCCTATTGCCTCTTCACCGCACTCTATCCATTACAGTAGACGCTCGGCACCTAGAGGGCGCCCAATACGTAGGGGATGATAGCCCTGTGGCACGAAGTTAGCGAACGACGCGGCCTTCAAGGTCGGAGACGGTAGCACAGGATCAACGTGACTTACCCAACAGCAAGTGTGGCACTGATTCCGATGAAAGCTCTCTTCTTGATCCGTTCCTTCTTCAGCTCAACTTCGGTCTTGATCTTCTTGGACTGGCGTATCTCGGCGACCGTGGCATCGGCGGAGGTTCCCTTGCCCTCTTCCTCCTCAGTCTCGATAAAGTCCGCCTTGCGCTTGTTCTTCTTGGTCTCTACGGTATGGTCATCCGTCTGCGCCGCCGTGGCAGCCATGCCCTCGGCAGCCGCCTTGACCATCTCCCGGGCCTCGGCCACCATGCGAGCAGCCTCCTCAGCAGAGGGAGGCTCGCCAGCAAGAGGGATCTCGACATCGACCTTCGTGTGCGTCTTTTCTTCGCCCGTCTCCTCATCGATTGTCACATCCTGGTCAACGTGAACCTTGAGCTTCGGCTCCTCCTCCACAGGACCCAAGACGACGGCTGGTTCATCCGCATGTGTTGCGACCTTGATGTCATCGTCTTCGGCGTGGATCTTGGCTCCGGTCGTGGTAGCAGCTGATCCCGCTGCGGCGGGATGCATCAGTTGTGGAATGTCCCCGTTGGTCAAGGACGGCGACTTGGAGTGCTTCACACTGGTAGCCGGAGTGTCAATGTCGGAAGTCTTCGAGGCGGGTCTTCTAGCACCGCGCTTGCGAGGGCTGGCCGTACTGCGAGTACTTGCCGACTTCGTGGGACTGACAGACCGGCGCGTCCGTGCTGACCGCGGGATCAGACTCGGTTGGAAGGGCTGTCCAGAGAAGAACTTGGGCGGCGCAGTTATGTTCTTGGGAGGGCTGCTGTCCGTTCCGCTTGTGACTTGGATATCCGCAGGATCGAGGAGAGCCTGGATCCACGGAACGATGTGATACTCTTGGGCCAGGGACAAGGCCTGCTCTGGGGGAATCCAGACATTGCCGGCCGTCTCTTCCGGGCTGGTGGTGGGAAGCGACTTGATGTACCGGCGCTCCATCTCTTCCTCTTCCGCCGTGGCATACGGAAAGGTGGCCTTGAACATCCCAGTGGCCGAGACGTAGCCGTCGTCGCTGCGGCGCATCAGGAAGTAGCTGCTCGGAGAGGACTTGAATATGCCCGACACAATGCCCTTGGGAAGAGGAGCTCTGAGATGAGCGTAGTCAAATGCGGGCAGCGCCGATGGGTCCACGTCGGCGCTCTTGGGCGAGCTCACCATGCGCGCCGTGAGCTGTGTCTGGCCGAGGCGTCGACGGCTGACGAGGTCGGGGTCTGTAGAAACGCTCGTTAGCTGCTGACGAGCGCATTTGCGCGATTGCAGGGATGAGATCGGTCTTACAAGGCGGGACATCCTCAGTCATCAAGGGATTGTGTCGCGCTGGCAGATGCCGACGACCCGCGTCCACGCTGTCGGCCATTGCGTGCTAGAAGATATGGCTAAAGTTGAATTCAATTTGAAATGATGGAACGGCGACCGCGATGCAATTAAGCGCGGGGCACTTCAAGCGGTTGGGGTTTGTTGGGCGGTTGCGAAGATTTCGTAACCTATCGGCGCGCGCTCGAAGTTTGTTCCCCCGTTGCCAGATCAGCCAGCTAGCTTCAGTTTTTCGCGCCAAACAAATCAGGTACAGCAAGTGATTAGAATGATGAAGGAACAACAAAAGACTAAAGTGAACATGAGACACTGCCCACGGATGAATGCCGCTTGATCAGGCTGCTCGAAGGCTGAAGATACTGATTGGAGTCGGTGTGGTTCAATGCTCGGGCGCAAAGAGTTGCCAACAGCTGTCTGGACGCTGGGCGACGGAGGAAGACAGATGGGCGATTGGGGGGAAAGGGAAGGCTGGGCGCCGGGGATCAGTGACGTGGAGGTCCAAGCGTCATGGGAGCACGAATCGGGTCTAGCAGAGGAACTCGTGTGGCCTGCACGGGCCATCGCAGACCAAATTGGGTGCCGGGAGAAACTGGTACTAGCGGGGAAGCCGCAAGCGGCCAATCAATGGCCTAGTGCGGAGTCTCAACGTCAGAAATACGTTTTTGGAATCCATTCTCGAACGTCTGCCCATAAGGTAGGACTTCCACAGCTTCAATTCCATCACCTCGAGCTGCTCACCACCTCACCTGATGCCTCACAGCTGAAAGCTGATCCATAGGTAGTCAATGGATACACTTACTCAGCTGGGCTTCCTGTGAGATTGTCAGGTTGCTTTCCTCGGCACACTCCCACCAACCCATTTCTACAGCATTGCTCTAGACTGCACAATCCTCGTCATTGGCATAGATTCAAGCTAAGGTACCTTACTCCTGCTTGTGCCCTATTAGCTACCTTGTTCAAGGTCTTCCAAGGACGCCTGATCCAGCAATCTGCCAGTCTGCTGCTCACCCAACTTCTCCAGCGCGTCCTCTGTCCTGTCCAGGTAGGTGGCAGTCATCCACCTGCATGAAATCATGACCTTGTTCTCATTCATGCTCAAGCAAGAACCATAACCGCGGCAGCTGCTGTTCGCTTCCAATAACTTGCTCCTAATGCGACAACCAGCGTACTGAATGTCGTCCTCCCGTATCCCCAAGGCGTCGCGCACAGGCTGCTGTGGAATCCGAGCACAGATGATGACAGGCTGGTACCATCAATTGGAGCCGAGAAAGACGATCTAGTTGTCAAGTGGTCTCGCTCCCATGCTAAATCCTGGGGCGGTTTCTTGGTGGTGTAGGGCTGAGAACTCCAGACGAAGCGGCTCCGATCATAAAGTTGACGCTCAGTATGCCATCCTTGATTCCCTATCCAACGTGGAGTAGCGACCATAGTAGCCTGTGAGGCGTTGCAAGCGTTGCATGTCAACTATCCCATGGGATATCCCTACCCGGTACCCCAGGCCTCTCCCGCAGTTATGGACGGCGAATCCAGGCTGTACGGAACTGAAATCTCGACTTGATGAACTCTGGTTCGTGATCATTCCTTGTCCTTCATGGAGGTTGGAACCTGCGACGAAGTACTCGGTGGGTCCGGGGAAGCTATGTAGGCCTGGCCAATCACCGGAGCTCTCTACATGCCCGTTTGCCGCTGTCCACCTACAACTTAAAGCTCCCGCAGTTCGAAGTCCGTCGTGACGATCTGAAACACGAGCCAATTGTCCGCTGTAGCATAACCTGGCAACAGATCTGGACTCGGTGTTTCACGGTTGCTCGCGGCTAGGAACCCCACCAGATGGAAGCCCAACGATCAATTGGGCCAGGACCCCTGGGCCCTTGCATAGGGAGGGGGTGACAGGGGGTGAGCTCAGACCGCAACTCATCAGTCGCCCACTGCCCCTCATTGCCCTGAACTTTAAACAACAACTTTGTTGCCCCCCTCCGAGATAATTCACCGTTAAAACAGACTCATAGTTGGCTGTCTTGTTTATCTTTGGTATTCCCTCCTCTCTCTATCCTCTCATATTTCTTCAGACCCAAAATGGCGGACCACGACGAAGTACTTCCCGAGGAGACATCGGGCTACAAGCTGTCTCAACCCAAGCAGAGCTTGGCCGAGTATCAACAGATGGGTGAGTTGGCTTTTCCATAGCAACAGTCCTTCGTCCCGCGTTCATTCCCCTCAGCCCCGGGACGTCGCATACATGCCGTTCTGGGCTGGCGATCGAAAGCGATCCAGGATATCCGGTATCGCCGAGTGCCAGGGTTCTCAACCTCATCCTCAACTCCCGAAGTGGTGGTCTTAAGAATAGCTCCGCCAGAACTCAAGCACCGTTCTCTGGCACATACTGACGTTGCGTCGCGCGCGGACAGACGCAAACGACGAATCCCTCCAACGCTACAAAGAATCCCTCGGCCTCGGCGGCGGCAAGGACCTCTCCGACCCCTCAGACCCGCGCACCTGCATTATCAAGTCCCTCTCCCTCGAGTCCCCCGGCCGCGCTCCCATCACCATCGACCTCTCCCAGCCGGGAAGCGAGGCCACCCTCAAGGACAAGCCCTTCACGATCAAGGAGGGCGCCAAGTTCACCATGGTCGTCACCTTCAAGGTCCAGCACGAGATCATCAGCGGGCTCTCGTACGTCCAGGTCGTCAAGCGCAAGGGCATCCGCGTCAGCAAGGACAGCGAGATGCTGGGGAGCTACGGGCCCAACACGGACAAGCAGCCCATCTATACTAAGCGATGTAGGTCTCAATCTCGGCCCCGTTGCTGGAGGGGGGGTTGTAGGATAACTACTGACATACCGGGACAGTTCACGAAGAAGAGGCGCCCTCGGGTATGCTCGCACGGGGCCATTATCAAGCTCTGTCGAGCTTCGTGGACGACGACAAGAAGGTCCATCTCAAGTTCGAGTGGAGCTTTGACATCGCAAAGGACTGGTGAAGCGTTCCAGGCGGTTGAAAATAGCACTTTCCCTCGATCGGTTGTCGTGCGCTTGGGGGCGGAATAAGTTATAAATGCATGTTCATGATGGGAGACGGCCAAAACTGTCCTTTGCTTTTTCCTGCAAGTACTCTCCTTTGCTGCCACTTGCTGGACTTCATACCCACATATGCGAGAACGGACGTTTCCAGGGCATACTGGACGGTTTGCATATACTAGACTTACACACATATCATTGCAGCTCTCTCTCACTATAGGCGGGCATGTCTGGTCGAGGTGACAATCACCCGTCCGCTGTAGACCTAGTCTCCGCACAGGGTATCGTTCGCCAAAAAAATATATAGATTCCCCCCGCCCCCCCCCTTCTCATTCCTCCTTCTACAGGAAGTAATCCGGCAGCGCCCCGGAATCGGCCTGCTTATCCCCTCCCGGCTGCAGGTCCTTGTGCTGGTCGTTCTCGGGGGCCGCGGCAAAGACGTTGAAGAAGCGCTCTCCGGTGTCGCTGACCTCGAGCACGCTGGCCATGTTGCCGCAGCGGTAGCAGTAGTTGGGCGCGCTCCACACGGTGCTGAGCCTGTCGTCGTACAGCACCTGGTAGCCCTCCTGGCACAGCTGGTGCGCGCGCAGGATGTGGTTCATGTTGTTGACCGCGAGGAACTTCTTGACCACCTGCGCGCCAAACGTGTAGCCGGCCCCGCGAGGAGATAAACTAAATTCGTCGCGTTCCGGGTCCGGGTCGGACCAGACCAGGTCCGCCATGGGTCCCTCGTGGGGGATCTCGCGGAAGCGGTCGATGATCTTTATTTGGTCTATTGAGTGGATGGAGGGGGAGAGGCCTGGTTTTCGTCTTGTGTCAGCCGCAAAGCCGCGAGGCGCTTGAGCAAAAAGGGGGGAAAAGACCTACCTCCGTGCACGCAGAATATCTGGTCGTTGATGACCACGCTCAGGGTAAGAAAGTCAAACATGTCGGTAAAGTAGTGCCACACGTTGGCGTTGCCGTACTTGCGCGAGCACTCGGTGTAGAAGCCGTAGGACTGCGTCACGCCGCGCGACTCGTGGTTGCCGCGGATCAGGTGCACGCGGTTGGGGTATCTCAGCTTCAGGCAGACGAGCAGGGAGATGGTCTCGACGCTGAACATGCCGCGGTCGACGTAGTCGCCCAGGAAGAGGTAGTTGGTGTCCGGGCAGAAGCCGCCGATCTTGAAGATCTCTATCAGGTCGAAGAATTGGCCGTGGATGTCGCCCACGACGGTGATGGGCGCCCGCACGTGCACCACATTGCTCTCACGCATCAACAGTTCCTTCGTCTTGGCGCATATCGCTTCTATGACGGACTCGGCGAGGAGCTCTTTCTTGTAGAGGCGGGAGATGCATTCGTCGAGGTCCACGGAGGCTGGGAAAGAGTTAAAAGGGTTAGACAAGAACAATGCTGCATGATGCGCGCCGCCCTGGTCGCGGAACGGGTCGAGACTCACCTGGTAACCCCGGCATCGTAGTAGACCGCCCTGTAGGGCACTAAGGAGCTTGAGAAAGCTGGGTCTGCAAGGACGCGCAGTGGCAGGGTTGCGATCTGCTCTTGGGTCGAGCTGTGTCTTGGCTGTGGTCTCGGAAGGGAACCAACATATTCGGAGAGTGCCTTCTTTTACATCTGCTTGTAATGTGAAGAGGAAAGAGCCTGGCAGCTAGACTATTATGCGACCATGATTGTGTTGCGCGTTCTCAACTACATTCAAGTTAAGACGCCGGTTCTGGGCCGGTGATGCGGTCGCAGAAAGTGGTTGGTTGTGGCGTCGGCGGCAGGAGCAGGTGCTCTCAAATCAAACATCCGCACTGGCAATCAACGTCAAGGGAAGTCCCAGCTCGGGGTATCATCGGAAAATTCGCTGTTCTAGCGCGCCGTTATCGATAAACCCACGGCAGCGCATTGGCCACTGGAGATGACGAAGGCACAAATGCCATTTATCCCTTCGACTTCCGACGTGCCACGTCTAAATCCTTTTCCTTCTTCATCATTTTTCCGTTCTCCTTACGCATCTTGTCGGCACGACCACGCCTGCCTTCTACAGTTCTTGGCTTATTGAACCTCAGCCACTTTGGCCGGACTTTCGCAGTCTGTATGCTGCTGTGATCTTTCTGTTCTCAGTCAGACCGTTGAGTGTTTCGCGTGTCCCTTTACTTTTCTTTTGTGCATCAGATGCCGGGGCAGAGGGTGAAGTCCCGCTCTCCTGGTCAGGAGTCCACAAGTCTCGAGTCTTAAGCTGCGCCTTTGTTCGGTCGATCCTGTTTTCTGAGCGAGATAGCCGGGATTTCCTGCTTGCGCAGCTGCTGCGTGGTCCAGCGGACTGTTGTTCTATCATGCTTGATCTCAAGCATACTGTCGCATGATCTGATCTTGCCCGGCTCCTTGAACTCGGCTGAGCCGTGTTGCTGTCTGGGAGAGCGGCGCGTCTCCTCTGTCCTGAGCATCCCGAGTCTCTGCCTGTCACCTTGTCTATTTCTAGGTTTCGATACGCATAATGTCGAGACTACTCGATATCATATCCCCTACATAAATCACGTACTCGCAGCACCCCTTCAGTTGTCGAATCCAGCCCATGGACTGACTATACGATCCAACCCATCTTTTGAACCCCCAAAAGTGAACTCGCTCTTGAGGCCCGCATGGTACTTTTTGCTTGCTATCCTGAGAGCACGGAAGCGTACAGATCGATGCCCCGGAGTCCATGCGCTGACAAGCTTTGAGCGTCGTGATCTCGAACCATATAATAGATCACGTGCCCCCTGATTGCCGGCGTCAATGCGTCCAATCATACTGCGTCTGTGACAGGGGTCCCCACCGCTGCTCAGCCTCGCCTTCAGGGCACTCTGAGCTTCGTCCGACCTCTGGAAAATGTGGAACTACAACGTTAAGGATCATCCCAAGTATTCCCGTCACGGCTCCTTACAAGGGGCGCCCCGATGAACATCGGTATCTCTATTTATCCTTGGTGTTTTTGAGACTGCTATAACATTGCGACCCACCCCTGGTTCCCGGTAATGGATCAGTCAGCGGTGAGGGTATTCGAAGCAGCCTTCGCGTCGCCACCTCCAACGCAACGCGTGCTAAAGTTCCAGCCCCGATAAGGTTGCTGTTGCTCAGTGTCACTACTACCTCAGGAGTGAGCGAGACATCGGGTGTGTTGTGACCTTAACTCGTCCTATTTGTATGTGTGACTTAGACCATCCACAGGTCCAACGGCTTGGACAACCACCGACCAAGACCTTCCAGCTGCCGGAGCCTTATTCGCTCCGAGTATAGCACCCATATCTTACTGGTCGTTCGTTATACAGCCCTTCGGCCCTTACACTCAGATCGATTGTTCTATACGGCAGCCAGGTACAAACCTCCGCTTCTATCTTAGACCCGCTTCCTCGTTTCCGGGTTCTCGAGTCAAGGTCTTTTCATCGTCTCTTGACGTAAACGGCAGAAGCTTTACGTTCCGTGCGAGTTGCTTCGCCGTTATCTCGTCGATTGTTTGATGCCTCACCTATTGTCTACGTCTACCCATCTCAGCAAATCCCTCTTTTTTACTGCGCCCCTGGCTGTACCATCGCGCGATGGCATCTGCACCGGGGCAGTCGTCTGCCCAGCAAGAACCGGTCTGCTATAACTGCGGTCTGAAAGGGCATTGGGTAGTTGCTTGTCCCGAGCCGACGCGGGAAGTCCCAGCGTGAGTGTCCTTCTCTTTCCACTTGGCGAAGTCTCGAAGAAGCTTACATTCAGAACAGAGGCCTCAAACGTTGGCAGTCGCAGCATCATGATCAGGCACAGAGACCAGAGAGGCATAACTCCGGATCAGACAAGAAGCCGCCGATTGTGACCCGCTACGGACCGCCGCCGCCAGCTTATACACCTCCCGCTGTCCAATACGGACAGCCTCCGCCATACCCTCCGGCGGGCTCACCTCTCGGCCAGCCACCTTATCCGCCTACGCATTATCCACCCCCACAACAACCGCCCTTCTACTCGTCCGCGTATTCTCCGGCACCTCCCCCGGGCCAGCCACAGTACGGGTCTTACCCTCCTCCTCCCCCTCCGCCTCAGCCACCATTCAACCAGCATAATTCCCCGCC
>Ga0209127_100298_pt1 | contig 17402 bp, 17 predicted proteins | sample LakSupMetagenome_FD_187469 | JGI IMG/M metagenome (GOLD analysis project Ga0209127, IMG submission 187469) | Freshwater microbial communities from Lake Superior, Canada - Sta WM archaea (SPAdes) (version 2) | ecosystem: Environmental > Aquatic > Freshwater > Lake | place: Lake Superior, Canada...
AAGTGTCTACCTAGCAAGCACCAAGCTCATTTTCCCCCATGATCGGATACCTTAAGAACATACAGAAACCCGTCGCTCCCCTTGTACCCAGTGCCGAACAGGATGTACCGGTCCTGGACCGCAAACCCACCACGAAGAGTGCCATTGAGAGGATACTCAAGCAACACCCTGCCAGTCTCCTTGTCCAAGACAACCAGCGGCCCGTCACCACTACTAATGGGACCAATGGGCTTCACTCGTCCAACAAGCACCACATCTCCAACGACGGTAGGCGGGGTATATGACATCATCCGCTCGCTGACCTGCGTCTCCCAAAACAGCTTCCCGTCCGCCACCGACGCCGCACCCCAAACGCTATTATTCGCCACAATGCTGGATCTTGGCTGAAGCGTCCAGTTCTTGTTCGCCGAGTTGATGCCAGTGAAGTAAAGCCTCCGATCATCAACAGCTACTCCCCAGCTAAGCCCACCCGTCGAACCACCCGGGCTCGTCAGCGTCGCCCACCGCACCTCGCCCGTGTCGGCCGCCAGGCCGTACAGATACCCGCTCTTCTGCCCCACCGTCACGACATCTACACCGTTTTGCCCCTTCGCCGGGACGAAGCTCGGCGCCATGCCGAAGTCGTAGTCCGGCCCCGGCGTGCCGGGGCAGGACACCGGGTCCGTGACGGCGCCGTTTATTCCGCAGGCCAGGTTCCACACGTCCAGGGGACCGAAGCGCGTGATCCACGCCACCTTGCCGGAGACGAGCTCGACCGCCAGGACGGCATTCTGCCACACTCGGTCGGGGAGACAGGTCGCGTTTTGGGTTGTCGAGGGGGTGAAGGCTTCGTCTGTGCAGTTGAGGTAGGCGTCGGGCGCGGAGTAGACGTTGCCCGTGGCGAAGAGGACGCGGTTCCGCGCCGCGTCGATGGCGGGCTGGCTGCCCCAGACGCCGACGCCGGACCAACGGTTGCCGAATCCGGCGGCGCTGTCGGCTGGGGGCGGAGGCAGCATGTCCAGGTTCCAGACGGTGTTGAAGCGCCGCGAGTTCCTGTCGAAGGTGAGCGCCGCGGCATTGCCGACGAAGGAGCAGCACTGGTAACCCGGCACGGAACCCGCGGCCAGCTCCTCGCCGCTGGCGGCGCCAACGTAGAGGATGTTCTCGTGGAGGGTCGGGCTGAGGGTCACGACGGCGGCGGGGTGGGGGTTGATCTGCTTGACGCCCAGCAGGGAGCCGGTGTCGACGTCGGCTGCTACCACCAGGGCGTTCAGCTGGGTTGCGAAGTACAGCACGTTGGTCCTGGTGTCGATCTGCGGGCTGGTGCGGGAGGAGAACAGGCCGCCGGAGAGGGGGGCGTTGATCAGCTGCAGCTGGAGGGGGGTGGGCGCCGCGAAGTTGACGATGATGGAGGTAACGTTGATCTCCCACTTGATCTGGCACTTGTCGTAGTCGAGGGCTACGAAGGTGCCGCCCCAGGTCGGGTAGTAGGCTATGCCCCTGGAGAGGACGGGGGTCGCGCTCACACCGTGCGGATGCGGGATCTGGCAGTGGACTGAGACGTTCTTCAGGGTGGAAGACGTGACGAGTTTGTTGCTTGAGGCGCGGTTGTTGTAAATTGAGCCACCCCAGCCGGTCCACTCGTCTCTGGTTGTTGTATAGCCATGGGAGGTGGCAAGAGCCGAAGGGAGGATGACCGCGACGTGGACGGCCGAGAACAGGTAGGCTGTGATGAGGCTCCTCATGCTGAAGGCTTTCTCAGGCCGAGGAGGTTGTCGGAAAGAGTCGATGTTTCGAGTTCGTCCAAATAGCAGTTCAGCGTTTGTACCTTTATACCGATCCACTTAGGGATTCACTTGATGGTTCGCTTGAGTCCCAGTCTACAAATATGAGGTCATATAAGAGTGAAGCAAAATCAAGTCAGCAAAGTGACTTGTTGGGACTTTAATATCGGTTCAGTCGGCACTCACTGTAGGTTATCATGGTTGGCCTTTAATCTACCACCTTTGTTCCTCCGTGAGGTAGGCAAGTTCACTCCCGCCTCGTAGCTTTATCTTGTCTCATTGTACGTGAACTGGGGAGCCATCGCCGGATGCTGGCCCGATGCACACGCATCTCTTCTGCAACTATCCGACGCCACTGTTTGACACTTAGTTCAGGGGTAGTACTACTACCCGACTGGTCGGTTATATAAGCTTGTTGCAAAAAAGCATGTCAAGAACATGTTGAATCTAGATTACAGTACGGGTGAAGGAACTCAATGATCAAGCCACCCTATTTCCAAGTGGCCAAAGCATGATCCCGACGGCACGCCCCCGGATTACACGATGGGGAATGTCTCTATAGCTCCAATCAAGATTTCAAAATTCGAGATGCACTTACACATGAACGAGACTGGTGGTGGTCTAAAATTCGGACGGTGTGTAATACAGAAAACCCCGTGGGAAGAAACAATGTCGTCCTCGGGGCTTCCATGGTTGAGAGCCAAGTAGACTTAGAGCACGAACTATTAATGCGTCAACGGACGATAAGCCGACGGGATAATGTATGAAGCGTAGAATGTGTACATAGTCGTCTCCGCAAACCTTCATATTCTCGCTAAGGGTAATGACCGAGTTCGTTGAATCGTCAGTTAGACGTCTAGTCGCAGAGCCGGAGCTCCTGATCAGGAATCTGGGTTACTGAATTATCGCAACGAGACTTGAAGGTACAATACGGGTGGCTGTTGAGGATAGTCGCAGGTTTGAGAATTGCTAGAGATGCCGGGAAGGGGCACAATGGGTGGACGAACAGCCTGTAGGGGAAGCCATTCACAATTATCACAACGCCTAAGACGATAGAATTGTAGTTGCTGTAGCACCACTTAGTCCATCTTTCTCCTATGTACTTCAACACATCCGCGTCCTCCTCTCCTACGGTGTAATCTGGGTTACAATGTCGCGTGTGTAAGTTCCTGCGGGGGGTTAGGGTTGGACATTCTCTGTTCGACCACCTCAAGTCTGAGTTTGGCCCCCCTTGGCAACAAGGTTCGGACGAGGCCGCATTCAGGAACGTGGCACACACCAGGACCTACCGTATAAGGCAACGCCTTCATTAAGGATGCCCGGCGAAAGACTTGGCTCGGGGAGTCTAACGTTCAGCAATATTCCTGCACGAGGGAAAACAGAGTGGTAGAGGTCTTGGCATGGTCTCCAACCACCTACACGCAGCCCAATCATAAACATGGACTCTAACACGTTGCAGTCCTACAAAAGCACCCCCACCGTCATAGACACCGCGACTGTATTAAACTGCGGTGCGCAGATGTCGCATTCGAAGCTAACGCTCGCACAACTCCAATGTGCCTCGGCCGCCGACGTCACCAACGTGGCCCTGGAGGTATGCTACTCTATGGGGTGACATGCCGTGATAGCTAGAATCCTCCGGCCAGAGCTGTTGCTGGCCGTCGAATCACGAGCTCGCTATTTACCCACGCGCTGACCGTTGCTTGCAGCTAATGCTGCTCTACGACGTAGGAGACATGGGTAGCTCCGTCGATCTCCGTCATCTTGAGCTTGAAGCTGTCGTCGGGTCGAGAACAAGGTAGAGTCGAACGGCGACCCGGTGGCCGCGGACAAGCTCGGAGTCTGCATATAATGTTCGGATTGCGCCCCCTCGCGTCTCCAGTCTTGCCCGACCGGCGACTGTAGGCCGTTCTTTAGACAGCAGTGACTGCACCTCGATAACCTGCAAGCCAAGATGAAGCACGTCCTCCTCCTGTCCCTGGCGGGTGGCGCACTCGCATCGTTCACGGGAAACATCAACTACTTCTCCCCCTCGTTGCACCACCCTGAGCTGGGCGTTTCCATCCGCAAGGTCGCTGCCCGTACGTACGCGAAGTCGCCGTGGGACCCGAGCGCGCTCAACTTCACTCACGGCGTCGCCTCCGGTGACCCGTACGAGGACAGCGTGATCCTGTGGACGCGGATCGCCCCGAGCAGTGACAATGACAGGAGTAACGTAACGGTCTCGGGACACGTGGACTTGTATAGCCACGAGGTCGATGATTTCGTCAAGGCCAGCAAGGCGCCAGTGTGCGTGGAGTGGAAGATATCGACTGAGAAGGACCTCAAGTCTGTTGCGGACAGCGGCACGGCTTATACCAGCTCGGACGTTGACTTTACTGTCAAGGTCAGTATTTGATGTGAGGGCCCTTGGGAAATTACACATGACTGACTTGGTAGTCCAGGTCGAAGCCAAGAAGCTGAAGCCATTTACTACGTACTGTAAGTAGAACCACTGCTCATGTAAGAGGGAAGGCTGACATGCGGACAGACTACCGGTTCAGCGTCTGCAACTCGAACAACACTTCGCCATTGGGACGAACAAAGACCATCCCTGCCGAGGATGGCAAGGCGTCAACGCCTATTAAGCTCGCTGTCTACTCTTGCAGCAACTATCGTGGGTGGCTACACTCTTAGTGACATGTTTTGCTCTAACAGGTCATCAGCCTTTGGTTTCTTCAATGCCTACGGTAACACCGTGCGCAAGGACTCAGTCGACTACGTGATCCATCTTGGAGACTACATCTACGAGTACAAGAACGGCGACTACGGCTGGGGCAATTCCTATGGCCGAGTTCCCCAACCCGACAACGAAATCCACACGTAAGTGTTGCTTTGCAGAGACTACACCCGAAAACAGAAGTCTAACCATCCCAGCCTCTACGACTACCGCAAGCGCATAGCCCAGTACCGCACCGACCTCGACCTCTACGCAAGCCACCAGCAATTTCCATGGATCCCCGTCTGGGACGACCACGAGGTGGCGGACAACACCTGGAAGGCCGGGTCGGCGCACCTGAACAACAGCGAGGACTCGTTCCTGGCCGCGGGCGGCATCTCGGTCGACCAGCGCAAGATGAACGCCGTGCGCGCCTACTTCGAGTGGATGCCGATCCGGCAGGTGGACATGGACGACAACCTGCGCATCTGGCGCAGCTTCCGGTTCGGCGACCTGTTCGACCTCGTCATGCTCGACACGCGGCAGTACGACCGCTCCGTCACGGACCTGTACTGGAACACGCACTACGTCGGCGAGGTCTCGGACGAGGCGAGCCGCAGCCTCATGGGGCCGCGGCAGGAGCAGTGGTTCTACCGCACCCTGCGCGAGAGCTCGCGCCGGGGCACGGCGTGGCGCGTCGTGGGCAACCAGATCATCTTCAGCCGCATGGACGAGGCCGGGTCTTTTAACTACGACTCGTGGGACGGGTACCTGGCCAACCGCAACCGGACGTTCGCGAACCTGTACGAGCACAAGATCAACAACACGGTGTTTCTGGCGGGCGACAGCCACGCCTCGTGGGTCTCGGACCTCGTTTGGTTGGGCGAGCACGAATACGACGCCGCCACGGGGGCCGGGTCCGTGGGCGTCGAGTTTGCCGGGTCGGCGGTCAGCTCGCCGAGTCCGGTCGGGCAGAACGTCTCGCTTGCGACTGCGAATAGCTACTCGGCGGTGCTGGTGGGCAGTAATCGCGAGCTGCAGTGGCAGGACCTGTACTACCGGGGTTACTTCGAGTTGAGCATTGGGTATGACGCGCTCAACGCTTCATTCTTCGGCGTTCCGAGCACTAAGACGAGGAATGGGTATGAGATCTCGCTCACAAACTTCACTGTGCTGGCTGGCGAGAACAGGCTGCATCGTTCTGTCGCAAACGCACAGGCTGAGAGCGGGTCGCTGAAGGGAGGGAAGATTCTCGGATCTAACCTCACCCACGACACTGCGAGTGGAGAGTGGTTCGTGTTCAAGGGGTAGATAACCCCTTCAAGAAATGTTCACGACCTCAACAATGTAGCCTCGTCCATCAGCAAACTTAATCCTTCTTCTTCCAGGTCTGGTCCGCATCAGGATGGATCTTGGGCACCTCGATATACTCCCTAATCTCCTTCTTCCTCCTCCAATCACTCCCCATCCTCTTGTCTCTCTCGTCGATAACCTTCTGGTCCAGCTGTCCCCAGTCCGTAAAGCTCGTCATCAGCTGCGGCGGGCCGACGGGCAGCTTGTCGCCCCTGTCGACCTGCCACAGGTGGTAGATCTTGCCGTACAGCGTGATGGTCTGCTCCATCTCTTTGTTCTCGGCCTTCTCCCACAGCGCCTGCGGCACGAGGGGCGACGGCTGCGGCATGATCAGCATGCCCGACTTGACCTCGAAGACGTGGCTGTGCCAGAGCTTGCGCTCGTCGGCGTCGAGCCCCTCGTACAGCTTGGGCGTGATCATGTACTCGATGCCGATGAGGCGGGCGTTGGGGCCGGGACCGTCGTAGAGGATGCACTGCCGGACGTCGTCGGTCAAGTGGGCGCAGTAGTGGTTCGCCTCGACCATGCGCGTCGGGTCCGAGGCGTAGACGTGGAAGGCGTTGAGGTGGGCGCAGATGTTCTTGACGGGCGCGAAGTCCTGGTGACAGGCGGGTTAGAATGGCTGTTGTTTACTTCGTGGTTGGAGGCGCCTGGGCGGGGTTGAAACTACCTGTGTCAACGCTGCTCCTGTCTCGAGCACGCGGCTCTCGAGCGAGACCGGGTCGTCGCCCGCTACCTCGGGGTTGTAAACGGAACTCATGGTTGTTGACTGGGAGGCGCTGTCTCGGATCGGCTGTTGTTGGTTCTAGCAGTAAATGGCGATGTTATAGGAGGCTTGTTTCGTGCAGGTTACGAGTACCTTAGTTATGATGCTACAACTTTGCCCCCGTCATCTGCAACCCCCACCCCCAACTTGACGGCGATGAAGATGTCCCATCGTGCATGTGCGCGTTGTGACGTCACAATTACTGCTAGGTCTCCGCGCAGAGAGCTCCCGTCCTACTGCCCTTCTCCGTGCGAACTCCAGTTGCAACGCTCAAGGCCAGCAGAGAATCTGCCTACGGGGTTCTGTCAAATATTCCATTCCAGGTTGACGAAGCATACAAAATCAGCAGTCAAATTGTTGTGGTTGATGCAAAGTTCTGACGGGTTCAGACATTCGAAATCCTCACCGTTCAATTCTATTTTTGGGACGAGACCACAAAAGCAGCGAAGCTAGGCCGGTTTGAGTCTTAGCGCACATCTACCTGCGGACTGAGTGCCAAGAGTTTGGGAAGCTGTCTCATTGGCCATCAATGAGCTGGAGTGGAGCTTGGCTGAACTGAGCAAGCACTGCGACGGGATGGAGGACGATAATGGCGACGGTGCCAGTGAGGCTTTTGGACTTGCTTTCAAGCATATTCTCGTGAGTTCATGACTTGTACACCGGACAATCGTTCAGGAGTAATCTGTTGTTTGGCCTCCAGCGGTTACCAAGTGGTGAAGATTTGCATTGCACGATCGGGTTGCGGCGGCAGCAAGCATGGAAATGTTGGTACGCCGCCCGGTCGACTAGATCCTTCAGCCCAGCAAGCGTGCGGCTGAGGGAGGCTAGTGGACGACACTGAACCAGATACGGCATGATATGGCGTCGAGTGCGCCTCGTCGAGAGACTAGCAGTCTAGTGTGTAACGGCGGGCGCTTTCCCATTGCCCTCAAAACGAGACATGGCCCCGATCGTCCTTATTCTGCCCTGCTACTCCTTTTGGAAGGTTGGCCACGGCGAAGTTGGCATCGACATCACGATCTGCCTCGACATCCACCAAGACAGCAGTTGCAAGGATACTGTGAAAGATGTCTGAATTCAAGAGCTCGGCGGGCTACACGTCGACAACTGGCGGCGACGGCGGCCTGTTCATGGTGCATACGCCTACGTGGTGCACCGTCGTGCGGGGATTCCAGGCCTTCCTCGGCTTCATCATTCTCATCCTGGCCGGCCTGCTCATCCATGGTCTGGCTCTGGATGCGATTGTATTCGCACTCGTTTGCGTAGGTCGCATTTGATAATAACCACCTCTCTTGCCCGAACTAACGGTTGCCCCAGGGCCTCTTCACCCTAATCATAGTCACCTATGCTTTGGTGTCCGAGAAGGCGCCAAACTGTCGGAACGCATACAATATATGGGCGATCCTGGCCCTCGACCTCCTGATGGCCATCTTCTGGCTCTCCTCCATGGGCGCCAACGCCGCGTTACGAGCCACGTTCGTGGTCGACGTGAACGCGAGCTGCTGGGACGACGGAAGTGCCGTCAACGCGGGACATTGCGTTGTCTCGAGACGCAGCATCAATGGCCTGAGCAAACGCGTCGTTGCCGTCGCCGGTCAAGCGGCCCTGGCGGAGCTGAGCGCCATTGCTGGACTGAGTGCGCTGGAGATGTAAGTGTGCTGTCCTCGGTCGACGTTTGGCCAACCGCAAGCATGGATTGACCCCTAGAACCTAACCTTTGCGATGTGTCCAGGCTCCTCTTCATCGCTACATTAGTCTACAACGGCCACGCCTTCCGCATGCACCACCAGGAGAAGACTGCACGCAACGGTGACGTCGGGCACATGGAGATGAAAGGACAGCCCGATGCGCCCCAGCAATCCAGCCAACAACAATACGCCCAGTACTCGGACCAGAACCAGTACTCGTCGCAGGTCTACCAGCAGCAACAGCAGCAGACACAGCAGCCATACGACCCTACCTACTACGAGCAGAAGCAGCCGCAGGCCGCCGTTTATGCGGCCCCCGCGCAGCCGCCCCAGCAGGTTTACGGCGGCGGCGCATATCCGCAGCAGACTTCGGATCCATACCAGCAGCAGACGACGTACAGCCCGCATAACACCCCCGCACAGCAGCAAACCGGGTATCACCCGCCTCAATGAACTTGCTTGGCCATCTGAGTGCTGGGAGGATAACAGTTTTGAGAGAAATGATGATGACTGGACTCGCGGATATTTGGGATGTCTACGCTGTATTCTTTCTGAGGCTTTGGCACTGGCGTTTGCTTGGGTATTACTTAGGACTAGAGATGGTATGGGCGGTTATCTGAGCGCTATTGCGAACTGCGACTCTGTCCCTCTCCATGGGTGAAACAATACGTCAAAGTAACCTCATACGTGCCCTGCATGCGTTGTTCCGTACTGCCGATTCACGACGACAGTGTCCATCTGGATCGTCTGAGAGCAAACCTCCGCTATTCATCCCGTGTTCAGTTGCTGTGAGGCTTCAGACATGAGCTCGACGCAGATCTGATGTCAGCCCTGGAGTATTCCGACGTCACCAGCTTTCATAATGGGGCGCCAGGCGCTCATGATCATAGGCGATATCAGGAGTGACATGCTTTCATCTCGATGTAGACTGATTAGTATTCAATGGGAATACCACACACTGCTCGGTGGTATGATGGAACCGTTTGATAATGAGGGGAGCATGGAGTCAGGTTGAGTCCCAGACTAGATCGTGGTCTTGCAGCCATTCACGGTTTATCTGTAGCTTGCCATTGCCTGTTCTTGTCTCCTTGGAATAGACTGTCGTCGGAACAAGGAGTCCCTCGATTATCGTATTATGGAGTGGAAGTGAGGGCGGTCAGGTATCTTGCACATGGCAAAGTCATCTTCTCGTACCGTGAAAGAGGAGGGCCTGCTCGAAGCTCGAAGCTGGATGGATCACAGACTCGGGCTGCGGTCGAGGTAGGATACGAGTGCCCAAAGTAAACCAGCCTGGCCACCCATCGGCTGCAGATAGTACCTTGACACTCCCAAATCAGCTGTTGCGACCTCGCCATCCCGTACTGCATCCAGTGCCGGAACAATTCATGACAAAGACCTGGAAACCGGGTCAAGAAGCGACGCACACGAACGACATTGAGACTCGCGCATGCCTGAGTTCTCAGTCCTGTAGATCCAGTCCGGAAATACAACAGTCTAAACTTTCGGGTTGATCCGTCTAACAGTCCGAAGATTTGCTGGAGCATCTGTAGCCTCATACGCGAGGCGAGTCCGTACCGAGGCTGCCCAGCAAAGCTAAACCGGCAGGCTTACCGTTGGCGATGCTCTGATCTTGTTCGGATGACCCGGTTCAGGCTGAGATATAACATCCTCCATATCTTTGGACGGCCATCAGACTTCCCCTTTTCCATGTCAACGTTCGGTCCAGGTATACAGTCGATCCCACCCAAGTTCAGCACGTGTAAGGACTACAATTATTGCATCTCGCTCGTCTGTTGTTTCGATTGCCGGATCGTTCTTTTCATCCCTTATAGCTCGATTCTTTAGCAATCCCAGATCGCAGATCTCGCGGTCAGATACCAGGTCAGGCCACCGCCGGTGACGATGAAAGCCACGGCTTTCGCCTTCCTTTCCGTGGTCGGCTCCGCGGCCGCCCAAGCTGTCACCGCACAGATCTCGCCGACGTCTCCGCCCCCACCAGGGTGTACAGGTAACTTTGATGGGAACTTCGAGATCCAAGTCAGGAACCCGCTCGCCAAGAGAGACCGTCCCGTCCAGGTAGTTCCTATCCCCATCTCCCATCTGTAGCCACCAAGGCCCTGTCACCCAAGAGGTAATCCCTTGATAAACTGACACACCTTCTTCAACGTAGAAGAACGACAAGCGCCAGAACCAGTGCTCGAGCGAAGGCACACTCGTTGCAGCCCTGAGCAACGGTGTTCTGAAAGATGCGAAACAAAGAACGGGTTACATCGCCTCCAACTACCAGTTCCAGTTCGACGGTCCTCCGCAGGCGGGAGCCATATACACCGCCGGGTTCTCCATCTGCGTGAACGACACATTGGCCCTCGGAGGCTCGACACAGTGGTGGGGTTGCGCGTCTGGTAGCTTCTCCAACATATACGACCGCGACTGGGCCCCGCAGTGCAACCGCGTTGAGATCAACGTGCTGCCTTGTTCTGGAGGTGGCGAATCTGGCGGTACCGTGGAGCAGTCGGCCAGTCCGGCGGGGGTACCGGCACCTACTGCCAGCGTCCGCATGTGCCAGATCGAGGATGGTAGGTCTCAGCCCCAGTCGCTTAGCACACTTGCACTCTACTGACAGCGCGACGTTCACAGGCCAGGTTCAGCACCATGAGACACCGTGTCCCACACCCGAGGCAACTGCAGCGCCCCAAGGCGTCAGTGAGCAGGCGCCTGTCAGCCAAAGCACCGAAGGTCAAATTGAGGCTACGGAGCAGGCTTCAGCGGCCCCTCAGAGCGTGCCTGTGAGCCAGAGTAATGACGGCCAAATCGAGGCTACCCAGCAGGCTGCTGCTGCACCCCAGAGCGTTCCCGTCAGCGAAAGCAGCGAGGGACAGATCGAGGCGACGTCACAGGCGACGGCTGCTCCTCAAGGCATCAGCCAAGCAGCTCCCGTAAGCCAGAGCAGCGAAGGCCAAATCGAAGCAACTTCACAGGTATCCGCGGCCCCTCAGAGTGCCCCCGTCAGTCAGAGCAGCGAGGGCCAGATCGAGGCAACGTCACAGGCTTCCGCAGCTCCCCAGGGCGTCAGCCAGGTAGCCCCCGTCAGCCAGAGCAGTGAAGGTCAGATCGAGGCGACATCACAGGCTTCTGCAGCTCCCCAAAGCGCCAGTCAAGAAGCCCCAGTGAGCCAGAGCAGCGAAGGTCAGATCGAAGCCACCCAACAGGCCTCTGCCGCACCTCAAGGCGTCGAGACGGTCCCGGTCAGCCAGATCAGCGACGGCCAAATCCAGGCGACTTCGCAGGCCACGGCCAAGCCCCAGTCCATCAGCGAGGCTACGCAGACCAGCTCCGGGGAGCAGAAGCCCGAGGAGACGAAGAAGCCGAAGCCGGAGCAGTCCAAGTCGGAGGAGGCTCCCGGGGAGAGCAGGACCGACGAAGCACGGGCTTCTGCGGCGCCCGAGAGCGCGGCGCAGGAGAGCGTCGTGCAGAGCAACTCTGGCGCGTCGACCTTCGGCGTGAACTGGGGCTCGAGGGCGGCGACTGCCAGCGTCACGCCGGCTTGGCTGGGTGGCAACGGAGGTGTTGTTTCGGGTGGGCGGTCCATTGGTGGTGCTACTGAGAGATATCGCATCGGGGCTGGGTACTCTTATGCCCTGGGGATCTTGGGCATGATGTTCTGGGTCCTATAAGAGCTCGACAATTACTCTGTTTTGGCCTGTCTCTCATCATGGCTGGTCAATTTGGGGTACAATGGATGGTTCTGTCTGGGGAAAGAGGTAGGCGACGGAAACTGCAAGGTGGATTAGTTGGATGCTGTGGCTTCGGATTCCAAGGGACGTCAGTTGGGGGGCGCGCAAATAATACAGCATAATTTCGCATACAAAGTTGGTTAGTTAATTTGAAAGGTGAACATTCATGTGTAACACAGTAAAGGACGGCAAATGTTGCAGAGAAGGCTCGCGATGTCCAGTGTTTGAGGTCGTTGTATGGTAATCATGAGCATGTCAGCTGGCATCCTTGGCTCTGACGGCCCGGTGAAGAGGCCGGCAGGCAAAAGTGACGTCGGCAGATTCCAGGCCATTGCGCGCCTCTACATTTCGGCAGCTCCCCTCCCCCTAGAAGACTTGTTCGACCTCCGTCTTTCTGCACTTTCTGCAATTCGCCCCAGCAAACATGTCCGAATACTGGAAGTCGACGCCGAAGTACTGGTGCAAGCACTGCGGCATTTACGTTCGCGACAGCAAACTCGAGCGGGCAAACCACGAAGCGACGGGAAAGCACCAGAACGCCATCAAGCGGTCGCTTCGCGATCTGCACCGAAACCACGAGAAGGAGGAGCGAGAGAAGGACCGCGCCAAACGAGAAGTTGAGCGCCTGAATGGAGTTGTCTCTGGCAACAGACCTGCGCACGGCGGCTCCAGAGCACCGTTCAATGCTCCCAGCGGCAGCGCCAGCGCCAGCGGCAGTCAGACGCTGACCAAGGAAGAGCAGCAGAGGCAGCTGGAACAGCTGGCAGAGCTAGGCGTCAACATACCCACGGAGCTTAGGCCGGAGCTGGCTTTGGCTGGAGAATGGACGGTCACATCAACAAGAGTCATCAAGGATCCAGAGCAAGGAGACGACAGCAAAGATTCAACGAATCCAAACGGTCGCGCCGCCGGCGTTCGGAAACGAGACAGAGACAAGACCGAGGAAGAGCTGGAAGCGGAGGAGGCACTCAGATCGCTTCACAAGAAGCCTAAGAGGTGGGGGAGGGAGACAAGGGCCCTGCCTACAGAAGGAGACGACGAGCTGGACCAGCTGCTAAGTGGCACCCTGGTCAAACCGAAGCAGAAGGAGGAACAGGACGAGGAAGTCAAGGTGAAGCCTGGCCCGGAGCTGGAGACCAAGGCCGAAGATGCCGGTGCACAAGATAAAGGTGCTTCAGATCGCGTCAACAACGAGGATGTCAAGCATGGGCCGCCTCTGATCAAGCACGAGTCAACCGGGGAGTTGGGCGGGCTTCCGAGCGACATACCGCCGGCTCCAGCAGCTCAGAGCGGCACCAGCGATGCACAACCGGCGGTGGTGTTTAAAAAGCGGAAACCGAAGAATGTGCGTCAGCACTGAATTGATGGACTGGGCAGATACCCCCGATCCAAGCTATGCAGAATGATGCGCTTGGCAATGCTTGACGCTTGTGTGAGAGCTGTCTGTGATCCCAGCGCTCCAAGCCGCATGGGTTGATCATTTCGGCACAAATCCGAGACAGTATCCCAGCGGTCCATCTCCCCTTCATGATAATTCGTGTCGGTTTTGACAGCTTCGCTCGGACATGTTACCAAACTGCCGGTACCGTTCGCATGATCAGTTATCGCTCCAGGGGTGCGGTTACTGCTCACTCTTGTCGCGCAAAGCTTCCGACTTGTCGGCCAAGGCCGTGCGTTAGTCGCATATCAATTCGAGAGCCTATCTCAGATGGTGACAACTATGCGCATTGCTGTTGAAACTTGATATTGAGTTGTTTAAGCAGCTGGCTAATGCATGGATCTTCTGGAATGCCCCTGTGGGCATCAAACACCAACGACCATCCTAAATGCCACGGGCCGCCGATCGACACAGCGTCGGCACCGAAGCAGCCCATGGGCAGTGCACTTATTCCATGTATCACGAACATCGACGACCTTTGTGTTTGAAAGCGCACAAAAGTTGTTGCACAAGCATCGCAGCATTCCTCGCGCCGGACATGTTACTGAGTCGAGAAGGGCATCCCGTTCGAGAGACGCAATTCCGAAGACTTGTCCTACGATGTGGAAGAATGCGGGCGTACAAGGGTTTTGGATAATCACCAAGTTGCGTCACGAGGCTGAGAGGTCATCAGTAGGCACTGCTTCGACTTGGCGGACTTTGGCCGCGAGCTCAAGCATTACGGCACCTTCAAATCACGCCCGGCCTTCTATTCTAAAGCATACCTCCTGTAGTCCACTGTCAACAGTCCATTACCCTATTGGTCTGCTCCGCGAGCAACGACCACAGCGGCAAGGAGTAACGGGATGTAGCCCAGGCGAACCGGGAAATCTCAACTCAACGGCTTCTCCGAGATAAAGAAACAGCTTCGCATCTTAAAAGCACATAGTCGGTGGCTGTTTTACCTGGTGTGACGGCAAACTAGCGAGGAAGCAGGGCGCATCAGGGACTGTCATGCATCACACGCATACGAGATCCCAGCATCGACAGCACAGCCCTCTGCACCCAACCGGCTGAAGATGTAACATACAACCAACAGACCAACAAACCCACCTCCCGGACATTGGTGCTCCCACCCCTCATAAACATGCTGCCAGTCCCGGCACTTACCAAGTTGCTCGCCAGGCTCGCTCCCTCGCCTCCACCTCCTGCAAAATGGATGCGAATCCCTTCATCAGCAACGGCACATGTTACTACGAGGCCGGCAAGGAGTCCGATCCGGAATTCATCCCATGCGGCAACGATGCCCTCGGCCACAAGACATGCTGTCGAGGGAGCGACATGTGCCTGTCGAGCCGCGCGTGCTATAACCAGACGTACGGCCTCACCTATCTGTCAGGATGTAGCGATCCGGAATATAAGGATCCCAGCTGCCCCAAAAAACCGCGAGATGGTGGGTAGAAGCCGGCACATTTTGCTCTTTTATCAACCTAAGAGATGCTAACGACTGTCTCTCCGGCGGACAAATAGACGCACCATGGGTCGGACTCGCCACCTGTAAGGGCGGAAACCTATGGTCGGCGTGCACGCAGTCCGCGGACCCTACCACGCTCACTTCCCCAGACCGCTGCACCTGCACCCAGGCGACCTCCGTAGCCTTCACCGACGCGCCCGTCCTAGCCAACATCGTGAGACTCCCGTTATCCCTCGGCGACTCGGTGCAATGGCAGCCGGGATACGTCCCGACATCAACATCATCTACATCTAGCTCATCATCATCATCATCGTCGACCTCGACATCAACCTCCCCCTCCCTCACCTCCAGCGTCGCCCCTCCCGTAACAGCACCACCCGCCTCCCCCGCCCCGTCCGCTCCACTCCCGCCTCAGCCAGATTTCTCCCGTCAGTCCGGCCTATCACCCAGCGCCAAGGCTGGAGTCGGGGTAGGCGTGACGATCGCGGCCCTAGCCATCCTGGCCGGCGTCTGCGCGCTGCTGTTTATCCGACGACGGCGGCGGCGTCGGCGCAACCCCATGTCCCCGCAGACCTACGAACCTACACCAGCAATGGGAGAAGACGACAACGGGCATCAAGGGGCAGAGCCGAAGTACGCGTGGAGTCCGTCCACTGTCGCGATGCACACGACGCCGAGGACGACGGTTAGCGAGCTGGAGTCGAGGGCTGCGAGGCCGTGGAGCTTGAGGACGGAGTTGGAGGGAAGTGGTGGGGGGCATTTGAGTCCGGGGATTGGGAGCATAGTTGAAGAGGGAAAGAAGGAAGGGGGAGGTGTAGGGGGAGATGTAGGGGGAGATGGACAGCAGGCTAGACATAGTGCGCAGGGGGGGCAGCGGGGGAATGAGGGTCGACCGCAAGGGCTGGGGCTGTTTGCTGAGCTGCAGGGTTGAACGTTGGCATGATGCGTGACGGTGGGTTGGGCGTTGATAGTTGTATAGGTCTGTAGTTGTACAATATCAATCTGTTGCCCATGTTAAGATGCAATCGGCAACTGCTTGAGACACTGCTTCGTTGGGCGTGGCCTCAACTACGCCCAGTTCAAATGTGGAGTAAGAACGACCAAACCATTTATAGTGCCTAATAGTGGCCCCCTAGTCAACACAACCAAGCTACGACAGGTGTCCAACATCTGTAAATCTTCCGTAGTATAGTGGTTAGTATATGAGCTTGTCAAACCGCCATCCGGTGGGCGCAATCGCTCGGGACCCGGGTTCAATTCCCGGCGGGAGAGGCTTCTTTTTGCCCCTTTTCGTCATAGTTAGACGTCTAGTATCTTTTATTTTACAAGGAATCGATGACTACCTTACCGGTGCGATCGCTTGAATGCGTGTCAATTATGCGACGATTTGCGAGAACTCACTTTTCTTCTCTGTGTGATATGGACGAGTGGAAATAACATGCATCAATTCAGAACTCATACGGAATAAACTACCTCGCAGCAGTATCACACGCTGCTGTGAGGATATCAACCATGCCCGACACAACCTCCCTCGCTCCCACCTCGTCCACCATGGAAGCAGGGCCGAAAACACCGATATTCATCACACCTCCCGTCAGAGACACCTCGATATCAACAGCATCCTGCAGAAATGTTAGCTTGCAACTCATCAACACTTGCTTCTGGCCAGAAGTACTCACAGGATACGCGTCTCTGACCGCGTTCGATGCAACCAAGCGTTGGGCGTCTGGCGTTGATCCTACACCCGTCCGTGTCTGCTCCTCCACATCATCAACGCCCGATATCTCCTCCAGGACTACGCCATCAGCCGCGACATCCGTCCCCCGAGAATCAGGCAGGCTCAAGAAGTTGACAAACGAATCGACCCGCACGCCCGTCCAATCCAGTATCTCCCACAATCCGACAGAGGTATTTTCCGGCGAGGAGATGGCGTACAGGTCAGCCTGGATGTCCGTAGCGATGGCCGAGAGATCGCGGCTGGCAGGGCGACGGACGCGCAGGGGGACTAGGCTCAGTGTTGGGTAGGGCAGGCGGGAGAGGGAGTCGGTTGCGGTGCGGTTGGAGAGGTAGATGCCGAATATCACGTCGTGGTTGCTCTGTGTGTTGGCGAGTAGCTTTGCGTAGGCGGCGAGGAAGAGGGCTTGGGTGCTGGTGCCTGATGTGGAGGATAGGGAGTGGAGGGGGGATGTGTCGCTGATTGCGGAGGGGTGGAAGAGGGATGTCCGAGTAGTGGATGATGGAGGTGATGAGGTCCGCCGGGGGAAGGGGGGCGGGTTTGCGTGGGCGAGGTATGTACCCCAGAAGGTCCGGCGAGAGAGTTGTGTTGCTTCCGTAACTTGGGAGGAGAGCCACTTCTTCCAGAGATTGTGGGCGCGGCCTACAGCCGGTGGCTTCGCTCCGTTGCAGAGCTGTTGGAAGGTGTCCATTAAGATTGGCAGACTGATGCCGTCGTATAGGGCATGATGGATCTTGAGTTTGAGACGGCAGTGGTCGTTGTCCACGCGAGTTA
>Ga0209127_100299_pt1 | contig 17397 bp, 9 predicted proteins | sample LakSupMetagenome_FD_187469 | JGI IMG/M metagenome (GOLD analysis project Ga0209127, IMG submission 187469) | Freshwater microbial communities from Lake Superior, Canada - Sta WM archaea (SPAdes) (version 2) | ecosystem: Environmental > Aquatic > Freshwater > Lake | place: Lake Superior, Canada...
TCAATGCTTCTACATGTTACGTGACCTACAATGATTCTGACATTCGACTGTCCACTGTCATACGCTAGCACCAATAATCAAGATATCGTATGTCAGGGCGCATACACATTCGACCTCCTTAGAAGTTACTTTCGCTTCGATTTTCCGGTTTGACAGACGCATCACATCACAATTGATGATGAGGCGTACTGTCCGAGTCTGGTGTGTACGTTCATGAGACTACTCGGTGAAAGAGGGCGGATTCCCAGCACGCCAACACACCCAGCATGACGCCATGGAGATGCCTTCTGAACCGAGGTTGCATTCAGGTGCTCCGCCGCTGGTGTGCAGATATTCCTTCGCGCTTGTACAATTCGCGGCAGGAGGCTTTTGGCCGGGCGGCTTCGGCAGTTCCGGACTACACGCCAGTGGCAATAGCATATCGCGGTGATGCATGATTACGGCCCACGGGCCTAACCGCAACTTGTCTGCTCCTAGGTCCCACGGCCAAGACGGATCAAACCTTGTCCTCGATAAGGTAGGTATGCTCATGCGAGCTATCACACCTTCTCGAATTGGTCGTAGGATTTGACATCTTATGCATGCTGACGCTTGGATGGCTCAGTCAGTAACACGGGGGTAGCAGATGCGTATTGTAACAGGTGAAACTTCATGTAAACGGCCCATGACTCCATATTGATACGCCAATGTTACATCGATAGGAGCTCAAGTCATGATCTCGAGGCTACACAAAGATCGGCTCTCTGCCGTGATCACGAGCACCTCCAGGCCTTGCTGATCGCCTCCCTATATGCTGCTATCCAAGTTGAAACTTGGTCGGCCAGGAAGATGGAGCTTTCTGGACCACTGCATCCACCAGTCGGAAAGAAACCTCCTCCACGGGTCGACTAACATGTACCCTTTGTAGATGTACCCGTGCATCTCTCCTTGCAAAGCACTCTGTCTCTGGTGCCCGAACCCGCTGAGCCTGCAACCTCACTTGCATATGGCAACGGTGTGAGGCTTGCGAGTCTCGCGTACAAACATGGACCAGCGGGCTTGCAGCGTAAGTTGCGTCCATGTCCGAATAGAGTCAAGTATCTTCCCAGCTTGATGCGTACGGAAAGCCTCCCTTCTCTGAGTACAATAAATAGAGATCCCTCTTAGGACAGATACAGATAGTGACACTTCCCTTCACCATCACTCGCACGGAGCATAACCACTCTACTACCGAATTTCTCTGACTTATAGCAAGTCTACTCTCCTCGCGTGTCTGCAAGTCACAATGCAGCTACTCACCATCCTCACACTTGTGTCGGCCGCTTTGGCTGCTCCGTAAGTCCGGTACTCTCTTCTTGCAAGACGGCTTATTCCGCAGAGAATCTGCTCACTGACACAATGTGACACAGGGTGGCTGTTGGTGGCACCTCTAAGCGCGATGTTGATGCTCACGAACTCCTCGCATATAACACAGCGGGTACGGACAGTACCAATGGATGGGTAGAGAAGCGTGATGTTGACGCCCACGAGCTTCTCGCATACAACACGGCCGGGACTGACAGCACTAATGGATGGGTCGAGAAGCGGGACAGTTAGTCTTCCCTAAGTTGCGAGACGCCGGAGAATCGTCGCGATTAGTCTTGAGATAGGGGATAATGTTTGGAGATTTTGAAGATCCTCATGCTGTCCGATATAGCAAAAGATGCGTAGCCGCAGAACTCAACACCTCAACACTTTGAAATGTATGGTACCTGGACTCAATGGGATACTGTCACTACTGCCTTGGAATTGTCTGTTGTCCTGCCCGTCAGCATCAGCGAGACCACGAAATATCTCTAACGAGCATGGACATGCCCTTAATACCACCCGGAACCAACGCAGAAAAGTCGACCATTTTGAAGGTACCTCAATATCTGGTTGACTTAGAGGATCGTGCAGCGCAGACTGTGCAGTCTGGGACTTTCAATTACGAGTCATGATCATGTAGCTGATCGCATCGGTCTAGAGGAACAATTTTCCCCCGTCTACCGATCGACGAGTCCTTTCCAAAGTCTGAAATGATGAACGAAGTAGCCGACAACCGTACTCATGATACTCAAGCTCCGAAGATGACGAAAAGTGAAGAACACTGACACCCGACCATACACCTGTAAGGTCGTGCTGCTCGTGCACTAAGAGCGGCTGCAGGTTTGTTGTCTCCGATATCCGCTCCCTCTTACCATGCAGTTGACTTGCCCAGTAGGAGTGCCCGCGCCTCAATTGGACGACTTTTCTCGACCCTCGATTCCAAAGGAGCTATGGTGGGCGACCGCGGTCTTCGACGAGGTGGGCGAACAAACTTAAGATGCCATATCCCCCTCATCATGAGTGATATTCAATGGGAAAATTGAAAGAACAATTGTGCCCTTAAGTCTAGACACACCATTTTGTTGTACTGCGCGATGAGCTCTCCGTTGTTCAGACATACCACGCCATCAGTGCTTCACCAATCTCTCTTCAACTTTGAGTGTCATTCTTATGGTCTGAAATTGTGGATTGTGTCAAAGCAGTTCCTTCCGAGCCTTAGAGACGTAATAATCAACCGCCACGCTTCTGTGCCTTGTGTTGAAAGTCTTGCGAAGCGGTAAGGGCGACACGTCCCAAGTGGCTGTAATTCTGGCTATGGAGTTAGAAGTAAAACATCAATTTGGTCCTGCAAAACTGTCGGTGTACCTTGGTATGTAGTGTAGGCTTCCGGGAGATCTGAGTTGCTTGAAACCAGCTACAACATGGCTTGAAAGCTTCGTGCCCTGGTACGGAATTGGAATTGGACAATAGGATCTGTGCTGTGAGATATACACGGAGCATTGCTGTCTAAACCTTTTCGGAGAAGTCCCCGTCAGTTGCTTGGCTCGGACTTGACTGTATTCAAACCGAACTGCTCACGTAGAAACGCAAAAACTCAGATGTTGAGCCCAATTCTCCAACTTCATGAAGACACGAAAAGGCCGAACCATGGCAGCCTAATAACACTACTGCATACACTCCATTGGAGCGGAAGAGTGAAGCATATCGTTCCCCCATGGTGGGCCGAACCCGGCGAGAATATGCGCGAGCGGAGTCCCACCAGGCTAGCACTAGACTCTACCCCGTTGCGTCATGGAAGCGGGCTGGTGTCCGAGCTAACGATGTGGGATGGAAGGTCGAGGCGATCACTAAATGCCACGTCGGTGACAGGTTTCGGTAGAATAAATAGCTCGAAATCCCTTCCGCGGCCGCTTTCTTAGCCGAGCAAAGACGTCTAATCTCGAGTGAAAATCGTGAAGCAGCATATGCAGAGACTCATCATGGCAACTTGGTAAGTAAAATTCTCGCGCGAGGGCGAGGAGGCACTCGGTTCCAGGACCTAATAGGGCATGCAGCAAGACCTACAAGCTCAACACGGGCGCTGCCATCCCCGCCATCGGCCTGGGAACGTGGAAGTCGCAGCCCAACGAGGTCACCGAGGCAGTAAAGGCCGCCCTCCAGCGGGGTTACCGGCACATCGACACGGCCTTCGCCTACGGCAACGAGAAGGAGGTCGGCGAGGGCATCAGGCAATCCGGGGTGCCCCGCGACCAGATCTGGCTGACCACCAAGCTCGACAACCCATGGCACAAGCGCGCCCCCGAGGCGCTCGAGAAGTCGCTCTCGAACCTCGGCACTGACTACCTCGACCTGTATCTTATGCACTGGCCTTCCAGCACCGACCCCGACGACCTGAGCAAGCACTATCCTGATTGGGACTTTGTCGACACCTGGCGCGAGATGCAGAAGCTGCTCGATACCGGCAAGGTGAAGAACATCGGCGTCAGCAACTTTGGCATCAAGAACCTGGAGCGCCTGCTGAAAGACCCTAGCTGCAAGGTATTATGCTTGCTCTCCTCCACATTCTACGCACTTGGCCCACCGTTGCTAATATCCTCCAGGTCGTCCCTGCCGTCAACCAGATCGAGTTGCACCCGTGCAACCCTTCGCCCAAGCTGGTGGCGTACTGCGCCTCCAAGGGCATCCACGTGACGGGCTACTCGCCGCTGGGCAGCAACGACTCGCCCCTGTACAAGAATCAGACCCTGCTCGACATCGCCAAGGCCAAGGGCAAGTCGCCGCAGCAGGTGCTGCTGGCGTGGGGCATTCAGAAGGGCTGGAGCGTCGTACCCAAGAGTGTGACCAAGAGCCGCATCGACAGCAACTTTGACCTCGATGGGTGGGAGCTGACCGAGGACGAGATCAAGAAGATCGACTCGATCCAGGAGCGATTCAAGGTCTGCGGTGACGATTGGTTACCAGTGAAGGTGTTCTTTGGTGACGATGAGTAGGGCAGCGTCTGCGGCGGATCTGGGAAAGATTAGCGTGCATTCGTAGAGCATATATCGTGCTAAGGGTAACTAAAAGAGACAATGGGAATGCCAACCAGTGATTCCTGGACATACTTCACTGCAGAGTGCATCTTTGTTGCCCGCCGGCTTCACCAGACGGGAACCGCTTGTCTGAACTGACGATTGTCATTGAATCACAGCTTTGCCTTCTTTCTCTCATCCCTTTCCTCCTCCCTCAGTATCTCCCCAACAGCGTCCCGGATCCGCTCGGCCAACAACGCGCCCTCCTCCTCGTCTAAATCCTCCCTCTGCCCGCGTCCAAACATGGTGCTCGTAAACCGTTCCCTCCTCCCCGTCAGATCCGGCCGGGGTATGATGTGGAAGTGCATGTGCGGCACCACCTGCGCCGCCGCGGCGCCGTTGTTCTGCACCACGTTCCAGTCCTTTACCCCCGTCACTCTGACGAGAGCCGCCGACAGGAGACGCAGGTAGACCCCCATCGCTGCCGCCTCCGGGTTTGTAACCGAGGTCAGCTTGGGAGCGTGCCGCCGCGGACAAAGTAGGACGTGCCCGTGCGAGAGCGGGAGGATGTCGAGGAAGGCGATCAGCAAGGGGGTCGAGAGGACTACGAATGTAGAGGGGGAAGGGGCCGTCGCTTCTGGACACAGCGAGGGCGATGTCGGGGACGGAGGAGAGGCAGGGTCGTAGGGGCCATAGGTTTCGGCTATCTTGCAGAAGGGACAGGTGCTCTCTGTGTCGTAGGCTGTTGGATCAGAATGGGTCGCCGAAGTGGAGGAGTTGGGAGCGGGTGGAAGAGTCGACTCGAAGTCCGCTCCTGGAGCCATTGTGAATGTTAGCTCCGTCGCGTAATTGGCGGGTTCGGCTACCGCTTGTGAAGCTGTGCTGGTTCACGAGGATTTTGACAAACCAAGATGTTGCGAATCATCGCAGAAGACTTCTAATCCGCGAGGAGAAGAGGTTGAAGTAAACTCCGAGCCCATTACCACGGTAGCGTAGCTTCACTCGGCGCATTGTTCGCAGTGACGCCTGACCAATGCCTCGGCTGCCCTGGTGCAGGGGTCTCGAGATATAGGAAGCCAATGACATCAGGCAGGGGTGGTGCCAGCCGGCGCTGGCTAAGTACCTAAGTATCTGCCGCTTATTCATCATTCACCGCCTTTTTCTTTCTGTTGCCTCCCGCGCCGCATCCCGACTCACTGGGGCCTTTACCTTATAATCATATTGTATCTCAAGGCTATCCCCTCGTTTTCCCACGCTCACATCTCCAACCAACCTGCTGTCGCAATCCACTTCAGGCACTTCAGATACCAAATTCTCAAGCGCGCAAATCAACCTCGATCATGTCTCGCGAAGCCTACCAAGTGCCAACGACCTCGGGCGGCGGCGCCTACACCGGCGCAGGTGCCACCAGCGCCGTCCGCGATCTTGGCGCGGCCGAGGGTCCCACGATGCAGTACATCTGCAGCGACTGCGCCGTCAAGATGTCCCTCCGCAAGAACGACCCTATAAGGTGCAAGGAGTGCGGTGGCAGAGTGCTCTACAAGGAGCGAACCAAGCGGTAAGTCGCAAATGCGCGCCAGAGCCGACGGACGAAAGCTGAAGGCTAACTCGTTATGGGAACAGAATGGTTCAGTTCGAGGCGCGGTAGCGACCTGCGCAGTCCTGGACAGGATATGATGGGTTTGACGGGTTCACGATACAACAGAATGGGGAAATCGACTGTGGTCGGACACGACGGGCACAAGGCGGATCACCTGTCGCAAGAGCCATGAAATCATGGATGTTTAGGATGGAACAGACCAGGTCCATCACGGGGTAGGAGTATGGAGTTTGGTCGGGCAATCCTTACTATTACAATAATTGCAGTTTTAGAGACCCAGAGCGCCCCCCCCCAAAATGGTATCAGAACTCTACACTGAACGCCTGGAAATGCCAACATCAAGTGCCTCGCTATCCTGTGATGGCACGAGTCCCCGAACTCCAAGCTGACAGCCAGCCAGCTAGCCAGCCCCCTTTGTCTAGCGCCCCTGCGTGTGCAGGTACTTTGCAAAACTTGCGTCCCCTCCAAGAGAGTCTTGGTCTGCGTGCAGTGCCGCCTCGTACCGGGCCTGCAATCCTTCTGCGTCTTCTTCGTCGTCGTCGTCGTCGTCGTCGTCGTCACCGTCGCTGAACGGCTCGTCGTCATCCTCATCCTTGATATCCCCCACCTTGGGCGCCGAACCGGACGGGCCACCCAGCGCCATCCCCTTCATCATCTTCTCTACCTCCCTCTCCCTAGCCTTCTTCTTCTCCTCCTCCCTGTCCGCCCTCCTCTTCTCCAGTTCGGGCTGGTAGTCTCTCTTGAACTCCTCCGCCTTCTCCTGTACCGCCTGGAAGAACTCGTCAATGCCCTGTCCCGTCATGGAGCTGACGCCGACCACGCTCAAGTGTGCGTAGAACTCCTCCAGCATCAGACTCATGCTGTTCAGTAGACTGCCCATGTATCCGCTGCCCATGCTGCTGTCTCCGCCCTCGACCCCGCCGAAGGCGTTGCCGTTCTCGTCCTCCTGCAGCGCCTCTTGGAAGGCGTCGTAGTCCGTCATCCACTCTTTCGCAAACGAGGGGTCCTTGACGTCGGCCTTGTTGAACACCAGTATCATCGGCAGCTTCGTCTTGTACAGGATACTGCAGGCGTAGAGCATGTTGCTCATGAAGGTCGACGTCGAGCTGGTCCGCGGCGTGTCGATAATGTAGGCGATGACAGTCGGGAAGCTCGACGCCAGGCTCTCCAGCAAGATGGTGCCAGAGGCGGACCACACGAACACCTCGATCTGGCCCGGGGTATCGACCAGTATGTTCTTGATCGGCTTCCTGTTGGGCTGCTCCGGGTCGGGCGCGGTCCTCTTCTCCAGCAGTCCCAGGATCTGGTCGACCTTGGTGGCAAACAGGTTGAGCGACGTCAGAATGCCGCCGTTGGGGCCGAGGTTGTACTGCTTCATGACCTCCTTGTAGTTGACCGAGTCGCGGATGTCGATGTTGCTCTCAAAGGGCACGTTGAGCACGGCCGGGTCGAGGTTGATCACGTAGGGCGGTTCCTTCTGGGCGTGCAGGTGCGCGTTGATGCGCTGCATGAACGTCGTCTTGCCCGAGCCGGCCATGCCGACGCAGACAATGGCAACGGGTTGTTGAGCCGCTGGCTCGGCTGCTGGGTTCGTTGATGAAGCCATCGTGGTGTGGATGTTTGATGCGAGGGTGAGGAATCTGCAAGCTCGGTCATCATCGTTCCCCCCAGCTTCAATGTTAGACTTTGGAGGGGCTACAGCGGCGGGGCACTTTTTTGCGGCACTGTGGGCCTGATCTACCCTTTAGCGGCGCGACGAAGTTACCTACCGTAGCTCCTCGCAAACATCCATCAAGAACGGGGGTCAGGTGGCTGAGCAGGTCCATCGCCTTCACAGATCCGAGAGCGGCACTCTTTGGCATGGGAGGCAATCTCTGTAACGATCTAAGGATCGGAAATACACAGTAGGAACACCAGGGTTGATGGCGAAATCCCCGCGAATCACTGCCGTGGCCATGGGAGCATTGTCCGATCGATAAGAGCGCGATAAGATCTTCCTCAGATCCATGCCCCCGGTGTCAGAAGCGATGGCAGTGTCTAGACCATAGAGCCTAGGTACCTCAACCAAGGTCTGCTGCTACGTAGGTAGTGTCACGGAATAAATAGACGTCGCTGCGCAACGATAAATAGCCACAACAAGTGGTTCGGGCAATGTAGATACGTATGCAGTATCGCATCTCACGTCATCATCCCGACGGCTTGTAGTGACCCGAGCGGAGGGATTTGTCTTGGAGTGTGTTGGGTGTGCCAGTCAGCACTACAGGCCACAACGGTCTCGGTCCTCCCACCCAACGGCGGCGAGGCATTGAAATGACCATCCTAAACAGGGGAGCTCGAGCCCTGCCGACTTTGGGCCCTTGGCGGTTGACGAAGCTCCGCATAACCGCTTGGTTAATGCTTACTCCCCGTCCCCCATCCACCACCTTAACCTCCCCTCGATCCCCCGAGAATCTCACCAGGCAAAAAGGCTCTGCTGTCTCAAGATCCAACTTTCTCTTTACCTGCGACTGCCGAGACCTTGTTCAGGTGTGCTTAGGATTTACGCGTCGGTCTTTGCACGTAGCCTTGCTTTACAGCGCTCATCGTAATCGGAACAGCCAGTCACCAGAACTCAGATCCGCACGCCGAGGACAGACTGCGCAGACAAGAAAAGCTTCAGCCGAGCCCGGAGCGCATTCTAAAGCGGGCGCGACTCCAGATGTCCGCCATGTTTCGCAAGAAGGAGATATTCACCGTTATCACGCCCATCCCAGGTTTTATCCCGCGGCAGCTGGCCATTGACATCTTGCATTCTCATTCCGAGGTCATCACCCTCAATCCCCTCGTTCTGGAGCACAAGCCCATCTCTGCACCGCGCGATGCTCAAGCCGACGAGTTCTACTCGACCTGGTATGAGATCACCGAGCGCATTCAGTACATCCCCGGCATGGGCAAGATGGGCTCCGGCACAATCAAGTTCAATGGCTGCTTCCACGACATGCCTTGGGGGCTACAGACACACATCTATGCGCCCATGAACGTGGATTTGCGGAACAAGTACCGCATCGCCGGCAACCAGCCCGGAGTCGAGCCGCCAGAGCAGCCAGAGATTGGTTTAAAAGCGCTCGGCGCGCCGTCCGACGGGCTGTATCTGCGAGAGGATATCGAGATCAAGTGTAATGTCGCCGTCATCAGTTTTGTCAAAGGGCAGCTGCAAAAGGCAGGCAAGGAGATGGTGGCTCGCATCATCAAAAAGGCAGAGCTGCTCGATGCCGGCGTGCTCCAAGGCATGATCGAGAACGGCAAGCTGAAGACGATGAACCCTTCGGACCGGACCAGCACCATGCAGTCACCGGTACCGTCACCAACACAACTCTACCACCAACAACCCGGAACTCCGAAAATCCCCTCTCCCATGACTCCATCTGTGCCTTACCAGGTTCCCAGGCCTCAATCGTACATGCATGCTTACAACAGGCCCGGCACAGCTGGCTCGCAAGCTCATAGCTACCAGGGCCAGCACCAGCACCAGCACCAGCACCAGCACCAGCACCAGCCGCAGGAGTATGCGCCACACAACAGCCAGCAGCTGGCACCCATGGAGCTCCCAGCTTCAGAGCCAAATGTGATCCCACCAACGGCAATCGAGATGCCAGGCGACTACGAGTACTACCAGCCTCAGCCATCGCCAGGACTGGCGCCTCATCCTCCAGCAACCCCGTCGTCCCTCTCACAAAGGCGAGACTCGACCAGGTCAGCCGCCTCGGAACAGTCACACTTCAATTCGCCAGACCCCTCTCAATCCGGGCGATGGTCGGCAAACGACTTTCAGAGCCAGCAGAGCCAGAACCAAAGTCGGCCAACGTCTCTCGCCTCGTCGGATGGTGGATTCCGCTCGCCCGGGTTGGATCACAAGGGGTTCGCCTCGGATCTTAGCACGCACAATGAGACGCCAGAGGAGCACCGCGACGAGACTCTCAGAAAACTCGATCCCCGGATTTCGCAACCATCACATTATCCGCAGTACAATCCTCAAGACTACGCCAAGCAGGCCCCTGTTCAGCAGCAGCACCACCATCAGCAGGCTGCTTATCCTTACGGGAACCAACTGCAATACCCGAACTATCAGCGGTGATTTTGAGTCTACCGGGGCGGAACGGGTGTGGAGAAATGATTTTTTCGATTGCTCTGAATATGAAGATCCCAATACCCCTTGCGATGTACAGTACCTGGTTTACGCATGGCTTGACGGAAAATGGAAGCTTTGGCGTTTACGGTCCTGTTTGGGAAGCCATTTTGTTCATTTCATAGTCTTTACAAGCGTCATTTTGATTGCAACAGTCACTCTCCAACAGTCTACAAATGGTACGATAAAAGAGCCTTTAGGACGCATGGCGGCCGCAAGCCTAGTGACTAAGCTTACACGAGCTGCCTCGACCGGAGTCTCACTCCCGTAAAGCTTCCACCTCTGCCACATGCCGGTCCTGTCCTCAATATCTAATACCGGAACTGCAAAGCGACGGAAGTCTTCTGTTCCGGAGGCGCATATCGGCATGTGAGCGGAGGTCGGATGGTGTTGACAGTTCTACACAAAACTGTCCGGGAGAGGAATGAATTGTAGTGCACTGGATGACCCAGGCCATTCCAGGCACTAAACAAGCCAAGCCAACTCTGTCTAGGGACCTGCCGAACCAGACAAATGCTTCGCTGCGTGGCGCCTGTCCCATAACCTTCTCAAACCCTGTTCTCGGTCCTGAGCCTCACCTTGACCGGGAACCCGTCCTTCACATGCGGCGGTCCCTCACCTCCGTTCGCGAAAACCTGGTAAGCCCGCTCGCCAAAGACAGTATCCGGCTTCTTTCCCTTCTTCACTCTTCTGCCAGCAAGTTAGCAACACCCTTGTTACGTCCCGCATCGGTCGCCAACGCCAACCCTGTAAAGGCCTGGCAAGAGAACTCACCTTTTGACATCCCACGCCTCCCAATCTTCCGCTAAGTCGAACTCCCTCGCCACCAAAGCCAAGACGAGCTTCATCTCCACCTGCGCGAGGAACTGTCCCAGGCAGTCGCGCGGCCCCAGCTCGAACGCGCGGAACGCGTTGCGCGGCGGGTACAGAGGGTCCCTGTCCTCCGTGACCAGCCACCTCTCGGGCAGAAACTCGTCGACCCGGTGCCAGAAGTCCGGGTTCTTGTGGATGGCCCAGTTCCCGTCCCACAGCACGCAGCGGTCCGTCGGGAAGCGCTGGCCCGGGAAGTCGCTGTCGGGGGGCCCGTAAAGGGAAAATCCCGGCCCGCCGTCGCGGATGGTGCCGACGTTCGTCTGCAGGCGCAGCGACTCCTTCAGCACGGCGGCGGTGTAGGTCAGGGAGTTGACGAGGTGGGGGTTCGCGCGGAGGGTGGTCGCGGCGGCGGCGTCGGGGCCGAGGACGGAGTCGAGCTCCGCGCGGAGCCTGGCTAGAGCGGCCGGGTTGAGGGAGAGGAAGCGGATGGTCCAGCATATGGCGCCGGCCGTCGTATCGTAGCCTGCAAAGAGGAAGAATTTGGTGTGGCCTAGGGCGTTGGCCAGGAAGGCAGTGCGGTCCACTCTCCCTCCGGGCACTTCGTCTTGGAGGCTCTGTACGGTTAGCTGCAAGAACTGATTCTTCTCGGCCTTGCTGGTGGGGTTGGAGTTGACGCGGGCAGAGATGTGTGGGAGGAGAAAGTTGTCCATGATCCTCGTGTTGATACGGAAGCGGAGCAGGCGGTACGGGTTGATCTGGGACCATATGTTTAGGATGTTGGTATAGAAGCGGACGCGGCTGATGGTATCCAACAGAGCGGTCTTGAGCGGCGTTGGGGGCCCGATCTGCTCGTGGAGACGGATACCTCTGGTTGCGGCTGTCAGTATTGTTGATCATCGGCAGTGTAATTTTAGAAGGGACGTGACTTACATTAGATAGCGTCCGATGACGTCCAATGCGAGATTTATTGACATATTTTCAAGCCGAAAGACATCGCTCCAGGTCCCATCAGCCGGCGCCATCTTGCGCAGTATGTCGGCAAAGACTTCGACTTCCTCGAGCAATTCGGGCACGCGGGCGGTGACCATGGCGTTGCTGAAGCCAGGGCTCAATCGCTTGCGCCAGAGCTTCCATTCCGCACCTTCGTAGCTCGTGAGGTCAAGGTTGTGCGATATGGGATACATAAACCTCTTCTGCTCGGCAGGCTTCACCCGCGATACCTCCTGGGTAAACTGTGCCGCCACAGCGGGGTGTAGGGCGATGAGAAGAGGAGGGGTGAAGGGCCACATGTCGACATAGACCGCAGGCGGACAGCGCTTGCATCCCGGGAAAAGAGTCTTCCAGTTGTTCTGGATCGCTAGCAAGAGGTAGTCACCGTGGGCGTCAGAAGGCAGGCCGGCCATCAGCGGCCCAACGTGATGCAGATGACCCCAGATGGGGTGGTGGCGCATCATGGGCTGCGAAGGGGGACACGTTAAGTCAAGTACTTAGGCTGAGGGCGAGAGTGCTCAACTGCAGTCCAACGTCCGGATGTACATACCACTCCTTGCTTTTGCCATTGCTGCAACATGCGCCGCACCTGATAGCCTCGATACAGAAAGTATGCCAGAGGGAGGGTGATCACAATTGCCAGGATCTTGACCTGAAGCTGGCCGGAGCCGACACCGTCGAAATTGCTCAAGATGGCCATTGCTGGCGATGATCAACCCTCTTACCCGCAAAGAGGTGCAGCTGAGCGAGCCCAAAGGTTCAAGGGGGAAAGAAGTAAGCAGAAGCGCCTTCCCCTTGCATCGGACTTATCTTCCACGGTCATCATCATCCCGCCGAGCTGGAGCGCATCAGCATCGCTCATGTCACAAAAGCAGACAAGCCACGCACAGTGAGAGTTACCATATAAAATAGGCCACCCTTTTAACATAGCTACACTAGCCCATCTGTCAAATCTGAATAGCAATCTCTTCTAAGTCTAGACTTGGATCTAGACGTTCAAGTCTCGACGCAAGTGAGGAAAGTCATAGGGTTGTCAGGCGAAAAGGGTAGACTAGTCTAGATACCTGCCTAGTATAGGGTAGGCCGTTCGTTACATAAGCCGAGCGACGGACCCCGCTACGTCAGTCGTGATCAGTGCTTTGTGCGTGTGCATCAGAACCTTGACCTATCCCGGCCGAGACTGACTTCCACCTTCCGACCTTTAGGCACGGCCCGAAGACGTACAAGATGGACGTCTCTAAGATGGATGGTCTTGACGACTTTGAGAAGCAGTTGGCAGAGGACAAGGCTGAGAGGGACCGAGCAGCTCAGAAACAAGAGCGAAGAGAGCGCAAACACCGCCATCGCGACGACCGCGATAGAGATGAGCATCGCAGCCATCGAGATCGAGATCGAGATCGCGAGGGCGAGTTAAGCAGGAGCCACAGACATCACGCCCACCGGGATGATGATAGAAACCACGATGATGGCCACCGACATAAACGGTCGAGACACTCGAAAGACGACGAGAGCCGGTCCAGTCGCAGGCACGGGTCCAGAGATCAAAACGAGAGCAGCAAGGAAAAGGAGGATGACCCTGCCAGCGAAGAGGCGAAATTCCTCAAAAAACGAGACCCCAAAGAGCTGCTACCGCTTCCAGATGAGGAGGAGACGCCGCCTCTGGAACGGGATGCGTGGATGACAGCACCCTCAGCACTCGACGTCGACTACATCCACCGACCGAAAGAGGACAAAAAATCACCGCCCAAAGACGAGGCCAAGCGTGTCCTGCACCACAGGGAACTGAACCGGGGGTTACAAGATGCGCCGACCATTGGAAGTTTGGGGGATGTCGAAGCGCCGACCGAACGCGACATTTCGTACACATTCGGCGACGAAGGCTCGCAGTGGAGGATGACCAAGCTAAAGTCGGTATATGCCATTGCGGAGCAGACAGGTCGCCCAGTCGACGAGGTAGCAGTGGAGAGGTTCGGCAGTCTGGAGGAGTTTGATGATGCGAGGGAGGAGAAGGTCGAGATGGACAGGCGCAAGGTCTACGGACCCGGATACTCTGGAAAAGAAAAGCCAAGCGGCGAGCTCTTTCGCGAACGGAGGACAAAGCCGCCACCGTCACCCGAACATCTGGACGTACCGGAGCAGGGCGTAGTCATCGAGGAACAGATACAGCCGGCCGCGCGCCTAGACCAGACTTCGCTCAACCGACTCCGCGCGCAGATGATGAAAGCCAAGCTCCGCAACGCTCCTGACGCAGCAAAGCTAGAAGCCGAGTACAACGCTGCCGCCTCCTGCTTCTCCGCCAACCTCAACACAGGCAGCAATCCTGTCGTGCTCGATGCGACGCACAACCGCATGCTCGCCGGTGTCCGCGGCGAGGTCAAGACAGTCGACAACAAGCGCGGCCGTGAGCGCGGACTTGTCGTGGAGAACGACGAGATGTCTCTGGACGACATGGTCCGCGAAGAGCGACGCACCCGCGGCGCGGCCGGTGGCGAGGGACAGCGTCTGGCCGAACGCATCGCCAAGGATGCAAAGTTCGATAATGATCTTGACTACCTGGACGAAAACGCCGAGAAGCTGGCCAAGAGAGTGCACAAGAGCGAGGCATCCCTGAAGAACATGGCTGTGTCGGAGTTCCAGAAGTTGAACAAGATCCTGGACACGTGTCCGCTGTGCCACCACGAGGACCGAGCACCGCCGCAAGACCTGCCCGTCGCGCCGATTGTCTCGCTGGCGACCAGGGTGTATCTTACTCTCCCTCCGGAACCCGAACTGACCGGTGCTGAAGGTGGAGCGGTGCTAGTGCCCATCACGCATCGGACGAATCTGCTCGAATGCGACGATGATGAGTGGGAGGAGATGCGCAACTTCATGAAGAGTCTTACCCGGCTGTACCACGAGCAAGGACGTGACGTCGTCTTTTACGAGAACGCGGCTGCGCCCGGGCGGCGGCGACATGCCACGCTGGTGGCTGTCCCGATCCCCTACGAGCTGGGCGAGACAGCGCCCGCCTTCTTCAAGGAGGCCATGCTCTCAGCCGACGAGGAGTGGAGCCAGCACAAGAAGATCATCGACACGGGCAAGAAGGCGCGTGAGGGGTTGGGAAAGGCGGCGTTCAGGCGGACCATAGCCAAAGAGATGCCGTACTTCCATGTCTGGTTCACGCCCGACGGCGGGCTTGGACATATCGTTGAGGATGCGGGGAGGTGGCCCAAGGGCGATCTCTTTGCCAGGGAAATCATCGGGGGCATGTTGGACGTCGAGCCGGACGTTATCAAGCGGCAAGGAAAGTGGACGAGGACAGACGGGCGGGTGGACGACTTTCGGAAGAGGTGGAGGAAGTTCGATTGGACACGGGTGCTGACAGAGGGGTAGGCGCTGGCACTCACAGCTTTGTATCATCCGTACCGTTCACTCTCAGTCCAGAGAAGATCATGCATGGGGCGCGAATAAGTGGCAATGTTGGCAGGTCAGCCAAGTGCTCTCAACGGCAGAACAACTGTATTTCTCTCGTGCGTACGTAGTACAATTCGCGCGAGGTGTACGTAGGACCGTGCCCGCTCCTGTCGACCTCTAAAACAGATTCATGACCTCCTCTAGAACGCCAGACACCGTAAACCCGGGCAACTACCGGATCTGTCAGACTCATGAGCCCTTCCCAACGGACGGGTAGTAATGTATCTACTACAAGTCAGAACAATACCGCATGCGTCATGAGCACGGGGAGTGCAAACCTGCTCAGCCAACTGCGTCCACTCTTCGATCCTCATGTACGGATCCGAAGTCGCATCAGCCATCGCCTCATGACCCCAGACCACAAACTCCTCAAACTCGGCTCTTGTCTTGAGGTTTCCGAGCGGTACTCGCTCTTCTGCACTCTCCTGCTCTAGATCAACGACGCCCTGTTCCGGCTCAGCTGCTACCGGTTGCGGTGATTGCTTCTCGACCACGACCCCCTGATAGCCCTCCGGTAACTTGATCGCCCTGCCGTGCAGCTTGCGGCCCCTGAAATACGCGATCCTTGTGCCATCTGGTCCTGCGTCAGCGCTGCAGCGTCGCCCTGGGACTGGCCTTGGGTTTACCTTCTTTCCGAATGGGAGACCAGTAGGACTGTGCCGGCTCGACAGGCCCATCATAGTGCACGCGGCAGGGTAGGAGATGAGCCGTCGTCTTCGGGCGAGAGGGCGTATCTTGCTTGATACTGAGCATGGCTTGTGGCATCGTTTCAAGTTGAGTATCTGACCCTCGGTTTTGGGCAGTTGTTGCTTGTCAGTAAAGGTGACCTATTCCCAACGGGAGGGTTTAGTGGTGACGCGACAAGACGCGCTTCCTTTTAACGGGGTTATTTGACGTTAAGGGGGCGTCTGCTCTGTTATGTATTTAATGCGGTCAATCATGCAATTACAGCGAATCGAATGCGAAAGACGGACTTCCTCATCACGAAGCAGGGGCCAGATTGAAAGAGAGGAAAACACTTCTTGCGCTGAGCCTCCGGGTCAATTGTCCAACAATCCAGATGACAAGCTCAGATTTGTCATCCGAGAGAAATCTCCGATGATTGCCCGCACCGGGAAACGGAGGTTGGTCTGATGGAAGGAATGACGGTCAGGCCGGGCTAGGATTTGGCCGGCTCGGAGACATCAGTGTGGAGACCCGGTGCGCCAACTTGAAGCTTGACAGTGACACCAAGACTTAGATACAGGAAAAAGACTTCGGAACAGTATTTCGGCGACTTTACTGCAGGTTGATAAGCAGAGGTTTTGGGGTTAGTTGCGTTGCCATCCCATGACGCAGGTTCCCACACTCAGGAGCGGCGCAGATCACGGAGTCCAGCTTCGTTCAGACATAGATTGACCATCTGGTTACGTCCCTAGAGCTGTAGCGATGTTGGTGACGCGCCTATATAAGAAGGCTCCCGGTGGCGCGGGACAATGGCGAGGAAACTTTCCCTTTGTGACCGCTCGGTCAAGCAGACAGGCGACTTGATCCACCAGCACAACCGCCTTTCAACCTGGGTTGACGAGGCACGATCGAATCCAAGGACCATGACGAGAACAGTCCTCATCACCGGCTGTAGTGACGGCGGCATAGGCAGCGCTCTGACAAAACGCTTCGCCGCCAGTGGCTTCAAGGTGTTCGCCACTGCCCGGTCCGTGTCGAAGATGTCTGCTCTCAACGCCGTGCCCAATATCACACTCCTGGAACTGAATGTCCGCTCTGTCGAAAGCATGACCGCCGCTCTTAAGGCAGTGTCAGTCGAGACCGGCGGAAGGCTGGATTACCTTGTGAACAACGCCGGCGTCGCTTACCGCACGGCAGCCCTCGAGGCCGAGGACCGGATCGCGAGAGAATTGTTTGACGTGAACTTCTGGGGCATTGTCGACATGTGCCGCATCTTCGGTCCCCCGGTGATCAAGGCTAAGGGTACCATCGTCAATATCTCTTCGCTGAGCGGCATTGGAGTGCCGATGCTCTGGAACTGTGAGTATATTTTT
>Ga0209127_100300_pt1 | contig 17397 bp, 25 predicted proteins | sample LakSupMetagenome_FD_187469 | JGI IMG/M metagenome (GOLD analysis project Ga0209127, IMG submission 187469) | Freshwater microbial communities from Lake Superior, Canada - Sta WM archaea (SPAdes) (version 2) | ecosystem: Environmental > Aquatic > Freshwater > Lake | place: Lake Superior, Canada...
TCAAAGCGCGTCAGGTGTGCCCTCTAGACAACCGCGACTGGGAGTTCCAGAAGTACGGCCGTTGATCGATACGTGGAATATCTTGGAGCAGTGTCAGAAGTTACGCACCGGTACGCAAAGGGACAATACCGGATATTCATGACGGCGTTTGGCTTGGTTGATGTTCGTTACTCGTATCCGCGGTGGATCTTAAGGGGCCGCGAGTATCCCAGTCCGTTGGCGCAAATATGCAGTAAGCGTCGGAACGGAATGCTCAGCATGAATCTCATAGCGAGTCCACATCGTATTGTCCGCCTAGGTGCTCAACTACCAGTGTAAAAAGCCACCTGACAACCACTCCACCAGTCGTGCCCCCCCTTCACCGTATAGCCTTCTGGTCGATGACTAGGTGCTGTGGTGCCTGTATCTGTGCTCCGCCCCCCACTGGCAGCCACTTGACAGGATGACGATTGAAGAAGGGCCATGGCGGCACAACGAGGACGAAAACGATGGCAGCTCCGCCGAGAGCGATGTAGAGGGCGAGCTTGATGTCTTGCAGGACATAGCCGACGATGAAGGCGATTGCCTGCGCAGACACAGTTAGCAACTGGATAGCAATCGTGTTCACCACGTTTGGGACTTACTCCTATGAGCGTCAATGCCACATTGACGATGAGCTCGGCGAGCTTCTGTCCCTCAAAGTCCTGGGCCTGTGTCAGCAGCGCGGACAAGGTCGGAGCGAGGAGCGACGAGCACCAACAATCTGACCCTCCGCAACCTCACGGATTTGGTCCAGAATCTGGTCCGCCATTGCTTAAATCCAGATGATATCGGGCCTGGACCTAAACACAGTTCGCGGTGGAAATCTGGCACAAGATGTTTTGGCGGTGCTGGTCAAGTTAAAGTTGAAGGCGGCTACGTGCGACGGAGGTGCATCTCCAACGTGGCTTCTGTCGCATGTAGCTCCAAGTAGCTGTCCGCCTGTTTAGGCAGCGAACAGACATCCGGCTACGTGAACGTCGTCAAGTGGGGCCCGCTCCTGCTGATCCCCGTCGTTGCTCATGCAGTGATGCAAGGCTGAGGGCCACCTTCCTCTCGACTTGGCATATCAGACGGCACATGCCTGCTTTTGCCTTCGTCCAAGGTATTCGGGTAGCTGGTTATACCTGTGTACTGCATGCAGATGCAACAGGGCAATCGCTGGTACCTTTATTACTGTTTCACAGCGAGCGAGAATGACTAGATAAAGTGGATATGGGAGCCTGTCAACGGTAATTGTACGGTAGGGCGTCTGCAATTGCCGCTGAAGTCTAGCTGGTCCCACGTGCTTTCTGGAGTGGTAACTGCCGTCTTAACCAAAAGTTTGCCGTGTGAGCTCCGACTGCGAATCAGGTGCTCGATAAAAAAAATAATTTCCCTGTCGTGGCAGTTGCAGCAAACCAGAAACAACTCAACCACCAAAGAACTTTGAAGCCTTTTTTTGTCTCTGAACACTTTTACGAGTCTCGTTGCCCAATCTCAGGGAAACAACACAAATCCACAGTAGACCGCCTTACTTGTTTCACCACAGACTTCTGAGTGCGAGTTGCTCGAGTCTTCGACCTGCTTCCCCTGTGCACCAAGACGTCATCGGCGGCACACACCCGCGATAGTCCATCCGTCACACCTTGGTAACCTCCCCGACTGGACTGGAACAGCGAGGAGCACGACTATCCGCCCCTTTAGCTCTTAGACGCACCGTCATTCGAGTCCCAGGACTGTTCTCCATTTCGCCAGATCAGGATTCTGGATGTGCTGTTGACTCTCGCGACCTCCATCGCCTATTCAGCAGACCACCACAAGACTGGCTTCCCTATTCTCTCCCCAAACCACCAAGTTGGCGGGCACCGTGCTTGAGCAGTACTGCTCTATCTCGCTCCTCCAAGGTCCAAACTTCTGGGTCTACAGTGGAGTGAATCGAAAGCCTCCGTAACTGGGCTTACGTCCCCTTCAACGTCGGCAATTTTGACTCTCATCTTGGGACCACTATCGGACTGCGACAATCGGAGCAACTTGCTGGCATTGGGACCGTGGGATCGCTTCCGCAATCCATCAGTCACGACCCAGAGCGCTCGTTGCGGACGGCTAATGGCCGTTCGCTGCCATCCGCTGGTATCTCAAGGCTAATCGAGCCATGATCAGGATGAGAGTCGATTAATTCAACAAGTTTGGAAGTTTGAGAGGCTTCCATCAAGCCAATCTGGGTTTAACCAGCCAACGGTACAGACTACTGCCTTCTAACTGGACACCTATCTAGCGACATTGTCAACAACGCAGTACTTGAACCATGTCTGACCACGAGGACACCACCCCGAACTCGGGCTTCTCAACGCCTGTCCCCGAGTTGGATGACCACCGCTATCATGCGTCGTCGGTTCAGCGCCCTGAACGGCCTCGCCGAGGAACCTTCGACTCGCTCTATGGCGCCCGCCAGACAGTTGCGGCCACTCAGCAGGAAGAAGCCTTTCCCTCGACTACGAGAGTTCGGGACTTCGAGGAGGAGGCTGTCGTTGACGACGAGCCAGCCGATGTCTCCCCGACCGCTCATCGTACGCGACGGGCGACGGTGGAGTCTCATCGCTCCGCTTCGCCTCCCAACTCGGTGAAGGCCTTCGCTGAAGCGCGTCGGCAGGAACGCCAGCTCTCTTTCTCGGAGCCCAAGAATCAGAATTCCGAGGACGACGGGCTTTACCGCACCGCCTCCAGTGCGAGCCACCATACCTTCCGGAGCAGGCATCACACCATTGACGATGATGCGTCTAGCACTTCCTCCCGCAAGTCGGCCGAAGAAGATGTGTGCTTCCCCATGCAGGAAGATGGGCAGGGAGACGGCCTCTACATCAACTTCGACCATCTGGAGGATTACATGGAAGAGGAGAGGACTGCCAGGGAAGGCCGCCACCGAGCAGTGTCGGATGCGAAGGTCTTTGGTGACCTTCGTCCCGTATCCGACGCAGGTACCTCGACGGCCGAGCACATGGTCACCTCTGACGGTGATTTTGTCGGCGTGCCGCCCTCTGCTTCTGTTCACAATGAGAAGCTGGGTGACCTGGATGAGGAGCATTTGGTCAAGCCAGCGCAGCAACCTCAGACGGGTGAGCACAACAGGGTCAGCTTTTTCTCGTCCGCGTGGGAGTCCACCATCCATGCTAGTGACTTGGTTGACTTGGTGCTCCCTGGGGAAGATGTCCGCGGCTTGTTCACCATTCCGAGCGGGTCCCCCGACGGTGTCTGGTGGCTCAACATCAACAACCCTACCGAGGGGGAGGTCCGGGCTATCTGCCGAACATTCAACGTCCATCCCCTAACGCTTGAGGATATCACGACCCAGGAGTCGCGGGAGAAGATCGAGCTCTTTCCGTCGTACTACTTTGCGTGTTTCAGGTCTTTCTACCCTGAGACAGATGAGGAGACGGGCGAGACCGAGTACACGCCTTTCCACGTCTACGTCGTGGTGTTCCGCGAGGGGACCTTGAGCTTTAGTTATGCCAACAACTCGCATGCGGCTCACGTCAGGAAGAGGATCACGGCACTGAAGGACTATGTCGCCCTGAGTAGCGACTGGATTTGCTACGCATTGATGTAAGCCAACTAGAACGAACGTGTCGAAGATTGCTCGGGCGTACTAACAGCCGACATAGCGACGACATTGTCGATTCTTTCTCGCCAGTCATAAGCAAAATCGAGCGCGACGCGGACCAGATCGAGGACGAAGTCTTCGTCGCTAGGACCGACGACATGCACCAGTTCCTGCGGAAGATCGGGAACGTCAGGAAGAACGTCATGGGCCTCATGCGGCTCCTGGGCGGCAAGGCCGACGTCCTGAAGGGTTTCACCAAGCGCTGCAACGAGAACTATAAGGTTACGCCCCGGATGGATATCGGTTTGTACCTTGGTGATATCCAGGACCACGTCGTCACCATGATGACCAACCTGGGCCATTTCGAGAAGATGCTGTCACGCTCGCACAGCAATTATCTGGCGCAGATCTCCATCGACGGCATTGCTCAGTCGACAGAGAACAACAGGGTGCTCAGCAAGATCACGCTCCTGGCCTCTATCATTGTCCCGCTCAATGTTGTCACGGGTCTGTTTGGCATGAACGTTGCCGTGCCGTGGGGGAACGAGTCCGGTAACCTCACTCCGTTCTATGGCATTCTCGGGAGTCTGGTTGGCTTCTGTGTCCTGGCTATCTTGCTGGCGAGGCGACTGAGGTGGATCTGAGTATGTCTAGAGCACATGCATTGCGTTGTGGGCGCGAGGGGAGCATGTTGGGCATGGCGTGCCGGCTTTTCTTTGGTATCGATCCCTACCCTAGAGTCGCATGTTTACTAGACCTCGACCATCAGCAACTGCGAGGAACAGAGCCGACGGGCACCTAATGGGTAATGGTTGTTTCTAGTCAATAATAGTAAATAGTTTGGAGATTTATGGACATGGTCCAGATTCTCCTTCCATGACCATCACTTCATGCTGCTCTGCGCATGCGAACTGTTGGCCTTCCTACACTGACTAGCACATCCCGTCTGAGCAGACAAATGCCACGCATGGTTCTTGCAAGCCCGCCGTTTCCTCAACACGTTTTGTTGAGCGAAACGGTAAACGTCCTGACTGACGGGAGAAAACTGCGGCATGAGCGAAAGTAGACATTCCGACATGTCGCTCTCCCGGCCAAGCAAGCGGTTGAAATGATCAGGCGCTTGGGCTTGACCGCCTCCATGTGCTCATGCAGGATTGATGCGGGGAGCAACAAAAGGCGGGCATGACAATCGCTGCTGTCGTACACAATCAATCAATGTTGCGGTGGTGGTTCGCCATCATGGCATTGCAGTGGATCGCCAGGGACGGGACCGACTCGCATGCATGCATGCCCAGAGATGTTGAGTCATCCGGCTTCGCTCCGTTCATTCCAGCCCTACGAGGTTTTCCTCCTCTTCTGTTGCAGATTGCCACGCTGCTCTTCTGAGTCCAACGGTTCGAGCTGTCTACGTTAGGAGACAGTGGGCAGATCGCTCGGGGTCAGTTACGTTACGGCAACCCGAGAATCCCAATGTTGAGGACTCAACCTTCCCGTAGATTAAAACAGCATCTCGGCAGGATCAGGAAAGAATTGCGACTACTATAGGCCAACATGTCAAACGTAGCCTCGGATCTCGAAATAGGTACCTGGTCACAGCAGCCTCCTGCGGGGAGGATGATGCTACGTTGAACCGTGTTGACCGTCACGGTGAAGGGGTCCGATGCCGTACCTCGTGATGAGACTGAGATGAATATGCGGTATAATATATGGCGTCTGCCGCATAGCTGCATCCCTGTGTCGCCTCGAGCTTGAAAGAGACCTAGGTCCTCGAGCATCTGTCGCTATCGTACGTTTAGAGTCGCAAACGCGAGGAACTTCTGGGCGTGCACCGATTCTGTTGTACAGACCTTGATAGTTATCTTGATATTTCCGTGTGGGGTGGACTTGATCTAACCCTTCTGTGACATCGTAAGAGCCGCGGTTGTGTCTTCGGCATCATTTATTGGCATATTTCTTTAATCCCCGGCCGGTCACTCGGTTTGTCACCGACCGGAACGCCGAGGGTCTCGCAGTCTTCAAAGACGTTTTCAAAGATTGTCACAGCCAAGACTACCCCTATGTCTAGGCGACTCATGAAATCTTGGTTACATTGTGAGTGAGACCCAGCCGACTTTCGCAGCGTACAATGGGCACCTCGGGTCATGCCCGGCGGAAATGTTTTGTCCGTTAGAGGCATGGTCTGTGTTAACAATAGCCACGATACACTGAACCCTGTCACTCGACTACGGCATCGTGATGGGGGTTGCCATGAAAGCAGTCCTCGGCAGGATGCGATATCGCCTTGTACACTAGCGCCGTTCATTGCTGCAGGAGCTAAATCCGCTCGAGGGCGCGGGGAAGGAGCTCGAGCAATGGTGCGGCCCTGGTTAGGGCTGTAGGTGTGTTCCTCGGCTGTGACGAAGTACCAGGTATGAGACTGGTCTGTTTGGTCATTCGGTATGCCAAAACGGGTGACGGTAGAAGCACGCTACGCAGCGACAGCGCATCGGCCTTGGTTTAGGTAATGTACGGTAGATCGACACACATTAGGTGCCCCTCCCTTCGGTCGCCATATTGCAGTGAAGAATCCAGCTGCCTGACGGCGCAACCGTGCATCCTTGCCCCGGCCAAGGCCGAGCTGCATCTTCCACAAGGCAACCGGATACCACCCAGTTTCGTGCACCCAGTTGGACGGTCCTTCTCATGCAGCCGTGACCATATTCTACTCTCCCTGCACATCGTCTAGCCGACCATTGGTTCGCCTTCTACGCGTTCGATAAGCTCCTGGTTGCAGCTTGGAACTGGGCTCCAATTGACTTTTGGCTCGTCAGCACTACAGCCGCATGCACGGCCTGCCGATTGCCAAGTGACGAATCGGAAGCCTCCACCGTGAGACAAGACGGTGGGAAGGGACGTAGACAGTGGTAGATCTGAATACTGCTGTGAAGGATATATAACAGCTGGGCCTCGCGCTCTTCAACACTGCAATGTTCGCCTCTCCTTCTTGCCTGATCGTTTTTCAGCCTCTCTTCTGACTAGACCTTACATCCCGAACCTTGGTGCTGTTGTTCCGTCTCACTGACACCACTTACACCCGCGCTCTCATAAATACACTCGCTGTCCGTCTACGCCCGAAGTGCAAGACACAACTCCAGCGTGTCCGCCTGAGGGCAGAACTCGAGAAGAGACACAAGATACTACGTACTTGCACCCGCACAACTCGTTACCTCGAGGTCAAAGGACTGTGAAAGGTCCTCGGCTGTCTTCATCGGCCCATCCCCCATTTATCTGCCCATCTGCCGTAGGAGATAGTACAGTACGACAAGGACTAGCTACCTCACGCGGCGCATCACACAAATCTCCCTTCGGCCATCCCGCCCTCCATACCTCCTCCATAACAACTGAAAACAATGGCTTCCTCTCGAGCACCAGGTCAAGCCCCCCTCTACATCAACAAGCGCCGGACCTCCCCATCCACCACCTCCACAATGTCCCCAGATTACTCCACGGAGGCACCTCCGCACCACAGCAGAACCAGCTCGAGATCGAGCAGCTCCTCGGATTCATCCTGCTCTTACCCCAGAAAAGGCGCCGCCTCGCCGCGCAACGTCTACACGCACTGCGGCAGACATACAGACCAGTACCTGTTCGGCGGCAAGGGGTTTGGCGACGTGTGGAGGGCCATCACTAAGAAGGAGTGATCCCGCTATTAGTTTAGTGACGCGGGGAATTAATCTTTGACGAGAATGACATGCGAAATGGAAGGATCGAAACGAGGAGGCATAATAGGAAGTCGGCCTTGGCTTCGGAACCATCGGCTGACACAGACTGTATCACCTCCTTATTTATACCCAGTATGGCGTTGCAGGCGGAGTTGGGAAATGGGTTGATTGACGGAGTCCAAGGAGCGGAATGCTTTTCTGTGCAGGGGACAATGAATTATATATGAGATAGTGTCAAATGTAGACGCTTATGTATGTCCAATGATGCAAGATTATAACTCGTCCCTACCGAGACCCCTGATCGAGTCTCTCCCTCGCGGCATCAAGCAGGTTCATCTCTCCCAGACCATTCTGGGTATATCTCGCGTTATACGCCATGATCCTCTTCACCTTGTTGTAGGTGCCCGGGTCGATGTACAGTGGTTGTAGTACGACGCTCCAAGTGACGCCCTCGGTGCAGGGCGGTGTGGTCAGGGAGCCAGAGTATCTAGCACGAGGCCCCTACCGTAAGTGACGTGCTCTCAGACTTACAAGACGGGGAGGCTGGTACAAGACGCACCTGATGTACTGGCTGAAGGCCAATCGTCGGGCCAGACCGGTCCCTTTGAACGTGAAGCCGCCGGTCCTCCCCACCGAGCCGGGGTCATCAACGTCGTCGACATGCGCGAAGACGGCCTGGAGCAGTTGGGAAGAGGAGCCCAGTTGGATCGGGAAGCTGATCACGGAGAGGGATGCGTCTGCTGGCTGGTTAGGGACTCGGCACAATAAACGCATCTACGGAGTCTGAGATGGACGGGCCAGCAGGGGTACCATCAATGGAACATACCATCAGCTTGGAATACAAAGTGCACTTCCATGGGGAAGATCTCGTGGTCGAAGTGATGCTCGCTCGGCCCGTGGAAATGGAGCTGCTTGAGCTTGTACTGCTTCGTGTCAATGGTCATGCTGCCGTTGATGAACACCTCGAGGGTGGTGCCCAGATTCTCGATCTCGGCGCCATCAGGGTAGTCGTCGAAGGTGAAGTTCAGGTTCTCGGCTCCAACCTTGGTAAAGTTGGCTGTGGCGATGTTGATGGGAGACTGGTGCCGGCCCAGGGCGCAGGCAGAGTTGGTGGTCGTATTTAACCCATACCAGCCTAGGGGCCCGTTGATGCCATCGTAGCCGAAGGTCGACACGGGCGACGGGAGATCTCTAGAGTGAAGGGTCGTGCCGTGCCCGCAGAAGGCTGCTGCTAGGGATACTGTGCTGGATATAAGGAGCACGGGCTTCATTGCTTCTGTACGGTACAGGTGAGATGAATCACGGCTTCAACATTCTGCCCGACGCCGTCTAGTCATTTTGGCCAGAGCTTCGTCTTATATGTCGAACGATCATCAGAGATGTGCCCTCGGACCGACGAGCCTCATCCCAGTAGCTTGACGCTAGTCTATGCTGAATTAAGCTTGGCGTCCGTTGTTCCCCATTACCGGTGGCAGGGGTGGCGATGATCGTCAGGGCATCGTCCCCTTCCAGATTAACAAGAGCTGCTTGGCAAGCACAAAAGCCACGCTCATCTCCTCAGTCCACAGAGTCCAGACTCGGTTCTCGAAATTTGATCTGGGCAGTGGAAGGAAGCAGGTCATACGGAGGACTGTGCCTCTGTACGGTAGGAAATAAGATGAGCAAGACGAAATGCACGAAGGGATCGTCGCCGCGTACTCGCAGACGTCGTTGAAGCTCACGACATTTACACCGTCTGCGAACTCCTTGAGACGCAAAGGACGGCCTCTCCGGCGAAGAAATCTCGCGAGAGCAAAGGGGAAGGGCCTGGCGTATCAAGCGCAAGAGGCGTAGCAAACCTGGTAGCAGGATGCAGAGCAACAATAACAGCACTCGGCAAGACAGCTCCACGTTCTTGAAGTAAGCAAAAGTGAAAGTCCGTGGTGGGCAAGCATGTTCATCAACCCATGATGCGATTCAGAGATGCATTTCAGTCATGCTCAAGATAGATTCTCATGCCGTATTGAAGAGAGACGGCGCCGTCCGTGGTGTTGATGTCATGGATTGATTTGCCGAGGCAAGTCCGTGGAGGTGCAGGTGCACTACACGTGTACAAGGGGGTCTTGGCTGAAGAGCTTTCATAATTTCGCACTAAATTTAAGTCTAATTGTGCAAAGCCATAGAGCACATGCAGCCAAGCCTTTGTTGATGTCCGATTCAACAATTTTCGGCTTGTGGACGTTTTTGCGAAGGGTAAGTTGCAACAGCAACTGATCGCAAGATACGAAAACACAATGGCGTCTTACGTTCGGAGAAGCTATCTGATACTCTACAATGCCGCCTCGGCGGTAGCATGGGCCACCGTTCTGGGCAGAGTTATCGCCGTGTTCCTGTTCAGAGGCCCGACACTGGTGCCCGTCAGCGTCGATACATTCGTCCGCAACACGCAGTCCTTTGCCGCGCTCGAGATTCTCCATTCGCTCCTGGGTATGTACCTCAGCCTCTTGTGCCCATCAAACTAGCACCTCGGGCGACCGGTCTGACCTCTTCTGTGTCTCGCAGGCATTGTCCCGTCTCCGGTCTTCACCACCTTCCTCCAAGTCTTCAGCCGCCTTGCCGTCGTATGGGGCATCACCTACCCCTTCCCCGAGGTGACGGTCAGCCCGTTCTACTCGTCCATGCTCGCGGCTTGGGCATCGACCGAGGTGGTCAGGTACTCCCTCTTCGCCCTGAAGGAGAGCGGCTTCCCGATCCCTTATTGGATGCAATGGCTCCGGTACAGCGCCTTCACCGTGCTCTACCCCGTTGGCATCACCAGCGAGCTCGCCGAGATGTATCTGGCGTACAGCGGTCCCGCCGGCCACCGCGCTCAGTGGGCTCCATGGCTCATTGCTGCCTACGCTAGTACATACATACCATGTAAGAACACGACGTACCCCGTGGTTGTGGAAGTATGTCAATGCTGACGTAGAATCTTTAGTTGCGCCACTTCTGTTCTCGCATATGGTCACCCAACGCCGCAAGCAGCTGGGCGGCGGCAAGGCGAATGGAAAGGCGAAGAAATCTCAATAGGCCATCATGTCCTGGACGCAAGTATATAGATGTAAAGTGAGAGGTGTCAGGGCCACGATTACCGTTGTGAATTGAATGATACGCCAGCACGTATATGTGCTATAGAATCGCGGCCGGGAGGGCTGGATCGGGACGTCAGCGCCCCTGTGTACTATTAGGCGATGCCAGGAATTGGCGTGTCCGAATAGACGTGCCTCGGCCGTGCAGGATTAAACTTATAAACTAGACTTGAACGGCTAATGGGACAGGGGGATCCGGAATGCTAAACCCAGGTCAACCTCCGATTCTATCCCTTGAGTTGTCTTCGTACCAGTCATTTCGTAACCAATCCTTTACCATCGACGCAGCGTCCCTGACTAGCTTCTCATATCCCGGGTTCTCCTTTGGCTCAAACATGGCTGCTGCATGGTTAGCAACAAGTCAAATTCAGAGTGTGATAGCCCGCCGGACGCAGAATTGAGACCACGTACCCATGTGAGCTCCAATCTCATCAGTCGCAGCATCGTTAACCGCCTCCTTCCACTCCCCAGCGGCCTCCCGTTTCGGAATAACACAGAATGTCCGCTCACTGCCCAGCACCGTTCCCACCATGCCAACCTGCTTAGATGATGCTGCCTTGCCAAGTCTCGTATAGTGGTTCCCGAACCCAACACCCAAGTCCCGCTTCAACCTCACCATGTATGCCACCCTTCGCCTCAGCTCCTCCTTGCGAGCCAGACACCCCACGAACTCGAGATGGCTCGACACCCAGCCCCACCCGCTGGTGATCTGGTCTCGCTTCATGTACGCCGCCGCACCTCCAGCCGCCACAGCGCCCACGGCACCCGCGTACATCGCTATCTTGCCCCACCTGTTCCAAGGGCTGCTGTCATCCTTGGCCCTGTCCGGCACATCGGTCTCGCTGCTCGTGGAGCGCGCCGCAGCATGTGAAGGCGCTGGCGACGTCGCAGCCGGCAGCGCCCCAGCCGTGGCCCTGTTCGGATTGCCCGCCTGCTGAGCCTGCTGACTGCTCCCGCCCCATAGCCCCGCCAACCCGCCCAGCTGGGCCACGACGCTCGAGGCGGCGACGTACTTCTCCTCGGCGCCGTGGGCGACGACGCCGGGGCTTATGCCCAGGAACGGGGTGTCGAAGGCCAGCACGCCCTGGATGTAGGGGAACATCAAGCCATTGGGCGTGGAGGGCCGCTGCGAGGGGGCCGTCGTCGCGTCCTCGTCCGGGTTGCGGGCCTCCTCCTTGTCGGCGTCAGTGCTGCCGTGGATGGGGTGCTCCGACGTCAGGGCTATGGCGGTCTCGGCGGCAACGATGCCGCCCATGGAGTGGCCGATCAGGATAGTGCGAACGGACGGGTCGATTGTGGGCGAGGGGGTGTTGGACTGCACTTCAAGGTCTATTACCTTTTCGAGGAGCCTTGGAGGTAGCGGCAAGGGTCAGCATGGGGGCTCCTTGATATGGTCAGTGGCGGACGGAGGAGGTATATACCAGTCCCTAAATCTGCTGACGCATTCTACGAGATCGCCGCGGGTGTCGTATGTAGGATAGACTAACACGCGGACCTCGACTTTAGGTAGCTCCCTAGCGACGAGGGCGCGAAGATGTTCGGTGAAGGCATAGTTGGTTCCAAAGGTCTTCTCATCCCCCTAGTGCTTGTTAGATACAAGTACCAGTGTTGGACCATTTCTTCCTACCTTGAAACCGTGGATAAAACAGAGCAAGAGTGTTTTCTTCATTCTGTGGCCCCATCGAGGTCAAGGGAGACAAGGCTGACAACCTCTCGAGTTGCGACAGTGAGGTTAAGCTCACAGCTTCCCTGTGACAGGGTGGGGGCGGGGGCCGGAATTTGCGTGGGTCTGCACGTGTAGACAGACCTTATGTACCACAGTACTTCGTATGACATTGTACTGTGTATGTGACGTCGGTCGTCAGGTCCGTGCGGGTGGCCTGTGTCTTGCATAACTCTCATCACGATGCTTGTTGTTGGAGCGAATATGTTTTCCTTCAGCAAGCCGAGCAGCAACGACAACCATCTCACATGTACGAAAGTATCCGAAATATCGATAGCTTGCGTCTTGCTCAAAATCTTCGGAAAGTCGTTGCATTCTCGAGTAGCTGGACCTGAATGTTGTAGGTCTCTCTCACCACAGTTCCCTCGAAGTGTATAAGTCTACATTTGCTGATGTGCTTCCTAGGCTTACTCCCCGCTGATCAAAGGAGCGCCGGCCCCATGGTCAGCCTATCGTGCCACGACCAAAGTTCCAGCCTACTACTTCTCTCTCACCTTTTGGTTCAGTTCCTGTCAGAGCTGACCAGTGAGCTCACTTGTTGGTCAGCTGACCTCCGCTTGCTCTCCTGCGAAACGTAAAGCTCCGACCACTCCCATGTGGCAAGCATGTCAGCTTGTTTGCTGGTGTTACGTACCGACCGTACCGGCCGGATGGTACAGCAGAACACAAGAAGTATGGGGCTTGCTCATAGGGCTGAACTGGACCCTGAGCCGGCGGATAGTTGATATACATATGTCTCGTCGGCGGCGTCGAGCGCCCCATTACCCAGCATCAACAAGCACAGAGCTGACAAACAGAGTCTGCTGACTGGAGACCACTGTTTCCAACGCACATCAGGGCCACATCAGGGCAAAAAGATGGTCCCATTGGGGGTTGAACCCAAGACCTTCGCATTACTTGACAGACATCTTCACGGGGATGGATGACTATTAGTACGACGCTCTAACCAACTGAGCTATGGGACCAAATGAAGGACTGAGTCTTCGCACGTACGACACCAGGGATTCCCCGGTGGTCACCCACCCGAGTACTAGTCTGGCGATCATCTGCTTATCCAGGGGAGAGCGGACGGGATCCCGAGTTCTCAGATGTCTATGGTCGTACGTGGAAGACGAGGCCCGCGGAGCTGGTTATGAGTAAAGGGCTAGTATGATAGTCGTTGCATACCTGGTAGGTATGCAATGATGTTATCAATGACACCTGGGTATCTATAGGCGAGAGTTACCATGGTACGAATCCCATTGATTCCTAAGTCTAAACGCGTGTTTCGATCTTAAGCGCCGTCCGAACAAATGTCCAACGTCCAACAACCAACGTTCAACATTCCCCGCCCTCTTTCAGGGTCATTCGACTTTCTCATTCCTGCTTCCAATCTTGCTTCCCTTTCTCCTTCAATATCACGCCAGCGCAATCGCCTTTCACTACAATGGAGCCCAGTCTTCGAGGACGTTCGCCCGAGGACGAGCTCGTAAAGCAGGAACAGCTGCCCTGGCAGAACGTCGCGCTGCATTTCCCGCAATGTGTGCAGGATATGAGGATCCTCAGGCTGCTCCTGGAGCACGGCGCGGATCCAAACATCTGCCCCACAGCATTGCCCCCCTTCGCCTTCCTCCGACCAGAGCACTAGTTCCTAGAACGCGGGTCAGGCTACACGCTGGAGGTGGCCGTCAGGGTAGGAACACCGGAGACGGTCGACCTCCTGCTCGCGCACGGCGCCAGGATCGAGTACGCCCGACCTCTGCACCTGCTCATCCGGCGGCCTGCTGCGCCACCTCCAAACGATCGACAAGGCACGCGAGCGCGACAACTGTCACCGCCGCCGTCCGCAGCCGCGGCTGCACCTGATCCGGCTCGCTTCCAATTTGCAAATCACCTGGTCCGCCGTGGCGTCGGTGTCAACGCCTTCGGGAATGCATACGTCTTCTTCCGCGTGCAAGCTCATGACGTGCGTTTTCGAGTCCCGTCTGCTGACCCTTCCCGCCTCGCGCCTCTTACAGATACCCTCTCATAAGTGAAACCTGCGTGATAGCCAACGCCGGATTTATCATGGTGACGCCTCTGTCCCTCGCGGTAGGCGTCCACGACTGGGACTTTGTTAAGTGGTTGCTGGAGAACGGGGCCGATGCCGAGGCTCACCGCCAGGCATTCACTCCCGGGGATGACCGTTATGTTACGGGCATGCAGCGGACGCGGCGGAGGAGGTGAGGAATCGCTTCGAGAAACTCGTGAAGAAGGTCGAGAGCAAGCGGCAGCTGGGAGACGCGTCTTAGACTTTGTCACACATCTCATACACGTACGTCTTGACCAAGTTCGACGACCGGATGTCAACACTTTTGCGAGATAGCCAGGCTCTTACCGACGTCTGGCTCCGGTTGTCTGCCGACCAGAAGCAAGAGATCGCCAGACAGCTGCGAGATATACTGTTGGCCATGCAAGCACTTCCATCTCCGAAGACTTACATTGGCGATTGTGCCGGGGGCCACATCCTCGACACTCGACTCTACTTCACCCAGACTGGCCCTTTGTGTCGCGACGAGCAAGGGTTCAACGACTCCCTCCTGTCCGGCCTGTTGCCGAAGACGCCCTCGCCCGATACGTGCCGCATTCGCCGGGCGTCTTCAGACCCACCATCGCATCGTGTTTACGCACGGAGATCTGGCGCCCAGGAACATCATGGCCCGGGACTGCAAGATCACGGGCATCATCGATTGGGAGGATGCAGGTTGGTACCCTGAGTACTGGGAGTATGTCAAGTTCTTCCAGCGTTCCTCGAGCGAGGACGGCGATTGGCGGTGCTACGCCGACGTTATGTTCCCCCAAAGCTACCCAGATGAGCAAGTGGATCATATCGCCATGTCAAAATAGCTGTCACCGTAAAGGCAAGTTCTTGGATGCATATTGTTGGCTGCACGGCCCACAATCCCAGCAGTACGTAGTGGCGGAGGGCCGTCCCCGGAACTTAGAATGATCAACATCACAATTCCCCCCCCAGAAGGGTCCTTTTTGTCTTGACTATGGAATCACTAGGTCTAGTCACAAAGTGAGGAGCCTGGCTGGGGTTGATACCCATCTCCAAGAGGCACATCGAAGCCGACGCCATTGCGCGCCTACGAGAGAGCACTGCCTCGGGTACATAGGGTCAATGAAGCTTGAAAGGAACAACATATTGCAATACGCTAGTTTCTACCCGCTGTTGCTAACGACGGCAAGGGAAGTTTCTTGTAGGAGTTTACCTTGGTGTTCTTAGTCGTAGTCGACGTGCTTATACATAGGATCCGACTTCATGCTGCTCCGTGCCAGTCCGTGAGCTATCCTCGCAGGTAGTTCTCCAGGACACGAGTCTCATCGCTCAGCCTATTCGTCTTCCTCGTCTTTCTGAGTAATGGTATCCGAGAAAAGCGGTCGCCCTAACGGCACTGTATTCTAGACTGTTCCAGCCTTGGACGAAGACGGCCTCTACAAAAAGGCTTCACAAATATGCGCACACGATCCTGAGTTCTCAGATGGTTGTATGTGACAGGATACGCCCTAGTCGTGGCTCAAATATCTTCGGCCGGGTCGCATGGCCAGATTCCGTGCGGGTTGCGAATGCGGGGACAAGAAGGCTTCTGAGACGAGAAGGGGACATTCAGAGCGTATGACTTATGGGCATACCTACCTTACACTTTCGTTCCACGTTCTGGTTCGCTCCTGGTCCGTACGGATATTCGTTGGACTCCTGGCAGACCACCTATGAGGGCGAAGGCTAGAGATGTCGGGGCAGTCCTAGACAGAGCTGACCGCGGAAGCCATGCACTTCACTGACGCCCGGGTGTACCAACGAAACGGAGCGACAAACGGAGCGCAGGCATAAGTCCCGACGGGCTGATTCCATACATCTCAGTCAGCTGGAGACCTGCCACGTGAGCACGTGTCGAAACTAGACTTAAACTCCAGTCTACCACATTACTAAAGGACAGCACACTAGCAGCTGCGCAGGGTGGCTTCTACGGACATGCCGCGAACTGTCTACAGGTCACAGGCTGCTCGCACCTTGAGGCCGTGGTTGTACTCTACAGTACACTCGCGTCGGTGTCTTCGTTACGCGTCGGTCCGGCAGCCACTATGTCTAAGTGATACCGGTAGCCAGCAGGAAGAAGCAGGTGTGTGGCTGGGGCCAGCCGCGCGAGATGTGACGTTGAGCTGAGGCTAACAAGTGTTGTCCGGGGAACGCGGAGGAAGTCAATACTATGACAATTTAACTTCAAATGGCTTACTTCTGCCCCATGATGATGAACGATTCCCACACGTATTGACTAATCATCCGCGATGACGGAACGGCGGCCGACGGGATAACATTGGTGGCTTGCGCGCGCAGAGGAGCTGCGCCGGGGCTGGAGGGCTGCAGGGAAGCCTTCTGGAAGCCCTTGCTGGGGGTCCACCTGCGCACTTCTCCGCAGGTCCCGCGTGCTAAGCCCAGGTGGGAGAGAAAATCAGTGCAGGAGAAGTTGAAAGAGTCACCGGGGTCTTGCCGCTCTTCGCGCTGTCTTCAAGATGCGACGAAAGCCGACCGCAACCACCGGACAAATCAGGAAGTTAGTCCACGATGTCGAAAACAAGGCCAAAACCACACATAAACCTGCATAAAACATCTCGATGCGAGGTCATGAGGACCTCACTGACATTCCGAAACATGCCGCAAGCCGCCTGTTGTTCCCGTCGTTCGGAAGATGGAGTTGAGTCGGGATTCGTTGGCGGTTTAGGCTCGTGGACTGTGCGTTCCCGTGCCTTCCCATCCCAACGGTGCATTCGGACCCGACTGCCCATCTGCTCCGGCTGTCGGAGTTAGGGCGTCAAAGTTCCATAAAATTCTCGGGAAATTCAGGTACACTAGTGTAACCACTCAAACAGTCATAAGTCCCCTGATGCTGCCGGGCGCCGATGCTCCCCGCCGTCATTATTGAACATTGATCGTTTCGCAGCCGGAGAATGCCATGCTGCATCGATTGTTGGTCGCCCAGCCGTCTGGAAAACGCACTCGATTACCAGATCAGGCAACTCCCAGGCACCGTGATACCGGCGTGCCGACGACCACAGAAGAAAGCAATGCTACGTTGCCCTGGGTGCTTATACACGTATACCTTGTGCGCCAACGCTCCCATAGCGCAACCCCAAATTCCCTTGGCAATTATCATGATTCATCAGCCTATAACTGATCGCACAGACATGCGATGCGCCTTGGGAGGTTGAATCGTGGCTGGGTGCAGTGTACTCTCGGATCCTTCA
>Ga0209127_100301_pt1 | contig 17393 bp, 8 predicted proteins | sample LakSupMetagenome_FD_187469 | JGI IMG/M metagenome (GOLD analysis project Ga0209127, IMG submission 187469) | Freshwater microbial communities from Lake Superior, Canada - Sta WM archaea (SPAdes) (version 2) | ecosystem: Environmental > Aquatic > Freshwater > Lake | place: Lake Superior, Canada...
GATGTCGCCTTAGTCGCAACCGCAGTCGGCACCCTAGGAGGTGGGAGTTGCGACTTTGGTTTGTATTCACCGGCTCTTTCAGCTAGGCTTGGAGGTTTCCGTTTCGCATCTGGCTGGACTGCTTCAGTTTGAGACACGCGGTCAGCCCCAAATCTCGGGACCCCGCACGAGGTAGACGATAGGGGACGAGGCTCACGATAGTCCGTGTTCTGTCGCTTCAGACCGTGTGGTGGTGGAGGCATAGCCGCAGCGGCACGCGCATTGGCCTGTGAGTCGCTGATCTCGTTTAGGGCCGACGATGGCGCCGCGATGTTATATCGTGTCGGTTGACGAAGTCCAGTCATTGTTGACGATCGGAATTGCTATGCCAATTGATGTCTACTGTCAGCGGCGGAACAGACGATGGCGTTGTGGGATAAGGGATGAGAACAGAAAGACGCACGGAATTCTCTGAATAGCTGTTGTCCATGTTAAGGATGCGCGACGGTCTGATAACGAGCTTGAAGGCAAAATAGGAAGCAAGGAGCAAAGCCCCGGATGCAGTTGAAGTGGAGGGAGACGTTGTGGCGGCGTCTCTTCAGAGTCCAGTGTTGAGACAGCTGTGGATGCAGATGACATGGGTGTGTTGAGCAAAGCGTAGCGCTAGGTACCGTATTCGGTGTTGCTGTTTACGGAGCAGAGCGAGTGGCCGGGCAACGGGTACCTACTACACAGTAGTTCGAGTGGCCCTGCTGGACCCACCTCATGTCGGATCAAATTTCGGGGTTAGGGTTCGCTTGGGCAAAACACGCAAGATGTGCCACCGGCAACGACATGTCGTTGGGGTAACAAACACACGCACTCATTCGTGTGCATCGCTGTTTGTCTCATGGTGAAGACGCGAGGTCAGTGTAACTGAGCCGTGGAGACAGTGTAGCACGAAGAAGGACAGATCGTGTGCCGATTAACTCGCTACCCGTCCAATGGTATCTAGATATAACACCGCAGACATACACAGTAACACCTGAATTCAATCCCCGCTCACCCTCGCATGCCGGAAGTACTTCATGCCTACCCATGCAACCACAACCCATACCCACGCCATGACGCCCGTCAGGATAATCAATGCCGGATAGTAGCCTACTATGGGCAGTGTTGGATCATCCTCCAGCTCCGGAGGGGCATACGGCGTCGTCCCAACGTCCCATGCCCAGCTCCAGACACCCAGGCATGAGCCCATGCCGACAACAAAGACAACCCAGGTCACTACTAGCACAACCCATCCCCACCACTCCGTCTCGGAGTAGTCCCAGTCCGCTTCTTGCTGTGGTAGCGGGGTCGTCGATAGTCCAGCGAGCGATGTCAATGCCAGAGGAGACTTTGCTCGTTGCGTTGTTGCCGATCGTCGGCGCTGTATCGATGGGTTCGCGTGCGAGGACGAGGCAGCTGCAGTTGTGCCTACGCCGGAGAAGTACGAGTCGGAACCCGACGACATGGACGAGCGGTCTGGTCGTGGTAAGGAGGGTGTGCCGGGCCGGAGGCCACCGCTCATATGCAGTGCATCCTCGTCGTCGGTCGAAAAGTAGCTTATCGTCGGACTCTTGGGGCTAGTAAGTTTCGGCTCCACGTCTATGCTTTGTGGTCGGGTGTCCTTGGGGATCGGTAACGGTTCTGTTGTCCTTGCTCCTTCTCCTGCCCCTGTTCCTCCATCTGGCGTCAGTATCCTAGTACTTGGGCCAGTCGACGTCGCTGCAAAAGAGCGGCTCGCATATCCATCCATGCTGGGCCGGGGCGTAAGATCTTGTGTTCCCCCAGATATGCCCAATCCATAGCCAGAGTCATAACTCATCCTAGCACTTCCCGACGGCGTCCTCTCGTCGTCGTGCAGCGGACCCGAGTTGAAAGTCGTAGCGTCTGCTGCGCCGTCCAAGAGCGATTGTGTGATTGCTTGTTTTGCTTCGGGACTGAGAGTCCGGGACGCTGTCCTTTCTCGCTGTGCTCCCCTTCCGAGCAATGCCACCTTCCTTAGCGAACCTCTTCGTCGTCGTGTCTTCACCTGTTGCTGTTGTAGGGCATTGGACATCGACGTCGGCGCGCCCCGAGTGGGCGAAACGGGGCTGGGGACTTCTTGTGGAGATGGTTCATCTATGCTCGCTCGTGACCGTGGCCGGTGATGGTCGGAGGACGATCGCATAAATGGGAACTTCGACAGGAGGCCACCTGCACCAGAGGTGCTGCGCTTTCGCGTCACCGCTGGTCGCTCAGACGGCGCATTAAATATTTCCGCCCTATCGGACGCTGTATTTTGCTCCATGTTTTGAGGGTGGACGCGGGCTGCCGAGAGATCACTGACTTGCGTTGAAGCAAGCTTGACGCCTAAAGTTCCGACGATTAAGGTTCTGGGGTGATCAACAAATCAAAGTCCATCGTTGGCGAGATTTGGACGTTGTAAGGACCGATTTGAGCTGTCAAGAGACTGAAAAAGTGATTATAAATTCGAACCGTGACGGGACCTGAGGGAGTCGTGTTGAAGTTGCCTTCATTCTACAGACGCCCAATCAACGAGGAAATGGTCATGATGTTGACGATGTCTCCCAGTCAAGTCTCGGCCCGCCTGGATCCCCAATGACCCCTGTCATCGGCGGCTCAAAATCGGCAGGAGCCGCTAATAACCCTGCAGCTTTAGCGCACTTTGCCCAAGTTTGAGATGCAGATGCAAAGGCAAGGGTGCCATTCAAGTCTGATTCATGCAAGTTAGCTTGCTTCCACGCATTTGAAGTGATATCACGTAACTTGTAGTGCATCTCCCGTTCAAGACCCCATTTTTGGCAACCTCGAAAGTCAGAATTCGATGAGACATCCAGAGAACGGAAGCCGCGACTCAGAGGAACAAGCTCACCGCTAAGCTGCATGAGGCTACATCATATCTTGCTTACCCCACCTGTCCCCTGCGGCTCACTTTGGCCCACTGTCGACGTCCAGACAGACGGACGTGGAGCATTTGAACCGGAGAGCATAGCACGTCACTCTTCATTCTATGGCTCCTGGCCTAGATGTGCCCTCTGTCAAAGCGGAACGAAGCAGGAGACCGCCTTCAATCATTGTGCCAGAGCCATCCGACGAGAATTGGAACGACACTCCGGATGTCAGTAGCTTAGGTGCGATCACTCCTCCGCCTAAAGCCTCAAGCGCGACCCTCACGCCCTCGTCGTCGCTACATCCCCAGAGCTATCTTCTTCCGCCGACGCCGACTTTCGCATTCAGCATGGCAGACGAGACAAATACAAGCGATGGCGGCGACACGTCACACTCAGGGGCAGCTGCTCCGTCAGCCGCGAACCCCTTCAACTTCCAGACCCAGTTCATGTCCACCTCACCGGTGAAGTCTGTACGTCGAACCCTACGCCATCCCGTTTCTCTCCCCTTCATCCCTCTTCAAGACTAACGCGCCTTCTAAACAGAACATAGGCCAACGCCGCGGCCACAGATACAAACACTCCTCAATATCCGCCCAGCATCAAATATTCCAAGAACCCCCATCTCGTCCACCGCCCGTGCTGCCCGCCTCGCTCCCCATCCCTACCCTCCGCGAAGCCTGGTCCAGCATGCAGCGCGACCAGCGCGCCAGGCTCTGGTGGTGCTGCTGCCACGGCCTGGTAGCCATCTACGTCTTCTTCAGCGCCGGCGGCAGCCTAGCCATGACGGCCCTCTCCCACCTAGTCTTCTTCGACGTCGGCAGCGCGGCCGTGTGCGTCGCCGTCGAGGTCCTTGGCAACTTCGAGGTGTGGCGCCGGTCGTCCATCCGCCACCCCTTCGGCCTGCAGCGCGTCGAGGTCCTGGCCGGCTTCGCCATGTCGGTGTTCCTCGTCTTTGGCGGCTTCGACCTCCTGAGCCACAACCTGAAGCACGTGCTCGAGTCCGTCGGTGAGCACACGCCGCACCACCCGCACGCGCACCCCCGCGCGCTGAGTCCCGGCACGGTCGACACGGCGAGCCTGGCTGCTGTGGTGAGCACGCTTGTCAGCGCCTACGGACTGCGCAACCACGGCCGCATACGGAAGGTGATGCGCGTGCGGCTGCCCTTCTTCTTCTGGGCCGGGGCGCCGCGGTTTGCGGACGGTATCGACATCCTCGCCAATCCCTTCCTGTTTCTAACGCTTACGTTCAGCTTCCTCATGCTGCTGCTGCCGCTGCTGAGCGTCACGTATTTTGCCTGGCTTGACCACGTCATATGTGCGGCTATTGCTGTGTCGATGTTCGTGCTCGGTATTCGGCTGGCTGTTGCGCAGGGGTTCATGCTGTTGATGAGCTACAACGGGAAGGCTTCGCGGCCACATCCCTCGTCTGTGGGGCTCTCCGGGGATGCGAAGAAGACGGATGACAAGGCCATGAGCAATGGTGCCGCCGGTACCAGCGACAGTTCCGTGTCGGCGGTAGTCCGCGAGATCGAATCGGAGCCGAACATTGCGCGAGTCGAGGAGGCGCAGTTCTGGCAGGTGCATTACGGGCTGGCGATGGCGAACCTGAAGATCTGCCTTGTGAGGGCGTTGGATGACAGTACGCTAAGCCAGTTGAGGAGCCGCGTCGCGAGGGTGGTCAATAACCGGCTAGGGGAAGGATATGGTCGCGGCTCGAGCTTGAGGTGGGAGGTTACCGTGCAGATGAGCACCGATGGGAAGTGAGCTCTGGTTCTGCATTCCATAAGGTCGGCGTTTTGGTTCGGTCTCGGTTATGTCAGGGAAATCCAGACACCAGATGACCGCCTGTTCTTCCTTGTATATACTTTGTCGAATCTGCAACTGTACATAGAGTGCCATACCCAGTTGAAAGGAGTAACGTAAGAGTTTCCGGATCTTGAGCTGATGAGGGCTATCTGATATGGCTTCCAGTACGTGGGCTGGATCTTGGTGTGAACAACCCGGTGAGTAGCCGCATGGAGATTCAGTTGACAATATGATACAAATGAGCTCCGGTCCCTGAAAGGGCAGCCTAGGCCTTGTCCTGAGTGGAAGCCTCATCACTCACGTCCTATTTTGAAGACAGGACTTGAAGGAACGACTTGGAGGTCTCTGAACCAAGGCATAACACCAAGTAGAAAATGGAAAACTACCATTTCGAACAAAACCTCTCTCGACTTGAAGTTCAAGTCGCAAAAAGGAAATTTTCAAAAGCTGGCAAAAAAAGAAAGAAATTGGCATAAGGTGGAATCGAACAAAAGCTTACCGGGCAGCCCCCTCAAGGGAGGTGCCCGGCTACGAAACCCCGTACCGCAATTTCTACCTACGGGGTTTGCTTCGGAAAGGCGGCGCTATTACCAGTTCCACCACGCTGCCCGGGGCAGTTCCCCGGGCTGTTGAAATACGGTCACCATATTTTGACCTGTAAGGCACCCCGATGGTAAGTATGGCACATGACCATCGACCGACAGAGCCGGCACTGTGACGACCGCACAGGCCAGGTTAATGACGGTGGCTGATGCCCATAGCAACCGATCCGAAGCTACGCCGCATACACTGCTGGTCTGTATCATTGGGATGTAGGGAACGCAACATGATTGCTTCAGAATTTCCTCCGCATCGGGGTATCGCCCGTATCGAGAATCCCGCCACCCACACCTACAGACTCCCAAACATAACCTATATTGATTCCGATCATAGGCGGGTATATTGAGCTCTCCGAACCAGGTACATGTCAACCGGGGATAGCACACACAAGATCAGCATCCACAAAACCATGCACCTTTGACCAAAAGAATGGATGATCCGGGGATATCTTCAAAGCAGTAGCACCAACAACGCTGATGAAACAGAAAGATCGAGACCATAATTATCAACCTAGGAAAAAGCAGCACCTCACACCAACTCAAGACCCCAACCCAACCACCTCAACACCTTTCCTCTTGCTTGCCACATCTTTCGCACTCCCTTCAAGATCCACCCCCGTCGCCTTGCCAACCTCCGCGACCGTCTCATCAACCAGCAGCGGTATCTCATCGACCGCACTCCCCTTCCTGTCCCCAAGCCCCTTCTCGCTCTCCTTGTGGTCCTCGCCTCCCGGTCCAGCACCAGGCGTCGTCGTCGCCGTCCCATGACCGCCGGGAGAGTCCTGCCACTTGGCCACCTCGGCCTTCATGGCCTCGAGCTCCTTCTGGAAGCGCTTCCCGAACACGTCGATGTAGTACGTGCTCCCGTTGTAGACACTCCAGCCGAAGACGAGCATGAGGAAGAGCGCCGACGCCCAGCGGGAGTAGAACCAGAGCGGGCAGGGGATCATGGTCAGCACGGCGTAGAGGTACTGGATCAGCATGAACGCGGGCTCCTGCAGGGCATTGGGGAGTCCGAGGACGAGCCTGCCGATCCAGACTTTGCTGTAGGACTTGCGCAGCCAGGTGAAGGACGTGGGGCGGCCGGCGGCGATCTTCTCGCGGCGCCGCACGGTGATGAAGAAGTAGTAGCTCAGCTGCCAGACCGCGTAGGGGATGGAGGACCAGATCAGCATGGAGATGACGTTGGCGTAGGCCGTCGGCGACCCCGGCGGGGAGTGCTGGATCTGGAACACGGCCGGGAAGCGGAGGGCCTGCGTGGCCGGGTCGGTGAGGTGGACCATGCAGTGCAGCGTCACGCAGGGCATGATGTGGATGAAGAGCGAGGTCACCTTGTCCATGCTGTGGAAGACGAGGCTGTTGCGCCACATGATGATGGCGACGGCGTTGTTGCCGAAGGCGAGGCAGTAGGTCGACAGGAAGAGGCGCTTGGAGGAGGGAAAGACCCAGAGGCTGAGCAGGAGGAGGAAGTTGACAAAGTAACAGAGGTCCGCCAGGAAGTAGTGGTAGCCGCGCTTGTGGTAGGTGTACCACCGGATAGGCATGAAGTAGAGTATCTGGACCGTGTACCACAGGTAGAAGTAGTCCGAGAAGGCGCCGATAAGGTAGCCGGATACGAAGATGTTGAGGACGCCGAAGATGAACGAGATCTTTTCTCGGAGGGTGATGGTCTTGCTGTCGTTCCACTGCCGGTTGAGCTTATCGACGCTACTGCGCATGCGCTTTCTGTAGCGGTCCAGCTGCTCATCGGCCGAGGGCACGTGGCGCCGCCATTCCTCGACCATGCGCTCGCGCGCCTTCTCACTCTTAGTCTTGAGGACTTCGCGAGACTTGCGGACCTTGTCTGCCTGGGCTGAGATGCCCTTTTGCAGCTTTTCGAGTTGTTGGGGGAGGGCGAAATTGTCGAGGAGATCGAGGACGGAGAGTCGGTCTAACGGTGGGAAGTCCCAGTCCTCTTGGTAGGAACTGCTGCCGGAGAAGGACGGGTTGCGGGAGAGTTTGGGGGATGACGGAGCTAGAGTAGGAGTGTCGAAGCCATGGTCTGTGGGGGAGCTGCCGCTGGCATCTTCAGGCGTCAGGACCTGATCGCTACTGTCTGTTGAAAGCGCGTCGGCCGACGTGGTACCCGGTATGGGTATCGGCTGGGCCGGTGAGTCGGCCATCTCGGACGTGGTCCGGGTATGGGACGGCCGGTAGTGGTTAAAGGACACTCTTCGTAGAGCTGCAGCTCCTCGAACTACAAGGACATCAGCCATTTTTGGTCACGAATCGTGCTCTGTCCTCCGTAGACAACGATAAGAGGAGCTCGAGATGACTGACTTACAGGAGAGATTCACAAGAAGCAAGAAGCCACACAGTTAAGGGAGGGTCGGAGCCTATACTTAGTTCAAGAAGATGCGATATCGGTTGCAGACACGTAAGTATTCAGTACTCCAGGGTTCCGGACCACGAGGTACAGTATAGGAAGAGTCAGGGTCGTGATGAAGATAAGGTTATCGAGCAGTGTCAAGCTTCCGTCGGGATGATGCCACTGAACAAGGGAACCCGCCTTGAATCTTGGTCTTGGTGTTGACGTTAACCGTGCAGCGTTAGCGCCTGCCGTGTAGCGTCATTCTGGGGCCGTCGGCTCTCTTGCAGGGGTAGCCGTTCAGGTGCTTGACACGTTAAGCGTGTGCCCAAGCATCGCTGCCATTGGCTGGTTTCTTGTCCGTTTTCGATGTCCCACGGGGACACTGGGAGACAGCACTCTGTCATCTGACGCCTATCATTCGCGATCTGTTTGGTGGTAATATTTTCAGAAGGAAGTATACAGTACATCCTCCACGCCAGGGACCTATTTCACATTCAGGGTCTTGTCGCACGTCCAGCCCGGGGTAGAGGCATGCAGCTATGTGTTCGTTATGTAAGCGTAAAGTTAGTATGGTCTGTGCGTTGGAGCCAAAGCTCGACCCCACCATTATCGTCGCGTAAATCAGAGCGCGCTCTCCCAGGCTGGTGTTCTGCTCCATGAGATTCACGGAATTGAGACCATCCCACCTGTTACACGTCCTTCTGAGGGATTCCAGACGCGCCCACGGTCACTACGAGCCCGAGACATTCTCAAGTTTCGGTGTAGCTGCGCGCATCGCCTCGGCGCATTCGTAGGCTGCACTAGGCACGCGTATTGCGGCTTCCACCTTCGTGACCCCCGACAACCACCGCAGCCATGGGGAAGCTCATTCGGCTCGAACTTTTCAGTACGTTTCTGGTCTGGCGCCCCTGGCTCGTCGTGTATGCTGACGGTTGATCAGACTTTAAGTCCTACAAGGGTCACCATACTCTCCTGTTTGGCGACTCCTACTTCACATCCATTATCGGTCCCAATGGCTCCGGAAAGTCCAATTCGTAAGCGATATTCTTCCGGAGAGGCCTCTTACGATGAGACTAACAATGCTCGCTACTTAGCATGGACGCGATATCCTTCGTCCTGGGTATCAAGTCGTCGCATCTCCGATCCTCACACCTCCGGGATCTAGTCTACCGCGGGCGCGTGATGAAAACAGCAAAAATCCAGGACGATGGCACAGCGACTAATGGTCACGCCAACGGAGAGGATGGGGAAGACGAGGAGTCCTCACAGAGGATGCGCGGCGATCCCAAGACCGCGTGGGTGATGGCGGTCTACGAAGACGATGCCGGCGATGAGCAGAAGTGGAAGCGGACAATCAACAACAACGGCTCCAGCGAGTACCGGATAAACGACCGAGTTGTCACGGCCGCGCAGTACAATGAAGCCCTCGAGGCCGAGAACATCCTCATCAAGGCGCGCAACTTCTTGGTTTTCCAGGGAGATGTTGAAGCGATTGCCGCACAATCGCCACAGGATCTCACGAGACTGGTCGAGCAGATATCTGGAAGTCTCGAGTATAAGGCCGAATACGAGAAGCGCCAGGCCGAGATGGAGCAGGCCGCGGAGAATCAGAACTTCCAGCTTACTCGCCGGCGAGGCATTAACGCCGAAATCAAGCAGTACCAGGACCAGAAGAAGGAAGCGGACAACTTCCAGAAGAAAACTGAGGAGAGGGACGAAGCGGTTGTGAACCACATTCTATGGAAACTATACCACTTCCAACGCATAATGGACGAGTCGAGTGTGCACATTCAGGAGCACCAAGATAATCTCAAGGAGTTCCGCCGTAACATGGAGGCCTCGGAGAAGAAGTTGGAAGCGGCGCGGAAGGAGCAGGCAGCGGTCGGCCGCGAGGTTGGCAAGATTGAGAGGAATATCCGCTCCAAGGAGAAGAGCATCGAAGAGCAGGAGAACAGTCTCGTGCCGATCGATGAGAAGATCACTCAGAGCAGCCGCGACGTTGAGAATCTCAAGAATCGGATTGAGAACGTTACCAAGGAACGGGATGCCCAGGAAGCCACCATCAAGAAAGCGAAGAAGGACCTCGCGACGGTGGAGAAGGCGCAACAGCACTTCGAGAAGCAGTGGGCGGAGACGCTCAAGAAGCAAGGAAAAGAGCTAAGCGACGCCGACCGCAAGGAGTACAACAGCCTACGGGCTCAAGCAATGGCTAAGTCCTCAGAGAACCGCGGCAAGCTGGAGAACTTGGTACGCCAGCTCAAGGATGATGAAGTGACTGTCAACAGCCTCAAGGGGAAGGTCGACACTTTGGAAGCTGCTGTGGAGAAGCTACAAGCCGAGGTCGACACCATCCAGGAGCGAAAGGCCGCGGTAGAGGAGACGGTCAAGCAGACCACGGCCGAGTTACACCTGAAAAAGAAGGAGTTCAACACTGTGCAGTCCGAGCGTATTAGGATCAACAATCGGCGCACTGAGTTGGACGAGCAGCTTGCCGACGTATTGAGGAAACTCAGAGAGGCTGACGATGGCCGCCGTCAGAACGACAAGGAGGCGCGCAAAAAAGAGACGATTAACAGCTTGAAGCGCACGATGACGGGTGTCCGCGGACGTGTTGGCGAGCTCTGCAAGCCGAAGGAGAGAAAGTTCGAAGAAGCTGTCATCACAGCGCTGGGACGAGACTTCGATTCGGTCATTGTCGACACTGAGAAGGTAGCAATCGACTGCATCCAGTACCTCAAGGATCAGCGTCTCTCTGCCATGACTTTCATACCTCTGGACAACATCAAGGTTAATCAGGTCAACTCCGCGGTCAAGGGCATTCCTGGCGCTCGGCTGACAATAGACACCATCGACTTTGACGCCTCCCTTGAGCGAGCCATGTCCTACGCCTGCGGCAGCTCCATCGTGTGTGACACGTTCGATATCGCCAAGGATGTCTGCTTCAGGAGGAACATCCAGGTCAAGGCGGTGACGCTTGACGGCTCCGTGATCCACAAAGAAGGTCTCATGACGGGAGGTCGGAACCCGGACAACAAGAACAAGCGCAAGTTCGAGGAAGTCGACGTGCAGAACCTCCAACGCATGGCCGAGAAGATTCAGAACGACATCGCGAGCCTGCCCAGAGACCGCCGCGACGCGGATGAGCAGACGCTCCAGCAAGACCTCAAGGGATTGGAGGGCCGCCTGCGGCTGGCTCGTGACGAACTGAATGCGTTCGACAAGAACCTGAAGAGCAAGCAGAAGGAGCTGGACAATGCCGAGCGGCAACTTGAGGAAATGGTGCCCAAGTACGAGGAGAAGAAGGGGGAGCTCGAGAGGACGAAGACGACGGTCGATAAGTTCGAAAAAGCCATCGCCCAGGTCGAGGACAAGATCTTCGCAAACTTCTGCAAGAGACTGGGATACGAGAATATTCGTGCCTACGAAGCGCAGCAGGGCAGCCTTGAGCAGGAGGCTGCTCAGAAGCGCCAGGACTTCGAGCTCCAGAAGCAGCGTCTGCAGAGCAACCTGACTTGGGAGCAGTCCAGGTATGACGCGACAAAGGACCGGCTGCAGAAGCTGCAGGAGAACCTGCAGAGGCTGAAGAGGGAGATCGACGACTACTTGGCGGAAAAGGCCGAGATCGAAGAGGCCATGGGCAACACCCGAGATGAGCTCGAGGCCCTCGAGGAGAGCCTGGAAGAGATCAAGGCCGAACACGCGGAGAAGTCGCAGAAAGTGACCGAGATCAAGCAAGAACTGCAGAAGCGAAACAAGGAGATCGAGGCCCGACAGAAAGAGATCAGTGCGCTCGAGGCGGAGGTGCAGAAGAACAGTGCCGGCAAGTTTGCGCTGCTACGAAAGTGCAAGCTCGAGCAGATACAGATCCCACTAAAGGAAGGCAGTCTGGACGATATTCCGAACGAGGATGTCCTGCTACGCCAAGACGAAGATGCCATGGATGTAGACGGACGGGAAGAGGAAGAGGCGATGATGGACGCGGCGATGGATGACCACGGTATTGAGATTGACTTTGACGGCCTGGATGAGGAGCTCAAGGATGTAAGAACGCACCGTGTCCAACCCTACCCCATTGGCAATAGTGAACTCTAACACGTCGCAGGCGGACCTGGATGCAGAGGACAGGCTACAAGAGAAGATCTCATCTCTCACAGCCGAACTGGAGAAGCTCAATCCCAACATGCGCGCGATGGAGCGTCTCGAGTCCGTCAAGTCCCGGCTGGAGAGCACGGAGCAAGACTTCGAAGACGCCCGCGCGGCCGCCAAGGAAGCAAAGGAGGCCTTCAACGAGGTGAAGAACAAGCGCTTCGAGCTCTTCAACAAGGCCTTCGCGCACATCCAGGAGCAGATCACGCACGTGTACAAGGACCTCACCCGGTCCGACGCCTACCCCCTGGGAGGGCAGGCCTACCTCGATATCGAGGAGGACACGGACACGCCCTACCTGTCCGGCATCAAGTACCACGCCATGCCGCCGCTCAAGCGGTTCCGCGACATGGAGCACCTGTCGGGCGGCGAGAAGACCATGGCCGCGCTCGCGCTGCTGTTTGCCATCCACAGCTACTCGCCGAGTCCGTTCTTCGTGCTCGACGAGGTCGATGCCGCGCTGGATAACGCGAACGTGGACAAGATCAAGAAGTACATCCGCGAGCACGCCGGGCCGGGTATGCAGTTTATCGTCATCAGTCTCAAGACGGGGCTGTTCCAGGACAGCGAGAGCTTGATTGGCGTGTATAGGGATCAGGATGTGAACAGTTCGAAGACTCTGACGCTTGATGTGAGTCTCCCTGGAAACTGGATTGAAGAAGCATTTTACTGACAATACAATAGCTTCGGAAGTATATCTGAGTCAGCTAGGGGTCACTACGTGTTTGCGATGTTTTACGTTGTTATCCGGGAGTTCAGGGTCGGATGGCACGGCAGGCATGATTTACGGATTATTGATGGCTCTGCAGCCGATAGTTGCGGGTACTTAGCTGGATGCCCTTTGTCTTTGCTTGCAATGCGAAAGAGAGTCGAGCCCTTGATGCTTGCAAGATGTTGGTCGTGAAATTACAGCTTCGACTCAACTGGCTTCGGCTCGGGAGCTTTCACCTCGCTCCCAGCCTGAACCTGCCTCTCACCACCCTCACACCTCGCCAGAATCCAATCCGCCACATCCTTCTCAAACTCCTCCCTACACAGATCAGCATGCAGCTGATGATACGCCCCCTCATAAGTCTTCATCTCCCGATCCTCAATAACCCCGGCATAGCTATCAAACCACCTCTTCGTCTCGCTATACGCGGTCCCCTTGTCATCCGTCCCGTGCCCGATCCACAGGCTCCTCACCTTCGCCCCGTCGGGCCTCGTACGCCCGCTGCTCAGGTCCGCCGTCCGGTCGATCAGGTGGCCCAGCCCCTCGAGCGTGCCCGTGTTGTGCATCAGCCCGTCCTCCCGGATGCTCCGCACCTCCTCGTCGATCCTGCTCAGGGACTCGGGCGCGATCTCGTGCACGTAGTGCATCCGGGGGAACAGCTTACCCACCAGCCTCGCGCCAAACACAGTCAGCCAGTTCGGCTGCTCCTCGGGGGCGAGCCCGATGAAGGGCGCCTCGCACAGCCAGCCGCGGACCTGCTTGACGATGTCCGTGTAGCTGCCGTCGTTGTCGCACGCGAACCGCAGTACCTGGCCGCCGCCCATGGAGTGGCCCATGACGAAGAGCGGGGGGTCCGAGGGCGACGAGGGCAGGTGGGCGCGAATGAAGGCCGCCATGTCGGCCAGGACGCGCGAGGTGGGGCCCGTGAGCCCCCGCTCGGCGCGTTTGGCGACCGACCGGCCCCAGCCGCGCTGGTCGAAGCCGTGCACGGCGATGGAGCGGGAGGCGAGGTAGGTCATCAGCTTGTTGTAGCGATTTATGTGGTCACTGAAGCCGTGAATGAAGACTAGGTTGGCTCTTGGGGTGTCATCGGGCTGTAAGGAGTGTTAGGTTTGCGATGAATATATATGGATGGATGAGGTGGTGGATGTTGCTTTGATGAGACAGATGAGGCGAGGATGAAAGTGGTGAGAGGGACATACCAGCCATGACTTGGTGTACAGGCTCTTGCCGTCAATGTCGATTGTGCCCTCGACTTCTCTGACCATTTTGTCGACTTTCTTGTGATGATGCTGTCTCTCCGTTAATCAGGTCTACTCAGAGTGAGCAGAGAAGTGGCCGTGTTTGGAGGCTATTTATGTAGGATTGCGAAATAGCGAACTATGATTAATACAATGGCGATGCCCTTAGAAATGACAACGGGACGACGGAGGGATATGCTGCCCGACGGCTGAAAGATATTGATTCGGCCGGAACGAGCGACGCTTTGAGTTGCGCGGTTTCGCGTTCCAATTGTGGCGTTGTTAGCAGGTCCGAAGTTGGGGATGAGGATCACATGTCAAATCGCAGAACCCCGACCGTGCTGTTGACGAAGGGTCATTACTGAAGGTAGTCGAGAATTAGTTAGTCCTCGTCTTTCGATATTCCAGGAATGAAATACCAGTCGCCGTGTTGGCCGTGAACAATCTTGGTTCCTAGTACTTTAAAACTTATTCAGAGCTTCAATATCAGTGCGACTGATGCTAAAGTCGGCATACTCAATTACGCATCTCATGTTTCTGGAGCCTTCGCTTGAAAAGAGCCTCCACCGGATACACAAATCTATCAAAACATTAACTATGCTAGTCGTCTATTCCGAGTTTTGCTTCTCGTGGCAGGTATCAGTTTTCCCGTAACACCGTGCGAGTGTCCATGCCGCCTGTGTCCTTCGTTTCCATGGTATCTTTAATGCATGCTGTCGTTCCCCCTCGACTAACACTGGGTAGGAAAAGCATAAGACCCCTCCAAAACGAGCACCGTCATTTGTATGCAAACAGACCCTGATGCCAAACCCTGATAATGCAGCCCAAAACGCCATATGCCCCTTGATGATAAGTGAAAGCGCTCACATCACGATACACTCCCGCTCCGCCTCGGCATCTCCGCCCTTCTCACCCCGGCTCTTCGACTTGCCCCTGTCCTTCCGGTGGTTGTGATGATGATGGTGGTGATGGCGGTGCTCCTTCTCCTTTCCGTTGCCATTGACTTCCTCGGGCCCGCCCTCGCCGACAACAACCATGCCGTCAACCTCGGCCGCATCCTCGCGCAGGGGCTCCTTACTCGTCCGCATGAGCCCTCCGAGGCGAGACATGGTGAGACTAATCCGCCCCTCACCCGCCTGGCTCGTCGGCCGACTCTTACTGTCCTTGTCCCTGTCCTTGTCCTTATCCTTCTTCGTGAACCTCGCCGCCGCACGCGACAACCTCGTCCCCGCCGTTTCATCCGCCGGTGTGATACGCGGTGAGTGGTCGTCGGGCGTCACGGCTGGCGTGCCCATGTACGGCTCGGAGAAGGTGATACTTCCACGTCTCGATTCGCCAGGCTTGAGCAAGGACGTGGAGGAATAAGGATCAACGTCGAAGCTAAGCCGGACGGGCTCCCCGTCTTCTCCATCCATACTGAGGCGCAGACTCGGTCCGTAGCTGGGGACCATGGGATCGAAGTAACCGCTCGTCGACCTCGAGATGGCCTCGGAAAGATCAGCCGGCTCGACCGGCGGCGAAGAGTGTACGTTGTCCGTCGCCGCGGCTGGCAGGTCGTACGCAGGCGGCTCGCTGACTGACCCGTCCGTGGAACCTCCAGTGACATCGACCACTGGCACAATCTGGTAGAATAGTAGATAGGGCATCTCCTCGCGTAGCGCCACCTTGATGTCATCCACGTAGGACACACGCTCCTCCAGACAGAGATCGTCGAACTTGACCCATTGCGCCTCTTCGTAGTCTGGTGGGGGGTCCGTGTCGTGTCGCCGGTTATCGGTAAGTAACTTTGGCGCCACGCGCGCAAAGGCAACGTAGTGTCCGCTGTGCAGCGAATCGCCGCGGTGGCATACGACGGACTGCAGAACGAGCTTGTACTCGGCGCTCAGCGGATCCTGCTCCACCTTGACGTCGTCGACCATCATAAAGTGTGGAAGGCGTAAGCTGTCTGGGATGTCTATGTATGTGTTCTGGCGGATTGGAACACCCTGGTTCGTCAACATGTAGCGCTTCAGGCAGATTCCAACCACAGGCCGTTGGTTGAAGTGCCTGGCGACCTCGATGTCGCTCTGGGGTTCGTCGTTTGATGTGGCATGCCAGGGTATGAGTCTGAAAAACTGCCATGCAGGGATGGTCACGGCCTTGACAACTGTTGAGCCCGTTCCGGTGGTCTTCTGTGATGCATCAACCAGGTCGCCTTCTGATGTCTCGGTCGGTCTTCCTCTGTCGTCTAATACAACCCTCTGGATAATGCTCGTCGCTCTATGACGAGGCAACGGTCGAGACGGGGAGTCTGGCGCATGGGAAGAGTCGGCAGAGGTCAAGGGCGAGTGTAGTGACCCATGCTCCGATTGCAAAGGTGATTCTGGCGGAGTAGCCGATTCGCCGAGTTCCTCGGCGATAAGCCTACTACGTGCAGTGTTGAGGCGTGGTGTTGGTGTCCGCGGAGCCTTTTCCTCGAGACTGTCGCGCAGTACATCTACCTTGGTGTTGAAGTATTCCTCCAGACAATCTTCGAGCTTGATTCCCTTGCCCTCTGGGTCCGGGGGAACGGCCAGGTTCAGAAGCCTCTCATAGACGACTTTATGGTCGTCGGTGTCGCGCTTCCCTTGGTGGAAGAGGTCGACTTGCAAGGTCAATAGCGGCAGCTGGAGGGTCTCGGTGATGAATGCGAAAGCCTCGGAGGTGTCCTGCTGCATCAGGAGTGCGGCGTCTGACCAGCCGCAGCTCGCGAGGGCGTTCTGGATATGTTCCGTCAGGTCGGTATGGATCAGCTTTCCAGTCCTCAACATATTGACCCACAACCTGAGCAAGAAAGCAAGCTTCCGCGTCCTCTCGTCGGTCATGTCGTTTTTGAGCATGCACTCAAAAGATTCCAGCTTCGCAAACATGGCGAACAGGAGTGCGTCGAGGTAACATGTCACGTTACCCCTATTTTCTGCCCCGGCCATCAGGACGTTGGGGTTGTAGGGCTCTATTGTCCCCGTCAATGCCTTCTGTTGCAGACGAAGCATCTCGAGAGCTCTGTCCGCGTCGCCCTCGGCGTAATTGGAGTGGAGGGCATACTTTATGTAGTCCGTCATTTCCGAAATGTTGAGTTTCTGTAGTCGTTGTTTTATGTCTTCGATCTGCATAGAGCGTTAGTGCACGGGCGGGCCATTGTGCCCGAGGTCGGTCTTGCCTTGGCATGTTCCCGCTCTTCCTCCTCCTTTTGCTTCGCGGAGTCTGTCTTGAATATTGAGAAGAAAGTCTCTTGAGATATCGGACGGGACTGGGCAAGCAGTTAGAAAGGTCGCGGCCACAGATACGTGATGAGGTACGTAATAAGCGCTGTCGGTTGTATGTACCTTGTGCCCGGGCTCTGAGGACTTGCTGCGTCCATTGCCGTTCTTCTCCCGAATGCTGCGAAACTTCTTTGGCATTATTGCCGGCATTGTAACTGTGATCGGTGGAATCGAATATGAGGCGATGAAGGAGCCGTTGAGGCCGTCTGGTGTTCAGCTGGCTGAGCTAGAGCGAAGCCTCAAATATGCCTGGCAGCATCTAGCAAGGCCCGTGTATGATAGACTGGTCGAGGATGTGATCGCTATGGAGGATATTGCTCGCGCCGTTCAGCAGTCGGCGTCAAGAAGAAATCGTGCGTTC
>Ga0209127_100302_pt1 | contig 17389 bp, 9 predicted proteins | sample LakSupMetagenome_FD_187469 | JGI IMG/M metagenome (GOLD analysis project Ga0209127, IMG submission 187469) | Freshwater microbial communities from Lake Superior, Canada - Sta WM archaea (SPAdes) (version 2) | ecosystem: Environmental > Aquatic > Freshwater > Lake | place: Lake Superior, Canada...
CGACCCGGAGGAGGTGCATAACCTCGCGAGGAAGCCCGAGTACGAGGAGGTGCTGAAGAGGATGCGGGCTACGCTGGAGGACTGGCAGTTCCAGACGGACGATGTCTGGCTGTTTAAGGATGGCGTTAGCGCCATCACCACGCAAGGGGCGCAGAAGCTGGGCTTGAAGTTGCCTGACAGGTTCGACTTTGATGTTGAGAAGCCGGGTAACGCGGGTGGTCCGCACTGGGCGCCGAGGAGTACTAAGACTGGTGGATCAAGCTTGGTTGAGTACGGTTGAAGTGGTAGACAGCACTGGCAATGTTGCAGTCATTTGTAGCAAGTTCGCGCCTAGAAATAAGTGTATATTATAACCCACATATGGAAGCATTGAAACCCCAGCATCGCCAAGAAATGCAGCTCGTCGCGCGAGTTACCTTTGCCCATGGTAAAACCCACTTTTCCCCCCGGAAATCAAAAACCCGTTACCGAAACCGTGTTGTCGCAAATCAGCGCCCGGTCTGCCTGCCAGTCCAGCCTGCCTACCAGAGCCCTGTCCGAATAGAGCCAAGCCTACACAACGCCAGATCCCATAGGCCAAATCAATTCAGTTCATGTCAATATCGGTCGAGTGTGTAGTCGGAATACTTTGGGTGAGAGAGTCGGATGAGTGCGGGTGCGTATCAGAAGGCATTGGCGTTCCAGTCTCTGCGGCTTCCATGGTATGCGCGCCGTCAAAGGTGGGAGGTGACGTCTTGAGGTTGTGAATGGCACGTTCGACATGGGTGGCCACGAGCCGACCTTGGCGCAGGTTCTCGGCGAAGAGGAAGAAGCCCTGGTCAGCTTCGACCAGGTAGGATTGCAGTCCACGGCTTTCGAGTCGAATCCTGGCATTGGTGACAGGATAGTGATTCTCAATGTAGCGCGCCCATCCGCGTGCAGCAGCCTGAATGCCTTCGTCCTCCCTGACGCGGCTCCAGCCAATGCCGAGATGGAGGGTGAAGTCGTCGATGACCGGCTGGGCCAGCGAGTCGGAAGACGAGGCCATGGGATTGACGAGGTTGGGTGTCGGGCTGGATCGGCTGTCCTGTGCGTCGACAGGCGACAGGCTTGGCGTCATCTCAAGCCGTTGAGACTTGTGGCTCCTCAGAGACGGCCGCTGTTGGGAGAGTTGTTGCTGGGCGAGGTGGGCAGCTTCGGTCTTGCGCGCCTGCTCTTCGGCCGCCTTCTCCTCGACCCATGTGCCGGACTGGCTGCCCGCGTCGGCGACGTACTTGGTGGTGCGCTTGATCAAGGTCATGCCGGGACCGTACTCCCACTCATCTTCGGCCTCCTGGATGACTGGAGGCTCGACGAGCTTCTCGGGAGGGTCGAGGTTGACTGCCGCCTCATCTCTTGAGCGTTTGCGGCCTGCGGCCAGAGACGTGTTGGGAAGTGGTGTGTTTGACCACGAACTGAATTGACCGAACGACGGAGGATGGGAAGCATAGCTCGGTCTGTCGAACAGAGTCTGATGGACAGAAGGCGCCGGCATGGTAAGAACTGGCGAGGAAGTGAAGCTTCTGAACGACGCCATTGTGAATGTAGACGTGGCGGCACTAGAGATAATGCAGGTGAGGGTTAGATGATACACGCGTGACTGTGACACTGGTCAGAGACGCGATTGGGCTCCTGCTTCTGCGGTCAGGGTCAGGTCAGTGTAGTGTAGTGTAGTGTAGGGTTTTGTGGTGTCAAGGAGGTCTAAGGGCGAGGCGATACGAAGCCAAGTCAACTGACAGACGGCATGGAATGGGGGCGCTGATGGAAGAGTGCGAGGGTAGGGTCTTCTACAAGAGAGGTTGAAGGTGAGATGAGTGACGAGGAGACCAATTGATGACGTTGATGGAAGGGATGGTGAGAATAATAGATAGTAGAGTGATGAAGTTAAGAACGAGGAGGGCGTCAGGGGAAGGTACGACGGCAGTTGGTCGGCCGGGCTTGAGGTTTGGAAAGGTTGGGGGAGGAGCTCAAGGTTGGGAGAGGAGCCCCATGTATTGATTTATGGGGATGAGGAGGTTAATATGTGTTCGTGAGGAAGCACACAAGAAGATAAGCGGCAGGAAAGGCAGGGAAAGAACGAAGTGTGGGCGCAGAGGTGCGCGCCGCACGACAAAGGAAGGAAGGCGTCCTGCCGCTGCCGCAGCTGATGGGAGCCTTCTGCCATTGAGATGTGGGGAAGCTGGCGCCATGGCTAGCCCACGGATCGGCCGCTGTGGTTGGCCAGATCTACAAACCGCTAATCCCTGTCTCGTGGCTCTCCCGCAGGTCAGCAAATCTGATTCGCCAGCAGATGACTCGCAGCCGAGAGTGGGTCACCCTGGTCTTTCCGGACGCAGCCTTCCTTGCCTTCTCCGTCGAGAGACCGCTCTAGCTCGATTGAGTTAGAGCGAAAAATGCTCTGCTCGCCAAGACAACGGCCACCGCTCGAGCCACCCCAAAAAGAGTTTCCCTTCAATGCGTCGGCCAGTCCGGCAAAAAGCTCTTGCCTCTGTGCCGAAGATGCCTCAGGTTGGACAGTGCTCAAACATCCATTACGACGGAGTAACACTGTACTGCACATACGTACATGGATCGATCACCTTTCATAGATAAGTTGTGGCACAACTTGAGCACAAATGCAGGAATTGTGCACAAATTGCACCTCGAGACGTAGTGCAGGATTCCTATTGCTCTGCTTGAACTTCCAACAATGCTGACATCCGCTGTTGAATCACACCGAGTCCTACGTGTACAGGTGCGGTAGTGTTTTGTGGAATATGGATATTCTCTCCTCTTGTGGTAGTGGTGCTGGCGCGTTTCAGTCAATTCCCATGCATTCCAACGATGGAGCCTATTCTTTGCCATGTGGCGAGTTGCAACCCCACAACACCGACGATGAGCTATTCCTGGAACCCCCTCTGGGCTTGCTCGAATAGTTGGACATCGTCGGTATTTTCGATGCCGCCATACAAGCCAAGGAAACCCGGCGTCTGCAGTCCAGCTGGACTGGGGTTCAGTCCGGAACCAGTCTGCCTGCGCCTGCTTGTTGTCGTCGGTGTTGGTATATCGAAAGGAGACCCGCGCCTCGCCGGGACTGTGTATGAGCCGCGCAGATAACTCTGATGTCGAGCTTCAGGGAGGTTCTGCGGTGTCTCGGGTTGTGCCCAAGGCGGCAGGGAGTCGTTGTAGATCTGGAGCCGGGCCATTCTGCGGGTCGGGGACGAGTACGAGGCTTCGGCTTGGCCATTGTCGCTGGAAGCACTCGGCATGCTAGGGATACCATTGCTCCTTCGTCTGGTCGACGACTGTACCCTTCTGGAACGGGTGTGTCTATGGCTAGTTTCTCTTGTCCTACCTCCATCGCCCTGTGCATCCATCTGGTTCAGTAGTGGACTAATCAGCGGCAGATGATGCTCACCTCGTTGTCTGTTGCTGCCTGGTGGGTAGGTGTTGCCCTCAGGGAGGACCGTCGGACGGGCGTCCTGGGAGGTATCGTTCGTGTGGTGCCATATTCCAGAGACTCTTCCTCTGAATCTGAATTCTCGACAGTATCGATAGGCTGTCACGGTGGTTAGCTGGGGCGTACGATGCCGCTGTTTGGCAACGACAGCTTTACTCACCATCGCCGCATCAAAGTCTCGGGTAACTTGGCGAGGGGTGTGCGAGAAGGGCGGCGGTAATGTTGGGCTCGTCTCGCCCGGCAGGAGCAATCCTGGAGCTCTGACTTGTTGAGTGGTCTGCGACTCTCCGCCCAAACCAACAGCATTGTCTCCGTGAGCTTGGGATGGAAAGCCAATCCTTGGGAAAGTCGAGTCCACGTCTAGACGTCCGTGACCAGCGCCTCGGCGCTGAGAGCTTGCTGAGAGAAGAGCAGGTGGCAACCGCCTAGGGGTCATGGCCAGCAGACGCGGAACCAGGTGGGACGGCTCATGAATGGCTCTGGCTAGTTGGTCGTCGCTTGCCTGTCTATCGCGGCCTTCCGGTGAAGCCATTTGATGCTCTGCTGCCGCTTGCGGAGCTGGCAACACTGGAGACTGTGGGGGAGAGCTCGTCAGCACCCCTCCTGGCCGTTGCCCGGCGGCTGGCTCTGGTCCATCCTTATTCTGAGGCGCTGATGTCGACGGCGAGGGTCCCCTAGGTGGAATCTCCTGCTTCTGTTCCATGTGCTTCCGCTCCAGACTTTGCTGAGCATCAGCTGCTCTGAGGTGTCTCCTGAACCGCCGGCGGGTTTCGGCGTCCTTGACCTCGCCAGCAGTCAACGTGATGGCGGTCGGTTGGAGCCGCAGCATGTTGGCCGGTTGTCTTGCAATATATCGACTCAGTGGCGATCCTTATACTGTATACTGGGCATGACTTGGATGTGAGCGCGGCGGATGCAGAAGCAGGCAGCTTCCGGTAAAAGCTTGTATATTTGCTCGTTGTATGCCGCGACAAACACTGGTAGAGAATGGTAGTCATGGCTTTCATGAACTAAAGAAACGGCAACAGATCCCCTGCGACTGCCTCTCCTGGCAACCTCAGTGTCAACTTGTTGAAGTCTTCATTGCGTCCATGAGAAACTACCTGGGTAACTCCTGCCCAACAGTCGTCGAGAGCTCCATTCTGGAAGTCCGGAAGGCACTGGCAACAGCTGAGCAAAGACGTTGCCCTGCCGCAGAAATATCAAGGCCGCTGTTTCCACAGCAAGTAACAAGCTACCTTACCTTACCACGTACCATTACAGTAGATGCATTCCAGACATTGGACTTAGACTTGAGTACGAACAAGTATTCGTAGGCAAGGCGCGGAAAGAGAGGGTGCCCCACTCACTGCTGATCTGTTGGAGTGTTAATTCAATCGCTGACCGCCCCAACTGTTTGTATGTCAGTTGTTTGAGGTTGTGCACGCACCAAGGTACAGACACGCACGCACATTACTACGCAGCAGCATCAATAACTGCCATGGACCGGACTTGCCGTTGAAGGAGATCAGTGGCCTTTCATTCCCCTCAACGCTTTCGCAGCTCTCCGGTGCACGCCGCTCCGAATTCCGAGGTGCCGCGAACAGGACATCAAAGGGAAAAGCAGAGAGACAATTGCCAAGGGCAGGTACCTGCACCTTTGTACGGAGGTACCTTACCTTGCACATGGGGCGGTCTCCAATTCGAACCACGCTCGAATGAAAGCTGGAGAAACGACCCTGGGACCGTGCCCACTGCCCACCATCACCACCGAACCCATCCAGTCCTCACCGATTCGGTTACAAACGTCTCATCCTCGTCCACTACCTACGTCTGCACCTAGTGCTAGGACTCTACCCACCGGGCGTACGACCGAAGCTAGCAACGCAATCGTCCGACCGATCATCTCTCACACTTTTGCGTCATCATAGCTGAGCAGCTAATGCTTCTCCTGGCAGCCTGCCGCATGCCGGTCCTCGACCGCCCTTAGCACCCCTTCAACCGAACTATACCCTGTCCTGCCCTTGTCGTGGCGGTTCCAAGTCCCGCGTTGGGCGCTTTCGGTAGCCATGAATGGCGACCTCAGCTTATCCAGCGCCTTTGGAGGGCTCCGGATCGCGAACCCGGACGACACATCATCACCCGGCCCATCGCGCGAGGCTTCCCTAGCGCCGGAAGAACCACGCATCGATACCTCGGACAGCGCACGTCTCCCGGAGCCTTCCCCCTTGACTCCGGGTGATGAGCCTCCTGGTTTTCCCCCGTCCCCCTTATATCCGCAGCTCGGATCCTCGTCGGCCTCAAGAAACACCCAACCGAACCCCTACGACACCCAACGTCAGGGCGGTCAGGCAGGTGCCGCTCCCGTCTCGGACACATACCTCCACGCTCAATACGCGCCACCGTATCAGGCGAACTCGCCGTCTACATCGAATACATCGCGATCTCCTGCAACGAGCGCGATGATATCGTCCCAGAACGCGGCCAACTACGCGGCGAACCTGGAAGAAGCACCAAGTAGGCAGGAGCTTCCCGCTCACCTACGAGCCGAGCCATCACGATCGTCGATTTACGGAATGCCGACCAGAAGTGACTCGAGATCAGGCCTCGGCCAGCAGCAGGCTCAGGTACCCTCCCGAGACTCGAGTCGCTCGTACAACGCAGTTCGGCAGGTCGCGCTTCCGGCCGGCGGTGGTCCACCGGCCGGCCATATGCCGCCGAGGAGGAGTTCGAAAGGAATGGGTGGTGGATACGCATCGATACCCGGCATACCACATGCTGCTCCCAGCAGCAACAATAACTTCAACCCCGATGCGGGCCCTCTTGCGAGCAGCGAGGAATGGAAAGACAGGGGTGCGGCGGTTGGCGTGAGAAAGGAGGTGGACGCCGAAGGCAGGACAGTGCTGAAGCCCGTCAAGAAGGGTGTTCGGGATTTCAACTTTGGACGGGTGCTTGGAGAAGGCTCATACAGCACGGTGTATCTCGCCACAGACCGACAGACACTGAGGGAATACGCCGTCAAGGTGCTCGAAAAGAAGCATATCATAAAGGAGAAGAAGATCAAATACGTCAACATCGAGAAGAACACACTAAACCGACTGACCGAACACCCGGGCATTGTGCGATTATACTACACTTTCCAAGACGAAACCTCGCTCTACTATGTGTTGGATCTCTGCAACGGTGGCGAGCTCCTGGGCGTCCTGAAGAAGACGGGCACCTTCGACGTCGAGTGCACGCGGTTCTACGGCGCGCAGATACTGGACGCGATAGAGTACATGCACTCAAGAGGCGTCATCCATCGCGATCTGAAGCCGGAGAATGTCTTGCTGGACGACCAGATGCACATCAAGATCACCGACTTTGGTACGGCAAAGCTCCTACCGGACCCAAGGGACCCGAGGCCACAGGCAGAAGTAAACACGCCCCAAGACATGGGGCAAGACAACGGTACCAGCCGACGTGCTGCCTCGTTCGTAGGGACTGCCGAGTACGTCAGCCCAGAGTTGCTGACCGACAAGTCGGCGGGCAAGCCCAGTGATCTCTGGGCGTTCGGGTGCATAATATACCAGCTGCTTGCGGGAAGACCGCCTTTCAAGGGTGGCTCGGAATACCTAACATTTCAGAAGATCGTGAATCTGGACTACACATTCCCTGAAGGATTTCCCCCGGCTGCTCGGGACCTCGTCGAGCGGTGCCTGGTCCTCGATCCGGCCCGGCGGCTGACAGTGGAACACATAAAAAACCACGAGTTCTTCGACGGGCATCCCTGGGGAAAGGAACTATGGAGGATGAAGGCGCCTAGACTCCGGCCCTACGTTCCACCAACGCAGGAGGCAAATGTCATACAGCTTAATGGGATGTCAGGCATTGCTTCCAAGCCGGTACCGAATCCCAGGGCTCAACAACCCCCAGCCCAACAGCAACAGCAGCCGTCAAACGGCCAAAGGCCAGGACCAAGCCGGATCATCACAGAGCTTCCCCCTCCAACGCAACTGGACATCGAATGGTCGCCTGTCTTGACGAGGAATAATGAGAGGATACTGAAGCTGGGAGACTTGATGGTGATATCGTCGCCAATCCCAAACAGTCCGCACGGAAAGGGAGAGCACGGCGAGGGTCATAAGAAGCTCTCACGCTTCTTCGGTGGCAGCACGACGAAAAAGCGGCAACGCCTGGTGATGGTCACGTCGAGCGGACGCATAGTGCTTGCGCCAGCAGGTGGCGAGGAGAAGAGGACGAAGCAGGAAATATCCCTTCTTGCGCCAGATTGCGCGTGGCGGACCCAGATCGATGCTAAGGGCCAGACGGTTTGGTGTGTCGACACGGTAAGTTGCACCCGGATCGGCGGCGGCTAAACAAGAACTACCGGTACTGACGCTTTCTACGACAGGGCGGGATTCACTACACATTTGAAGAACCCAAGTCGTCGTCGGCCGACGCTAGATTCTCGGCAGACGAGTGGATAGAGGCTCTTCAGCGGGCAAAGGATCTGTCCATGTCTTTTAGCGGAGCCTCGTACGGAAGCGAGAACGGGTTTGGGGATATGTCGTCGTCCATGTCGAGCCCGTCAAGCACTCTGGGAGGTCGTGCGACCTTCCCCGAGGGGTTCAGTGTCAGCGACAGATCCGGGCGGAACCAGCTTACCAAGAGCCAGGCGAGCCTGGACGAAACGAACGTGAAGCGGAACAGGTTCAGCAAAAGGCAGTCGAAGAACGGTCTTGGGGCTGCCTTTTGATACCATTTTCATCATGTTCACGACGTATCTTGGCCTAGGAATGCACTCATCATGCCCTGATTGCGGTGCTTTTCGTTTCAGTGATTCAAGGACGGGGCTTCGCGTCTATTCAGAGGCATAGACAGCAGGGCCGTCCTCGTCATTCTATCCACTCTTCTCTTTTATTGAATCCAGGGGTCCATGCGAGGTGGACTGGGGGCGTTGTCTACTACTACCTTTTAATCAGCATTTACTTGCGAGCGCTGGCGTACTAGGAGCATATATGTATGTATGCTTGCGTCAATTGAACTATGTCATGGATTCTGAGATAGCCTTTGTTCCCAATTCCCCGGGATCCGAAGTCACTTTGAGTAAGGTAGGTAGGTTGCCTTCCGTACATCAAGCGCAGATTGATATGCCTTTCGCCCAGCCGCTGGCAGGTGGTAACCACAAGGGGCATCACGTGCAAATGGCAAATTGTTATTGCCGACTGACGCCAAGGCTTTTCACGTAGATGTTAGGTAGACAGTACTAGGGAATCCTAGGCTGAACCCAGTTATAAGAAGTACTCAATACCTGGTACGCGAACCTCCCTATGTACCGTGGACCTGATGTGGATTTTATCCCGGCCATCGTTTTGCGATCGCAAACAATTGAACTTTGAACTCCACAACTCGACGGCAGGCGTATCCGGACGCGATTGACGCGTTACCCAAGAACTTTCCTACCCCATCAAGGACGGCGCTACCAAGGGCAATTAGAACCGTCGCCCATCATCGCACAGCACTAAGGTGGTCACCTTTCGCGGCGCCGGCCGATTCGACCACGAGTTCAGAACAAAATGCAGGCGCAATACCATCCTCGTTACGCACAGCAGCAACCGGGCCCTGGCCCAAGACCGGGTCACCATATGAATCCAAATGCCCGACGACCGATAGGTTAGTTTCAAAAGCTTACTTCAACGCTCCGCTCCATATTTGCTTTCATGTCATGTCGTATCTTGGGTGAAAGAAGCTCATTCTTCATCACCACTGTCGTCCTTCTCCTTCCTGTCCTGTTCTCCCTGTCTGTCACAACCCTGGATTGCCTATCCCACTTTGTATGACCACACTATATATACGGACCCTGCCCTGTGCTCTCTCGTCTCACTGTTCTGTTCGCACTACTCACATTCGTACGCTCCCAGGCCCCGGCATGGTCCCCGCCGGCCCGCACCCTCCAGTGCCCATGAACCAGAACCAGATGGCGCAACAGCATGCGGCCCAAGCTGCCGACCTGGCCAAGCGCAAGAGCCGCAAGCCGACGGACAAGTCGATGCCCGATGGCATCGACGAGTGCATCATTGGCGACGGCGCACAGCGGTACAGGGAGCTGCGAGACTTTGAGCGTCGTCTGGATGCCACGATGACTCGCAAGCGGCTGGATATCATCGACTCGATGGCCCGGACACCCAAGGTAGGCTTTCTCCTGGTGTGTGTCATCCCTTGACATCATCATCATCATCAAATCGCTAACTGGTACATGGCAGCGCTACAAAACGCTGCGCATTTGGATCACGAATACCGTCGACGACCAGCCATGGCAGGCCAAAAACTCGCTCTCCCTCGATTCCTTCGACTTCCCCACGAGCCTCGAATCGTCGTACCGCGTGAAGATCGAGGGTCGGCTGCTAGATGAGGAAGACGACGTGGACCAGGACGATGAGCAGCGGACGGGTGAAGATGCCGACAGCGGCGACAAGATGGACACAGATGCAGAGAACGCAGCCGCAAAAGCGAAGCAACAGAAGCCAACTTCGGCCAAGCCAGGGCAGCGCTATCGTTTCTCGCACTTCTTCAAAGCCCTGACGGTTGATTTCGATCGGAGGAGGGCTATCCCGGGCATCGACACGGGCATAGAGTGGAAGAAGCCCGATAAGACGCCGGCTTCATCTAACCTGCCGGCCGCTGCCGACTTTGACGAGCTTACATTCAAGCGAAACGGCGACGAGAACCAGAATATCACGATCAACCTCTTCCGACATGAGGATGACAGGTTCGAGGTCAGCCCTGAACTCGCGGATGTCATCGACATGCGTGAGGCGACGAGGCAGGAAGCTACCATGGGCTTGTGGGAGTACATCAAGCTTATGAACCTCCAGGAGGACGAGGAGAAGCGCAACTTTCGCTGTGACGAGCTGCTACGCAAGGTATGTCCCCCTAGCAATACTCACGCGACCGACGACTCTGACTCCAAGCAGGTCATAAATCGAGACGCGGGTTACATCCCCGCGCTCAATGAATATGTAGTGCCGCATCTAAAGCCCCTCGCGCCCATCAAGCTCCCCTACACCATCCGTGTAGATGAGGAGTTCCACAAGGACCCGCAGCCCACCATCTACGACATCCGCGTGCTGGTCAACGAGCCAGCGAAGGAGAAGACGGACTTCATCCAGAACCCGCAGTTCGCGGGGACGCTGAAGGAGGTGGCTGCGCTGGATGACCAGCTGGCTCTGCTCGTCCAGGGCATCTCGGCGTCCAAGGCCAAGCACACCTTCTTCACGTCCATGGCGACCGATCCGGCCAACTTTATAAGGCACTGGCTGAGCTCGCAGAAGAGGGACATCGAGGTCATCATGGGCGAGGCCACGCGGGGCGGAGGCGAGGACGCTGCCGGGGATGAGTGGAGGCGCGGCGGCCGGGATAGTGTCTGGGCCACGCAGAATGCGCGCGAGAGCGTCAATCTCATGCTCGCCAAGCCGCCTTCGCATCGCTAGAGGCCTGATTGGAAGCAGAGGAGTGAGCCAACGCTCGCAGAAGGGGCAAGGGATGTTATGGCGACGGAATGGAATCCGAAGTGGCCGAGAGGCTAGAGCAGTTGAATCTGAGGCTTGAGGGAGCCAATAGGTCGCGGCTTTCTAGTTCGCAGGAGCCCTCTGTCGGCAAGGAAGAAGAGGATAACATCGGTGGCGTTCGGGACTGAAAGTTTATACTGGAATGCCGCGAGACGTGTTTCGGAAGTATCACCTTTGGCGTTTCCAGGTCAACGGGGTTATTCCTGTGTCATGTCTGTTTTTGTGTTTCTACAGTTTTGCTCGGCTCACGGCGTAGCACGTTCATAGCACGCTGGAACATCGTTTGAGGCCATTCCGGTTCAAGCCTACTCACGCTATCCATGTAAACACTGCTACCGTGGGCTTCCCAGCTCCGCTCGAGGTACTTCAGCTGTACGCTTTCCAAGACGTTCTTGCGCTTCGTGAGGAGGGCTAGCAACATTTGGATGGGTGTAATGCTTGTTAAACATCAGGGATGTCACAGACGCCTGCGTGGTATAGAACTTTGGTTGATACAAAAAATAAAACATACGCCTGCAGAGTCGGGAAAGGGAGAGACCGAGACCGTATCACGTCTGGCACTCAGTACGGAGGATGGTCAACCGGGATCAGCCATGGCACGATGTACAGCAAGTGCTGCTAACGTGTAAGGCGTTCCGCGATGATAAGGCGCAGCGACGGGAACAATGTCTGAGCCGTGGTACCAGACCCTAAGCTCCCTCCTATCCTGGTTGTTTAGCCATTACGCTTCGCAGGCCCGATGACCTCCATCCCATCCATCCACGGCCTCAAAACCGGCGGAATCGTGACAGTCATCTCGTTCTCATCCCAGCCGTTCTCCAGTATCGCAGCCAGCACCCTCGGCACGGCCATAGCCGTACCATTAACTGTCCAAGGATATGTCATCTTCCCGTCAAGACGCACCCTCGTCGCCAACCGGCGCGTCTGGTAGTCGGTGCATATGCTAGCACTCGTCACCTCGCCCCAGCCATCGTTGCGATCCCTCCTGCTCGGGAAGTAGGTCTCAACATCAACCTTGCGGTAGGCCGACGCGCCCAGATCGGCGCTCGGCATCTCCAGCACGCGGCAGTGCAGTCCAAGACCATGCAGGATATCCGTCTGCAGATCGACCATCTCATCGAACACCTCCTCGGTAGCATCCATATCCGGCGCCGTCCAGGCGAACATCTCCACCTTGGTAAACTCGTGGACACGGTACAGGCCCTTGGTGTCGACGCCCCGCGCGCCCGCCTCGGCACGGTAGCACCGCGACACGGCGACCCGCTTCAGCGGCAGGTGGTCCGCGTCCAGCTCCGCCTCGGCCTTCATGCCCGCGAGCGGAATCTCTGCGGTGCCGGCGAGTACTAGCTCCGGCCTCCCGCGGGCCCTGTCGGCCTCGCTCTGCGCCAGCGCGTAGACCTGCTGCTCGCCGTTGGCGTCGCGCGGCCGGAACCCGCACGCCGAGGCGATGTGCCCGTACACCACGCTCGGCGGGCTGACCTGCGTCCAGCCGGCGCGCGACGCCGTCGCCAGCGCGTACGACACGAGCGCCTGCTCGAGCTGCGCGGCGGCGCCGAGAAGGTAGTACCACCCCCACCCGCTCACCGTCGCCGAGGCGGCGAAGTCGAGTATGCCGAGCTCGGCGCCGACGTGCACGTGGCTCCTCCACACCCTGTCGGAGGAGCTCTTCTGCGTCTCCGGGTGCGAGCCGATATAGCTCAGTACCTCGGGCTCCCCGCCCCGCGGCGTCCGCTCGCTCGTCAGGTTCGGCAGCGAGGCGGCGAGGCTCTGCATCTCCGACGTGAGCGCCTCCTCCTCGGCCTCGAAGCGGGAGAGCTGCTCCTTCAGCTCCCGCGCCTCGGCGAGGATGGCGTCGCGGGGCTTGCCGCGCAGTGACTCGTCGGCCACGTCGTCGGCCGAGGCGGCCGGGTTGGCGAGCTCGCGGCGGAGGACGTTGGAGCGCTCACGGAGGACGCGCGCGGAGCGTTGCCGCTCCTGCCATTGGGCGTGTAGGTCGTTGATGCGGTAGGGAAAAGAGGACTGGGAGGCGTAGTTGCGCTCGAGGCAGTTCTGCTCGTAGAGCTCGGGGTTCTGGCGGATGTGCTTGATGTCAATCACGGTCTTTGGGGCGATGGCGGGGCGTTCCTGGAGGTTGGGGTCGGTTATCGAGGCTGCTTGTCGCAGGGGGGAGGAGTGGTGAAGCTGGCGGGTTGGGGTGTGCCGCGGGCGAGGGCGGGAGACGATGCACTCTAGGCAAGTGAGGGGCCTGCGCGAGAGCTTCATTTTCTGATATGGTGTTGGATAGTGCTATCCTCCTGGAACATTTCCTTGTGTCTCCTTCGCGGGTGAAGCTAGACAATTGTCGCTGGCGCTGGCCGTGCAACGTCAGTCAGACCACTTGAAGCTAAAAAGAGGAGCTCAGAATTGAGTGGACAGGAGCTATGGCCATCCGGACATGTGGGGCCGAGTCACACCGACCTCCGCTGTAGGTCGGCGCCGACCACAGACCGGCCCCTGCTCGTTCTCCGGCTCATGTGATCAATCGATGGGTACGATGCAAGTTCATGACTAGGCTCCGAGGTTGCATTACTGCCCCTTTCCCCCGGATTCCGAAAATATAAATAAGCTTTCAGGGTCAAACCTTCCGAGTCATGACGGAGAAGCCCAGGTAGTCAGGATGCAGGCCATGAGATGGACGTCTAAAGAAAGTACCAATGGAGGCATATGCCTCCGCGAACACCATAACTGTTCTTCGTGCGAGCGAGGCCTCAATCACTTGGACCAGAGCCCGAGGCTTTCAGGAGATTGGCTTTCCGTCATCCGCAGTGTCTTTCGTCAGCATACGCATAGCGGATGCTGGATACGAGTTCAGACTTTTTTCAGCTCGGCGAGATATCCCCTTTACGGCGAGCTGGCTGTGTCAGGTTTGTTGAACGACGAATGGCATCATACCTCTACGCGTCTTTGATAGTGATAGCCAGCTAGTATCACAGGCCGAATGCAGCGTGTATTTAGTGTCCTCACTGTGCCCTGTATGAGCAAGTTGATAAACCTGATCGCCAGAGACGAGTGCCCACAACCATGGCGCGTTGCTCGTGTGCTTTCGTACGCTGCCTGGCTGCCCTGACCTGCGCGTTCGGTTTGGGGTGATGGAAACATCCGCGGCATTCTTCACAAGTATCCACATTGAGTCAGTTTTTCGGGGACTGATCGAATATGGTAAGCTGGTGGAGTTGGAACGATGGATCTCGATCGACTGGAATATGGAAAACTGACGTCGTTGTCATCTCCACCGGGTCCAGCCTGCTGGCAGGATGCCTTGGCTTTGTCCTCACGTCCTGGCATATCGAGGGACTGGGGATTTCTTGCCGAATTGTTTCTAGACTTCCAGGTGGAGGAATATGATGTTGATGGTTCGATAAGTTCAACCAAGTATGCTCCGTACCACAGCGGCACCTCAGTGCTTCGTGCAAATTCTCGCTTGAAGACTTTTCGCTGCCAGCTGTGCTGAGGTGGTCAATGGTGGGGTCCAGTGGCGGGCTATGTAAACAGTACGTGTAGTGTAAGCGGGCGCCGAGTGTTTCAAGGGCACCGAAGGCCAAGGATGGACAAATTTAGCAAGCAATTGGCTTCCCGCGATCGCCTACAGGGCTCAGTACCCGCTATCCATACCGTACTATAGAGCTAATTGGTCCCTGAAGGTGTCGCTCTGAAACCGGGTCCGCTGCTGCTCAACGGGCGGATTCTGCACCCCTGAATTGAAGGGCGGTGGAAGTGGGACCGAAATTCCAGGACCACCCGTCATCGCGCCCTCAATTCGAAGATCTAGAAGATCAAGTTGGGATGATTTTGTCCTCTCGGTCTCTCCCCCTCCTTCTGTATTCCCCCCATTCTATCAAAGCCGAGTAGGAGTTTGACATCTCTGGCTTTGGCGACCGGTTCTATCGCTTTGTTTCCCAGCAGCTTTCTCTCTGTCTCTCGTTACAGAATCTCTACCTAAGGTACCCCCCTAGGTGCTTTCGTTTTACGAAGCGGTTTCGTAAGGCTTGATCGACTATCGCCGGCCACGAATCTCTTTGTCCCTTCGTTTTCCCTAGGACCTCAGCCTCTGGGCGCGTACTTATAGACAACGGTTTCTATTTCCAGCTTCCGCGTTGCAAGCGACACAGAAGCTGGTCTTCGCCCGTCCAGGTGCCTATACTCTAGAGAATCCGACATATCATCTGCTCGCGTGTTTCATCCCCCGCAGTACCGCCGGCCCAGATCGACACTCGAGCATTCCCAGAACTGGACACAATCTGTCGGAGCTGATCCTGGATCAGCAATTGGCAAGCATACATTATGCCTCCCTTATCACCTCGCTCGCCCTCGTACAAGGGCTTCATGCCCCTGGGCAACACCCAGTCAAACCTCCCCGAAACCGACATGGCCGACATACCTCTCAGGAACATTCAGAGCAATGCGAGCAGTGGGGGAGCCCGCAGGCCAAACCAGACTTTTGATACCTCGCACAGCTCCGAAGATGACGGCACCGGTGAGAAGCGGGGGCTTTTCCACCACCGCAGCGTGGCGGCGGGCAGGAGGAGGGTCCAGAAGGACATGCAGAGACAGGGCACTGGCAGCTCCGAGAGGCTCAACGTCATGGGCAGACTATACAACAAGATCATCGGATTCTCCGTCATCACGCGCTACCTTGTCTATGTCGTCCCTGTCGCCATTCTGCTTGCTGTTCCCTTGGTCATCCTTCCCATCACTGGCGAGCCGACCAAAGACGGCAGGGCGGCCAAGGACCGTGTCACCCTGGGCGACATCCACAACCCCGACGGCACACTGAAGCAGCGCGGTCCCAGTCTGTTCTCGCTGTTCGTCTGGATCGAGGTCGCCTGGCTATCCCTCTGGATCGGCAAGATCGTGGCCCATCTGCTTCCGCCAATCTTCATGTTCTTCTGCGGCGTCGTCAGCTCGGGCACCCGCAAGTACGCCTCGGTCCTCCGCGCCCTGGAGATTCCCCTGTCTCTCTTCTTCTGGGGCCTGGCATCCTGGCTCACCTTCAAATACCTGTTCACGGACGACGCGTTCGAATGGGTCAAGACCCTGAAGACGATCCTGTTGTCTCTGTTCCTCTCGTCGGCCGTGCTGCTGGCAGAAAAGGCCATTGTGCAGCTCATCAGCATAGGCTATCACCAGAGGTCCTTCTACAACCGCATCAGGGATTCCAAGCATGAGATCGCGCTGCTTGGCCTGCTGTACGACGCCTCTCGGACCCTGTTCCCAATGTACTGCCCGGAGTTTGCCGACGAGGACTATGTCATTAACGATAGTATCGAGATGCTGCTCACTAAAGGCAAGCGGGCCCATAAGAGGGGCGGTTCTGCTACCCCTATGAGGCTCATCGGTGATGTCGGCCGCTTCGGTGACAAGATCACCTCCATCTTCGGAAACCTGGCCTCTGAGATCACTGGAAAGAATGTCTTCAACCCGAACTCGGCTCACTCGATTGTCATCGAGGCCCTTGAGAAGGCTCGCAGCTCTGAGGCTCTCGCCCGCAGAATCTGGATGTCATTCGTTGTCGAAGGCAGCCAAGCTCTGACCCTTGACGACATCGTCGAGGTCTTGGGGCCCCAGCATAAAGATGAAGCCGAAGAGTGTTTTGCTGCCATGGACGCCGACGGCAATGGAGACATTAGCTTGGAAGAGATGATCCGGAAGGTCGTTGATATCAGCAAAGAGAGGAAGGCTATTGCCAGCAGCATGAAGGACATCAGCCAAGCATTGGCTGTCTTTGACCAGATCCTCATGTTCGTTGTGCTGCTCATTGTGATTTTCATCTTCTGTAAGTCTCCCCGCGACACCCATATTCGAAACGGCTACGGCTGACACTGTTTTTATCCAGTGGTCTGCTTCCAGAGCAGTTACGTCACGTCCTTGGCTACGGCTGGAACAACGCTGCTCTCGCTGTCTTTCGTCTTCGCCGTGACCTGCCAAGAGTTCTTGGGTTCCTGTATTTTCCTATTCGTCAAGCATCCGTACGATGTCGGCGACCGGGTCGATATCCAGGGTCCTGAGAAGCAGCAGATGATTGTGGAGAGAATCTCTCTGCTCTACACCGTCTTTACCCGCATCGACAAGATGCAGGTGGTGCAGGTGCCGAACATCGCCTTGAACAACCTTTGGATTGAGAACGTTACGCGGAGCAAAGCGATGAAGGAACTCATCGAGGTCAACGTATCCTTCGACACCTCGTTTGAAGACCTGGAACTCTTGCGCGTAGAGATGGAGAAGTTCGTGCGGTCGCCCGAGAATTCGAGAGACTTCCAGCCGGATGTCACCGTCAGCGTCGGTGGCGTCGGTGACCTGGACAAGCTTAACCTTAGGATCACGATTAAGCACAAGTCTAACTGGCACAACGAGGCCGTCCGCTGTG
>Ga0209127_100303_pt1 | contig 17317 bp, 22 predicted proteins | sample LakSupMetagenome_FD_187469 | JGI IMG/M metagenome (GOLD analysis project Ga0209127, IMG submission 187469) | Freshwater microbial communities from Lake Superior, Canada - Sta WM archaea (SPAdes) (version 2) | ecosystem: Environmental > Aquatic > Freshwater > Lake | place: Lake Superior, Canada...
AGTAGGACTGACGATTGATAACCTGTACCGGTATCGGAATGCTACAGTGTCGCAGAGACTACCCTTCGACTGAATTCACTATCTAGCACTCCAGGGGTGCATCGGTTGTGCTTGATGCAGTTCAGCAAGCATAGGTGCCCCGCCACGTGCTGCCCACCGGCCACTACTGTTACGTGTACATCATCCACTTTCCACTCCACCATCATGACATCACCGTAGATAGTGACGGCTACGACGGCGATGCTTCAGGGGACCTAGAGAGCCCTCCGACCCCACCATCGCGATCAAGCAATTGCTCAAATAAAACCACCCAGTCCCCTCTTCCTTCTCACACTTGCACATTTCGCACGGCTATTCACCAACTATCGAATCTGTATACTCGTTATCTCTCACAACCCCCACTCACCAAGACCGAAACATCAGCCACAATGCCTATCGACGTCCCCCAGACCGACTCCCTCAAGGACATGTTCAGCCTCAAGGGCAAGGTCGTCGTAGTCACCGGCGCCTCCGGGCCCCGAGGCATCGGCATCGAGGCCGCGCGCGGCTGCGCCGAGATGGGCGCCGACGTCGCCATCACCTACTCGTCGCGCGCCGAGGGCGCCAAGAAGAACTGCCAGGACCTCGAGGAGAAGTACGGCGTCAAGGCGAGGGCGTACAAGTGCAACGTCGGCGAGTGGACCGACTGCGAGAAGCTCGTCGGCGACGTCGTCAAGGAGTTCGGCAAGATTGATGCCTTCATCGCCAAGTACGTTATACTGCCCTCTGGCTCCCCATTCTTAGCGACGAGCCAGGGCAAGAATAGATTTGGTGGTGCCTTTTTACTGACATTGTGTACTTAGCGCCGGTGCAACGGCCGACAAGGGCGTCGTCGACGGCTCCAAGGAGGAGTGGGACAAGGTGATCCAGACGGACCTCAACGGCACGGCCTACTGCGCCAAGGCGGCGGGCGCGCACTTCAAGGAGCGCGGCACGGGGTCGTTCGTCATCACGGCGTCCATGTCCGGCCTGATCGCCAACTACCCGCAGGAGCAGACGTCGTACAACGTCGCCAAGGCGGGCTGCATCCACTTGGCCAAGTCGCTGGCCAACGAGTGGCGCGGGTTCGCGCGGGTGAACGCCATCTCGCCCGGATACATCGACACGGGGCTGTCGGACTTTGTGGACGAGAAGGTGCAGAAGCTGTGGCTGGATATGATCCCCATGAACCGCAATGGGTTGGCTAAGGAGCTCAAGGGCGCGTTTGTGTACCTTGTCAGCGATGCGAGCACGTATACGACGGGCGCGAACATTGTCATTGATGGAGGGTACACCTGCCGGTAGACGGGGATGCTGCCGGAACTGAAGGTGTGGAACGGGTCATGAACCCGGCTACGGTTGGCATCGGAGTCTGCGGGGTCAAAACCGCACAAGTTTCGCTGGGCTTCGAGATGTTCAAGTACGCTTATTTGCACGGGTGTCTCTGCGTGCTGCGAGGGGAACTAAGCATTTACATCATCATTGTCAGATGACTTATTAGCAAGCCGTTAAAAAGCTATATCAATCCCGTCCCCGGGGCCGTTCCGGGCATGGGACCGTGTGCTCATACACCGACGGGTCGCTAATGCCGGTCCTCTCAGTGACAGCGGCGTTCCACAAAATGTGCACGATGGTTGAGGTTAGGGATGCACGAGGGTGCGATGTGGGAGACCAAGGCATCACTTATACCACCGGGTCTGCTTGTACAAGGATTGACATGACCAGAGGTATATACTTGCCATGGCAATCAACTAGGTCGACGCCTCAGTTAGCATCAGACACGGTCGCTTCGAAAATAAGGTATACATGGATGATCCGCGCTCTGGTCTCATCTGGTTCGCTTCGGACGATCGGCTTGGATTCTACGACCTGAGCATGTTCTGATACGCTCAGACGGCGCAGGAACCGGTAGCAGAGGCGGGCTGCACATGCACGCCAAATAAGGTGTCTGGTTGCAGTAATCGTGGCATATCTAGGATGCTGAAGATGTGGGCAGAGACACAGTTGGATTCGTCTGAAATCCGTTGGGCCACTGGCCTACGTTTGAACAAGTTGGGGGCCGACGAAGCCTAACAGTCGAACACACCCTTTATATACAACGGATGACATCCGCAACGATGTCCTAGATACTACCTTATCTTACACGATTTCTCGCGAATACATGTGGTGGTGCACGGTGAGCCTTGACAAGATTGTAGGGTAGGCTGGCAAATACTCGACCATCGGAGCCGGTGCCAAGCCGGAAAACGCTGACCCCAGGATCCACAGCGGTGCATCACGTCACAGCCATTTTTGGGGGTCCGATTCCAGGAGCTAACAATAAACTTCCCGTTGGAGACACACAGCTTCTTCTACTCGGACACTCTCCCCGACCAGCTCCCTTCCGCACCGCCCGCCAGTCGTGCCGCAAAGATGGCCCCTCCGGCGCAAGAAGAGACACAGTCCGTCAAGAAGGGACCGACGCCCTTGCGGTCCATCATTGCTGGTTCGACAGCCGGTGCCGTTGAGATTGGTGCGTCGCAGCTCCTCGCACGCTTCCCCTTGTACTCGACATGCTGCTAACAATTGACTTCTTGCAGCTATTACCTACCCATTTGAGTGTTCGTATACCCTCACCGCTGTCCGTCGACAAATTCTGACCGCCGCGCAGTTGCCAAGACACGGACACAGCTCAACCGGAGGTTAGCCGAGGGACAGAAGCTGCCATGGCCGAAGTTCGGCAAGGAGTGGTATGCCGGCTGCACGACGAACATGATCGGCAACTCGGCGAAGGCTGGCATACGTAGGTCGCCATGATATCCTTCCCCGGGGGGAAATGCGCGCACAACAGTTGACAAAGTGGTGCAGGCTTCGTCGCCTTCGACCAGTACAAGAAGCTCCTCGCCGACCATGAGGGCAAGATCTCGGGTCCGCGGACGGTGATAGCAGGTTTTGGGGCGGGTGTGACCGAGTCGTTGCTGGCTGTTACGCCGACGGAGAGCATCAAGACGACGCTGTGAGCCACTTGCCTACCCGGATCTAACATGCAAAGGCTGAAAAGGGCTAATCCCGTGGTTGACGACGGCAGCATCGACGACAAGAAGTCGGGCAAGCCCCGCATGCGCGGCTTCCTGCACGCGGTCCCCATCATCGCCCGCGAGCGCGGCATCCGCGGCTTCTTCCAGGGCTTCGTGCCGACGACGGCGCGGCAGGCGGCCAACAGCGCGACGCGGTTCGGGTCGTACACGTTCCTCAAGCAGCTGGCCGAGAGCTACACTGCCCCGGGGGAGAAGCTGGGCACGGCGGGCACGTTCGCGATCGGCGGGCTGGCGGGCCTGATCACCGTCTACGTCACGCAGCCGCTCGACACGATCAAGACGCGGATGCAGAGCATCGAGGCGAGGAAGACGTACGGGAACTCGTTCCGGTGCGCGGCGCTGATCTTCCAGCAGGAGGGGCTGCTGACGTTCTGGAGCGGTGCGCTGCCGAGGCTGGCGAGGTTGGTGATGAGCGGCGGGATTGTGTTTACCATGTACGAGAAGAGTATGGAGTTGATGGACACGGTGGATCCGGAGAGGAGGTATATATGATCACGGCTACGTACCACTGCGCGCAACAGTCATATGTGCTTGTGGCGTTTAAGGCCTGTCGTTTCTTGCAATACGGGGTTGTCATATACCCTGGATGGTCGGATAGAGGAAAAGTCTGTGATATACAATGCAGACTCCTGTACATGGTGGAGAGATTTGTTCCACTTCTGAGATCATCACGCCTGAAAGAACACACCGACAACGCCTCCATCTGCGATATAGTGTACAGTGCTAGCTAATAGGGAGTATTGAGGCGAGGAGATACCCGGCGGCACCGGTCTATGCCCTGAACCGGATCAAGCCCCCCAACTTCTTTCCCATCCTTCCCAACCACGACCGGTTCGGCGCCTCTTCCAGTTCCTTTAGGAGGTCGGTGTAGTGGCTCGGGTTGCTCTTGGGCCGCATCAGGCTCCCTGTTATCCGATACTGCCGTCCATGTCAGCATTGCTTGCCCTCTCGGACTGTAAACCGTAAGCTGCGCACCTTTGTCTGGTACCGGTTCTCCAAGAGCGAGTATAGGGCATTTGCCTGCTTCAACTGAGCCTCGGTGGCTTTCCCGCCCGCTTGTGCCAGCTCCCTCTCTATCCGCTTGCCGACGACATCGTGCAGTTGGCAGTCTGGCCGGAGAGGGTCCCGGGGCCACTTTGCGAGCGCTTCCGTGAAGAGTCGGTAGACGGCCTGCGGCTTGTCGCGTTAGTTCATTTGTGTAGCAAGGTTGTAAATATGTTGCACATACACTCCTAGCTGGTCCGGACATGATGGGGATGCTGCATTATCCTCGGCGAACGCTGAACGTCGTTCTGTCGCGAAATGGCGTCGTCAGTGAATGTCAAATCGACAGAGCGCCACAGGTGCCAAGCCACAGCAAAATGGCGCTCGGACCGCAGTGATTGGCTCGGTTAGTTGCCGATGCGCTGCACCCCGTTCCGCCCAGATCCACGCTGTTCCAGCGCAACTGCGGGTTCCCCTCGGGTCTTTGGTCAGCCGTCAACAGCGGATCAGGCGGCGGCGCAGCCAGGAGTCCCCTTTGGGCCTGGATTGCTTCATCATTTCCTCGTCAACCCCTTCAATCGACATCTTCGCTTCCTTTGACTTTTCAAGTGACGCTCCTTTCTCTCTTGCGTTAGCCCCTTCGCTTCAATCCCCTTCTCCTATTTATTTGGTATCGGAATCGGGACTCGAGGCCATCCACCGACCGTAACTCCAAACCGGCCACTGAGTGGCAACGCAGGGACAACTTCAATCGACGACGCGGTGTCTCGACCGCACAGGTACTCAACGATGGCGGGACGCTATGAGAGGGTATGTGGCCATGTTCCTTTTCCCTTTTCTTGCTTGTTTTGTCTGTACTGACATCTGCATCGCAGGTGAATACGCACGACGAGAATGATCCCCCAACGCCGACCGCTCCTACACCGACCCATACCGATAACACACCCAGCTCCCCTCCACCGTCCTTCCACTCCCGCGCGTCGTCGATAATATCACAAGAGAGGGATAGCAGGGTAGATGCTACGCTGGCGGACGCGTTTGACACAGAGGGCGACGACAGCGACGATGAACCAGATGACAGGCAGCGCTTAGTCCGTGGGAACTCGTTCCCTGCGAGCACCAACTCGGCTCAGGCGGGCAGCGACTCGAGCAATAACAATGCGCAGTCGACGGCACCTCAAAGGCAGCCAACACAACAGCCCAGCGGACAAGCGACACCGTTCAGGGTTTACGGTGGAGGTATTCAATCGGACGGCGTGTTTTCGAACCTCGCGGCCAAGCCCGAGGCGGGCGGCGCTGAGAAGGAGGAGCAGCCTCCGGTATGTCTTGCTCTTTCTTTCTTAGAACAGCGGAACATGGTCAACTAATATGGTACAGACCTACGAGCAAGCAGCAGCAGACCAGGCACCCCCGTACTGGGAAACGACCATCCTCGCGCCGGGCCTTGCCGGTCCCGACGAGGTCTACATCGACGGCATGCCGGTCGGCTCCTTCTTCAGCTTCATCTGGAACGGCATGATCTCCATGTCCTTCCAGCTGGTCGGCTTCCTCCTCACCTACCTCCTCCACTCGTCGCACGCGGCGAAGAACGGCTCTCGCGCCGGCCTCGGCGTCACCCTCATACAGTACGGCTTCTACATGAAGAACACGAATGCCGGCTCCGGAGCGGGCGGTATGTCGGGCTCGCAGGGCGGCGAGGGCTACGCGAACCCGCCGGACCCCAACGCGCATGACTTCGATCCGAATACTGTGGCGAGCGGCGGAGATGAGGGTGGCGGCGTGGGGGATATCGCTGGCAGCGAGTGGGTTGCGTACATCCTCATGATTGTGGGCTGGTTTATCCTTATACGCGCGGTGAGCGACTACCTGAGGGCGAGGAGGCACGAGCAGCTGGTGTTGCAGAGTCCGGATCGGGGGCTGGGTGTCCCTATTATCGCTGAGGGCGAGAGGGCCGAGACGGTGGTATAGAACCAGATCATGACCATGTCTGAGCGTCTTGCTTTGTTTTTACCAGGCTCTTGTATACAGGCGACGTACTCGCGTTGGTATTGCTCCTTTGTTCGGCGCAACGGTTTCAATGTCATCTCTATATCTTCTGTCTCTGACTATCAGTGGTTCCTTGTTTCAAGGCAGCTTGTTAGGTCAGACATGGCTGGCATTGCTGTCGAATATCACCTCCCAGAGAAAACTTGACGACCGCTCATTCCATTCGAGCCTTCTCATAGGCTACCTTGCTTTCCCATCTAACCAGTTGGAACTATCATATGCTCATCAGGTGTTCATCAGGTAGATCTCGCCTGCATCGGCAATGTCACGCATTTTTATCAGGCGGGGGGTGGGGAAGCTCACTTATACCGATGTAGCGACGTCACTTCCCAATCATCACCAATAACTTTACTCTGTCCTCTGTATTCTCTGTCACTCGCATTGACTGTGTATTCCCACCAGCTATTAACACGACGCACTCATACTCAATCACGGCTGGCCCGCATTATACTGACCGGACATCAACCTCCCGGCCTAACAAGCAAGAGCCTAGATCAGTACAACCTCGGAGCTGTCTCCGGCCACTGGTCAATCATCAGACTTGACAGCCACCAAGCTCATTCTTCGCCTTCCCTAAGAAAGTGGCTCGTCTCAGGAGTTCCCTCAACACCCGCTCCATCTACCTCCCATTAGGCCTCCTCCACCCAGCAGCCAACCACCATCCTCCCCAGTCTCGAACCACCCACGACCTCACCATGGCCTGGCGCAGCCACGGAGCAACCAACAAGGACCTGATCGAGAACCTCTGGAACAACAAGCTCATCAAAGATGCCCGCGTCAAGGAAGCCTTCCTGAAGGTACCGCCCCCCTTTCCTCCCCTTCCTCTCCCCATCTTTGACCTTCCTCTCCCCCACTAACAACCCACTCTCCCCCCCTTCCAGGTCGACAGAGCCCACTACGCCCCCTCCCACCCCTACGACGACCGCCCCCAATCCATCGGCCACGGCGCCACCATCTCGGCGCCGCACATGCACGCCACGGCCGTCGAGAGCCTCCTCCCCTACATCCTCCCCACGGAGGCGAACCCGGCCCCGCGGGTCCTGGACATCGGGTCGGGCAGCGGGTACCTGACGCACGTCCTCGCAGAGCTGGTCGGGGAAAGGGGCACGGTGGTGGGCGTGGAGCACATACCGCAGCTCGCCGAGCTGGCGGAGGGGAATATGCGGAAGTCGGAGGAGGGGAGGGGTTTCTTGGCTAGCGGGAGGGTGAAGTTCCGGGTCGGGGACGGGAGGAAGGGGTGGGTTGAGGAGGGGGTTAGGGAGGGGGAGGAGGAGGTTGTGGAGGAGAGGGGGACGGGTTGGGATGCGATTCATGTTGGGGCTAGTGCGGTCAAGGTGCATGACGAGCTGGTGCAGCAGTTGAGGAGGCCGGGCAGGATGTTTATCCCTGTTGATGAGGAGGGCGGGTTCGGGGAGCAGTATATCTGGACTGTGGATAAGGGGATTGACGGGGAGGTGGAGAAGAAGAGGTTGTTTGGAGTGAGGTACGTGCCGTTGACTGATGCGCCGAAGTGAGAATAAAGGGGGGATGGGGTAAAAGCGGGTTATGAGGGTGGAAGGGGAGATGAATTGGCGAAAACTGGCGTTTGTTTGGTCGGTTCGGTCTGTCATTCCAGGTGATTTCTTCTCCTTACCTATCACAAAACAGCTTTAATGAAGGGTTCACATATTGAGAAACTGGGCTTCATCAGATAGAGGTACCTTATGTCTACCAACACAATCTCCAAGGCCAGCTTGCTCAGCCGTCCCCGTGCTTGCGGCAAAGAAAGATATCCTCAGCCCATGTCCGCTTCCATCGACGTCGCTGAACATGTTCCTGGCTTCTACTGCCTTATGAGACCTCTTCTTGCGTTCTCCCTTGTCCGTCATAACGCTCAGCAGACTGCTCCCCTGACCTACTCAAATCACGCCCTCATCAGTTCCTTCCTTTGCCTCCTTGTTGTGTGCTACTTAGCGAGTTCATAACACCTGAGAGAGTTCCCTTTGCTTGGCCCGGAGGTGCCGGTTGCCTCCAATCTGGTGATCCCATGTGCTTATCGCTGCGATGGCAAGTCATCGAAGCACTATCCCCCTCAATGGGGGCGTGTGTCCATACAGTGACCTAGAATATCGCCTCAGAAATTAAGGGCTGGGCTCCTCGAAGTGCAAGCAAAATTCCGACCACCCTATGGATCTCGATACTTGGAAAGCGCTGAGGGTGGCTGTCGAGGGTGCCACTTATAAGCTCCCTGGGTTTTGCAATTGCTTTGCGGACCATTAACCCTTCAAAAAGGAGGAGGCTTCGACTTTTTTTTTTTTTTTTTTTTTTTTTTTTTTGGCAGGCACTCCCATGAAGATCACTCAGCAAGGAGAGTCTGGAGATCGTTTAGCTGTTTGTTTCAGACAAGAGCACAGTTGTGGCCCAGTTCACCGCTCGCAAGGGACATTTTCTGGCATCGGGATATCCACTCGGTTATAGAACTATTGCCACTCGATGCCCTCTGTCGCGGATGAGGTGGCGCCTGGTTTCGGGACAGGCCCGATAACAACCACGCCGTTTCCATGGCAGAGAGGCCTGGCCGTCCGAAGAGACAATATCTGAGATTGATGTCGAGCCCTAAGCATCGCCGAGGTGGCCAACACAGAACGGCCATCCTGACAGCAGAGACCGTTTCAGAGACCAGGTGAAAACTGTGTCCATCGGTTCGGATGCAAACCTGCGACACGAACATGGATACCATCAGTGAGTCAACAGTCCCCTTTGTGCCAACAGGAACTCCCGGGAATAGTCCGTTACTTGGTGTGATTCCCGCATTCCCCTCGTGGAACACAACACGATTCGACCGCTCGACTCCGTGCCAAAAGCAAGCTTACTGTATCCGAAACGACGAGTATTAGGTCGTGGAAGAGCTTAAGCTCAGTTCGATGACATCTTCAGAGTCGTCGGTCTGGACTTAGAGACGGAAGCAGCTGGAAGACCGACGGTGGTATAAGCCTGCTGTTCCCGTTTCTGTCACAGGGTCAACAGCCCATATTACAGCCAAGGCAGAGACACGCTGTTTTGACTATGTCTTGTCGAGTGGCTATGATCACGCTGTGCTTTGCGAAGGAACTGAAGTCAGCTTCCAAGGGTCATGTTGCATCGATACACCGTTTCAACAGATGGGGCCTGGCTGCTGCCGCTTGCTGATCTGAGGTCTGATTGGTAAACTTAGTTGTATCATCGAGTCTTGCAGTCACTCCCGCAGCTCGTGCAAGATTCCTTGGACAGATTCAGAAGTCTGATCTCGTCCCCGAGAGCAGCGTCTCGTCGGCGGAGGCACACGCAACGATCGCCGTAAGCTATGGCCCCTGTCCACCAGTAGTTTATCATACTCTGCTGTGATCCAGAATCAGGGCTGTCACTGCTTGAGACTGCAGCCGGTATGTGCCCATGCTTCCGGCCACAGAATCCAGCTTTGGATCGAGTCCCGCGTCTGACTGTCGGGGTTCTCGCGATCACGCATCCTCGCGTGGATGCTCGAGGTCAACATCCAGTCATGGGAGCCGGGCCAGCAGCTCGGTACAGTTGAGTATTCCACGGCCTGGCGAGGCTTGACTTCGAGCTGTTGGAGGGATGTTCTAGGAGCAAGAGTCAGTACGGCAACGATGCCATGCCCCGTTCCCTTTTGGGTCCAGACTTGGAGCTGGGTTCTGGAACCAGGCTTATACCTCAAGCTGGACATCTGGGCGTTGATAAAGGGGGACGGATTATTCGACTTACCTCGCAAAAAGTGCCCTCTGGCGATGTCCAGTAGGCTTGGACTGCTGAGACGGAGTTCTGCTGTCTTTGAAGCCCATTGATTAGCCGTTCGTGGCTATCTTTCATGTGTCCTCTCAGTGTACACACATCGTAGCCAAGTCTAAGCCCACGCATTGGAAGGGGTGCTCAAAGACCGCGCTTCGACCAAGGGATGCGGCCCATATTCCTCCATATACCTCTGCCGACTGTCGACGACTGTCAAGAAGCTATGTACCAAGATCGCTTTCTTAATGTGCTTGCTGACCGCAGAGGACTTACGGGTCCGTGGATATGGACGGGTCTTGTACGTGATGGGGCTCTGCTTAGTTCCTTCCTCGTCTGCCTTTCACCTTCACACACTCCCACAATCAAGCAACCGTCCCAATTCCAGCCCTCCTTGGGTCTGGAGCATCTTTGAGATTGTTCAGGTCCGCCAAACCTGCGCGAGTATCCTGATTCCCTCCAAGATGGCTTCCTCCCAGCCGGGCACCGGTCTCAACCCGGATGAGGGCCCCAGAACGACTCCCACGAAGCTCACAGCCACCGAGACCGGCGGCGCCGCAGGAATGACCACCACTGCAACAACCATCGACGATGCCGCAGCTCAAGACGACGAGGACGTTACCAAGAAGACCGTCGAGGAGACCACGAAGACTGCCGGCACCCATGCTGCCACCCCGACCACTAGCCAAGTCGCCACAGCCACCGGCGAGCATGTCCCAGTTACGACTCACGGAGAGCGCGGCGCCCAGGCCGAAGCTGAGCCCGCCGGCAGCACCGCCATGCAAGCCGCCGAGCAAGCCGGCACCGCTGCTGCTCCCGAGGAGACAGCCACAGAGAAGATCAAGCAGCCACCCACCTCACTTGCCAGTGAGGCCGTAGATGAGTTGCCCGCCATCATTGCTCATAGTGAGCTCACTGCCGCAAGTGGGACAGCCACCGATGCGAAGCAGGTTACCCAAGAGCCCACCGGGGAGACCGCGCAGCAAGCCTCCGCATCGACAACCGGAGCGACCGCCGCTGATCCCGGCGTCCAGATCGCCGTGGCGCTCACTGAGAACCCGTTGGTCGGCCCGCGTGCCACCAATCTTGAAGCCATGCGTCTGTTCCGCTCTCTCTATCTCCATGTACTCGCCCCGGCGTTCGACCATCAGATCTGGGCTCATCTCAGTCAACCCTGGCAGCTCGCGTTTCCTGCTCGCACCCGAGGCTTGATGGACATGCTCGACTATCTGCCCGTTGGCCAAGAAGACGTCTTCACGCTGCGCGGATGGTTCGCAGACTGGGTGAAGGAGTTCTGCACCAACGAGATGAACATCCTTCGCACGGCCGCCTATCACGACCCCGGCATGGGATTCAACCCCGCCAAATACGGAACCTGGTGTCGCTTCATCTTCAGCGATCAGTGGTGTCATGCCGCCTGGCTCGAGCCCATCTATGCGCATCGTAACGAGTGGGCCTGGGGCGTCGATGGCGGTACCAGGGGCGTTGCCGGATTCGTCGAGGCGGTCGGTCTGTTCGTACACATCTTCCGTCGTATGCTGAAGGATGGTTGGGCCGTTAATAACATCCTCTACAATCGGGCATGCTGGGAGATGAAGGAGTACTTGTACAAGTGGGCTATCCGCATCAATCCTCCTCCGGCCGAAGAACAGTGGGACGTCTATCAGCATGTGTTGAAGAACCAAGACGACCAGCTTGAGGGTAAGGAAGATGATGGTTCCAGCTCGGTCTACAGCGACGAGTCGGATGCAACCATCGTGCCTGCGAACCGACCAGCGACACCCTTCGATGGAACGAACCTGGACCATGAAGAATATCTCGACGATGCGTCACCTGTAACCTGGTACGACATCCCTGCAGGCGGCCCGTACGGTTCCATCGCCGTCCAGGACGAGGAGGGATACAACGACGAGGTCGAGGACGTTCAGGAGCCGTATTCAGGCGGCGACGGGCCGTCCCCGGAGTACACGGAGGCCTTTCCGAGATACACAGAGCCGCCCACGCAGCACGCCGAGCCGTTCCCGCAGTTCGCTGAGCCACTTCCGCAGTTCATTGGGCCATTCCCACGGCGCGCTGACCTGTTCCCGCGGTTCGCCGAGCCATCAACCTCCTCGCGTCGAGAGAGCCTGTCCTCCGGCACAGCCACGCCCCGAGGTGGTTCACAGACTCAGGCAGATCCGTCGTCGAGCGCCGCCTTTCCTGTCCGCCAGCGCGCCAGGGCTCAGGCAAACGCTGCAGCACTCGCCGACGACGAAGATGCGGAGCTGCACTGGTTCGCACAGTTCGTTCTCGACCGGGAGATGTAGACTCGGAAACACTCTGGATTCCAGGATTCTTCTGGCTTCGACGCATCTTCGAAATGCGCTTTCACCATGATGCAGTACCTAGAATGCGAATGGCAAGGCTTGATCCTGAGCTCAGCGATTCCCGCTCACTTTCCAAGATGGTACATTGACAACGGCAGCCTGGAGGCAAACGAGTTCTGAGTGTTTTTAATGGAGGTTGTTGCCCAAGCAAGTCGTCGACCGGGGCTCAGGCCTGGAAGTCGGATTGTGGAGGACATCGGCGCAGTGGTTTACCTCACCATCAAGGGGTTCTCAGGGCAGGGTCTAACGGATGGCAAGGACTCGGATCACCATAGCCACAGCCATAGCAGGATCTATCACAAGATTCTGCCCAATATCGTGAATCAGCAGCAGATCAAGTGATGTTATACGCGTACGAAATTGTCCCAGTGCACGACGTCCAGGGTGGATTACGATGCTTGCTGCCATTGGTCACCAAGCTTCGGCAGTCAACACTCGACAGAAATCTTGGCGTTAACGAGGTGAGATCCACTGCCTTGACATCAACCTGGGACTCAGCCACACACCGAGACGAAAGCCCAGATACTGCAACATCGTAAAAACACTGTGGTCGCACAGCAGCTGGGGCAGAGAAGTCTAGCTGCAAACGAGCAAGCCTTTGTACGCAGAATCCAAAAATAACAGCAAACGACTACACACAGCCCCTGCCAGCTGACGACTTCCACCTGTCATGGCCCAAATCTGGATGAATTGAAGGACCTGGGAGTGGAATGTGAGACCGTCTGATGGCCACGAAGTGATGAAGGGAAGAGAAATCTATTGACCGCGGCGAAATATGCCAAACAGCCAGTCACTGCCGTCGCAAACCGGAGTATTCATTCGTTCCAACGCCTATCTGGATGGGCCATACATGAGCCACGCCAGCTATTTTCTCCTTTCTATCTGCGTCTCAAAACAGAACTCGTCTTCGCCCATAAAGGAGCCCAGAACGTTGGCCAAACTCTAGACGGCCCACACTGAGCAGCACAGTTCATCGCAGCATCTTGCACACATCCTTGCATACATACCGCAGTTGTGATCCGGACCAGGATGGCTGGCTCCGTTGAGGCGAGGTCGCTCTCAGATCTCAAGGACCTGGCCGACAACCCACCGCAATATCCACTGAAGCCTGGAGAGACGCCGCGAGAGTCGTTTACCCTTTATATCTCGAGAGTACCAGGCTCAAGAGGTATGTCGGCCATCGCAGGGAAGATTGGCGTCCTCGCTAATCATTGCGTAGATGTCATACTGTGTCCCCTGAGACCACAGGCCAAGAATGTCACAGGTGGAGACGTCGTCCATTCCCTCTACTACGTCCACCTGGATCTACCTTCGGACGAACAGCCGCCGGCACCCAGGTCTGCAACAGAGAGGAGTCCGCAAACGGCGATACCAAGGAAGCCTCTACCCAGCAATACCAAGGTCGCCGTGTCGGATAATCGATCTCAAGGCGCCGGCACCACATCACCCCCTCAACCTCAACCTGTCGCTCCCCTCGCAGTGCCGCCACAGGTGCCGTCTCTACAGGTCCCTGCGCCTGGGCATGGGCAGCAAGACACGCTCTACGATGCGCCGGTACTGGAGCACGCCGGACCTACTTCGGCCTACCACCCGGTTACGCCAAAGCCTCTCGGTCCTCGACCGATGGGAGCTCCGGCGGTCCCAACAAAAGATGACCATAGATCTACAGCACCGCCGCCCCCAGTGCCTACAGGTGCACCGGCAGGAGCCTCGGGATTAGCAGGCTATCACGCATTACCGTCTTCGACTTCCGACTCGACTAACCTCAACCACCCCGCCCCTTTCCCACTCCTGCGCTCGCTGTCGCCTACTAAACACCACTACCGACCGACATTCACACCCTACACCCTAACATTGATCCGCCGCGACCCCACGTCCGGCGACCAGAAGAATGTGGCCCGCATAACATCCTTCCAGACCAACATCCCCACACCCGACATGGCAGACCCGACCCTCTCGCCAGAGAACATGCCCCGGCCCGAGCCGCCAGCCGTGCACATCCGCGTCGACACGCTCGGATACGCCAAGTTCGGCAACTGGCCGACCCGCGCGGCGCTCGACAAGTTCGCCGCCGAGGGCAACCTCAACCTGAAGCCCGGAGAGACCCTGGTCGACGGGCCCGGGCGGCGGAGCAGGGGCACGTCGTTCAACATGCCAGCGACAGCGGGCCCCGTCCAGCAGCAGCAGCAGCAGCAGCAGGGGTTCAACAGGGAGGTCAAGATGGCGTACGCGAGGACGTGGACGTCTAACATCAAGAGCGCGCTTCACATACGGCACAGGAGCCAGAGTACTAATGAGCGACGGCTCAGCGAGACGGATGAGCAGCAGTACATCGACGATCTTGTGCCTCCAAGGGCGCCGGCGATGCAGGGTGCTGTGCAGGGCCACCGCCGACAGGTCAGCACCGGGAGCACCGGGAGTGCGGAGTCGCTTGGCTCCGGGTCCGGGCGGCCGACGTCGTCTGGCATGCATGGGGGCCGGTCGTCGATGGGAGACATCTTTGGCACGTCGCCTACCTCGCCTTCGTCACCGCTTATTACGCGCCCCGGACCGGGACTCAGACCAAAGGGGTACGTGTTTGCGTCGCCGTGGGACGGGAGGTGCGAGTTCCGTACCGGCAGGGGCGGCAGGAGCCTGGAGTGCAGACATGTGCTTGGGTCCTCGAGCGCGGGGTTCGAGACGGCGACCGAGGGACATGGTGCGACGGGTACGAAACCCGTCAGCGAGTTGAGGTTTAACTTACCGGGCAGTACTGAGGGGATGACTGCGTTGAGCCACGGATACGGCCATGGGAGACATAGCTTTCACGGCAAGTTTGACAGGCTGCTGAAGCTTGATGCGAGACATCGGCCGGACAGCAGTGATGAGGAGGATGAAGGCGATGTGGCGCTGGACTTGAGTCTGGGCCGCGAGAGGGCTGGAGGAGGCAGCAGGGGTAATAGAGCCAAACTTGGCAAGCTGATATTGCATGATGAGGGGCAGAAGATGATGGATTTGGTGGTTGCTGCTAATATTGGGGTGTGGTGGGCTACTTGGGAGAGGGCGAGTGCATAATCTGATTTAGCAAGTTCAACGAGCGGGCATCAAGAGCGAGTAGAGCAATCACCATTTAGCCAGGCATCAAAAACAGAGCTCGACACCACTTGCAGGAGGGATGTCGACAATGACGATAATTTGCGCTGCGTTCCAGCATACCAGGTAGCACTCGAATCGGAGTCTCGGTTGATGACATGGCCGTCATTCAGGACACACGTGATAGGTCCCGTGCCTCCCCTGCAGCGGAGGAGGTGCAGCTCCACACCCAATCAACAAGCGTCTTTTGTAATCGCAGCTGGGCCCAAGCTCGAATTCCCGAGAGCACATCGCGGCAAAAACAACGTCAGAGCTCGTCGTCGTCGAGTCTCTGGGAAATCGCCTCCTTCAACCTCCACTCCGCCCAAAGCCAACTCTGCGCGCTCGAGGCAGGTCACGGCTCCTCGATTGACCTGTCCGTTCTACTGTAGAACCTCAACCGACCCGCAAACCGCGACAGGCCTCCACAAACCACAGCAACAATGCTCTCAACCCGACCGCTCGTCCGGGCCTCAGCCCTCGCCGCCGCCGCCTCGGCGCGCACCACAATCACAACCACCACGTCCTCACCGCAAACTATGCTCGCCGTCGCGCTCCTCTCCTCCCGCCGCACCTACGCCACGCCGGCCGGCCCGCCGCCCAAGAACTTCCGCCTCAAGCCGCAACCCGCCTGGGACCAGGAGAAGGAGGGCACCTTCAACAAGATCGGCAAGTACTTCCTGCTCGCCGAGATGGCGCGCGGCATGTACGTGCTGCTGGAGCAGTTCTTCCGCCCGCCCTACACCATCTACTACCCCTTCGAGAAGGGCCCCATCTCGCCGCGCTTCCGGGGCGAGCACGCGCTGCGCCGGTACCCGTCCGGGGAGGAGAGGTGCATCGCCTGCAAGCTCTGCGAGGCCGTTTGCCCGGCCCAGGCCATCACGATCGAGGCGGAGGAGCGGGCGGACGGGAGCAGGAGGACGACGAGGTATGATATCGATATGACCAAGTGCATCTACTGCGGGTACTGCCAGGAGAGCTGTCCCGTCGATGCGATTGTCGAGAGCCCGAACGCCGAGTATGCTACTGAGACGAGGGAGGAGCTGCTTTACAACAAGGGTACGTTTGCTTCTGCGGTTTTGGATTTGATGCGGCTGAGCCGGTTGCTAACGAGATGGCACAGAGAAATTGCTCGCCAATGGAGACAAGTGGGAGCCGGAGCTGGCTGCTACTATCAGGGCTGATGCGCCTTACCGATAAAGCGTTCACTGGTGGTTTGGTGGAGGGGAATGGCTGCGGTGTTGGGAAATGGACCGGGACATGGAAGGGCAAAAGGCAGATTGATGCTTCAGCGGCGCGGCCATTCCTTTCTGTACTGTAGACAAAACCTGTACATACATAGGCCTCCAATTCCCTGTGTTGAAAATGCCACGCGTCAAGCACTTAAACTCATAATCCTTGTTTGCCGAGTTTCGCTCCTTTGCCTCGTTCATGCCTACAACCTCGAATCTGATAGACCGAGCAGACCTCCTCACGTGACCGTCCCGTATCTCCGCTCCCGCATTTCCAATTGAGCCCAGCAACAAGCAAGTAAAGTGGCCCGAGCTCCAAACCATCAATTCCCCCCCGGCTGCTTTCCTAGCGAGATTTTTATCGTCACTCTCTCAAGTCGTCTACCTCATCAACGTCAACAACGATCCATAATCCACGCCCCCCTTCCGCAGCCACCACCTCCACCAGCAACGATCTTCCCCTCCCACAGACAAGATGTTCCGCACAGCCATCCTCCGGTCAGTCTTCCGGCCCGCCGCCATCCGCGCCGCAGCTCCCAGGACACTCGCCGTCGCCGCGCCGAGATTCACAGTCGTTGCTCCCCGCGCCTCCGCGTGGGCCGTCGGCGCCGTCCGGAGTTATGCTGCCTCGTCGGGGCTGAGCAAGCAGGAGGTCGAGGACAGGATTAAGGCTCTGTTGCAGGGGTTTGACAAGGTTAGTTGCTGTTCCATCCGAGGGGGG
>Ga0209127_100304_pt1 | contig 17284 bp, 17 predicted proteins | sample LakSupMetagenome_FD_187469 | JGI IMG/M metagenome (GOLD analysis project Ga0209127, IMG submission 187469) | Freshwater microbial communities from Lake Superior, Canada - Sta WM archaea (SPAdes) (version 2) | ecosystem: Environmental > Aquatic > Freshwater > Lake | place: Lake Superior, Canada...
AGTTGTCTGTCCGACTGCCCGACATTCCAGTTCCTTGCCTCGCCACTAACTTGCACGGCGTACAATCGGAAGCACGAAGTGGTACGGTACCTTGGCAGGATATATCTGAATCCGAATTTCTCACCGACGAAAGAATACAGGTGTGCCAGTGCCCAATTGCACATCCCCCGACGCGCTCCAAAGTTCGATAGAGCAAACAGAGGGTTCGGCATTTCAGCCCTCTGATTATGGTTGAGTCGGTCTTACCGAACCCATTGAGTGCTTGTGCTGTCTGGATAAAAAGTGTATGGAATTGGCAAGCGGCCCGGCTGTCTACGTGTAAGGGCCACAGTGGCAGTCGCAAAGATGCCAATGGTCTCGACGGTCTGGACTGGGACCCTTGATATCTTGCCGCCTTCCTGTCAACCGAAGGCCCGGAGACCAGCTCAGCCCAAGAAATCCCGACTTCTTCCAGAAAGCTGCAATCTCGTGTCACTCACGGCAGCGACTTCTGAACCCCTCCCTTCTCCTTGGCATATCGTTGGCGGATGCAAAAAAAATCTGCGGATTGTCGTGTGTCACTGATTGAGTCGTACATCTTACGTGGCTTTCGTGAGCTGGCGGCTGTCCTGTTGCCCTGTTGCCCTGTTGGTGTCTGTGTTTCTATCATCGTCACTGTTGCAGGTCCAAAGGCGTGGCACCTGCTGCTGTTGTTGGCACATCAAAGTGCTTGCAGCACGACTGCGCACAGGCACCACGAGGAAATCCAGGGGGTTGTGTTAAGCCTGCAAGCTTGCCAAGGGGCCCAGAATTCGCCAACGCCCGTCGGTGGCGAATCCCCTAGTACCAAGATCTGAAACTCGTTTCACCAGCACAGACAGCCAATCGATGCACGACTTGGCTTTCATGGGGGGACGGGACAATCCCACCTACGTGTATCCTGTCCAATGCTTAGCCGCGCTGACTGGAGGGGCTTGCAGCCTTGCTGGCTTGCAGTTCCTATTTTGGACGTAATTGATGCTATTCTCAACTTTCTGTGTTACGTGTACCGAGACAGCTTCGGCTGCGATACATAAATGTCTAGTATACTATTCCTGATATCAGGGCGAGTCTATCGTTTTTGTCATTCCTCGGCATACGCTACAATACGTGCATGATTAATTAGGGTGGCAGGGTCCAAGCTAGGGATGCTCCTGGACCACTTGACAGACTACGAGTAGGCCCGTTCGCCGGAATGTTCTCCCATGTGGCATGTTTCAACGTTACCACAGTAATACGTACTTCGTAGTGGCTGTGATGATGGAGGTACAAGACAGTGGCTGGATCGATTGCACAAGGTGAGGACGGGGTTCACGTTCGGACTTCAGTGACGAATACGATTCGTACAACCTGGAAGTACCTTACTTGTGTGAGGAAGGACGTAATGTCTGGTCACGTGAGTCTGTAGGAGCCTGAATCTGTGGGTCGACTTGCACTGAGTCTGTGGCGCTCTACCGCGCCACACGGATATAAGCCACTTCCCTCTCTTAGCCAGGAGCTACCCCTGAATAGGCGACTTCATGCGCTGACAACACCGGCCGTTATTCGGACTGTCACAAGCTTGAAACAGCTGCGATTACCTGCGTTCTCACCTACAGATGCCGCTTTCGCAAGAAGGATCCGAAGAATATCAATGATATCACCACTTATGAACATTTCTGAGCAGTTAGCCTGCGTACGGCACAGCTGTTGACGTAATGGACGACCTCAGCGGCCTGGACTGGTCGGCTTCGAACGCGACGACATCCAACAAACCCCCTCCAACAAACGCCCCGAGCTTTTCCTACCCTTCACTACGGCCCACTCCCTCACCACTTGGGTCTGGACGCAATACGCCCCTATCGGCTCAAGGACCGGGTAGCTTCGTCAACAAGCCCCCAGCGCAAAAGCCAGCAGGGCAGAAGCCGGCGCAAGACAGCTTCAGCAGCTTGCTGAGCTTCGGGGCTGCCAAGAACACGGCGAACCTAAGCTTGAAGGAACAACAAGAACGTCTACAGGCTGAAAAGTTGAAGAAGGAGGAGGAGAGGCGCCAGCATGCACAGGCGCACTACGGCGATGGCCAGTTTTGGGACACCCTGGGGTCGAACAGGTCGACTCCCCTTCCAACATCGCGAACCGCCTCTCCAGCCATAGCTCCTCCTCCAACCTCGGTTCCTTCGAAGGGTACCCCGACTTTAAACAAGACCAACACGGATGACGACCTCTTCGCTGCGTTCAATGCCGACACCAAGGTCGACAACGCCAGCCACTTTCCCCCTCCAGAGAGCTCCAAGACTTCTACTCCTGCGAATGCACCGCCGTTGAATCTCAGTTCTCCCAGTGCATGGCAGGTACCATCAGCGAATGATAATGGAGCTTTCGGCGACGATGACGATCCGTTTGGGCTTAACGAGTTGAAACCAGCGTCTCGCGCTCCCGAGCCCGCCGCCATTTCGAGTGTTGACGATGATGACTTCCTAGGCGACCTTGCGAAGCCGGTAGAACAAGTGCGGCGAAAGAGTCCCATCCCACCAAGGCGGCAGGAACCCGAGCCTGGTAAGGCAATCGAAGACTCGTCTTCCGACTCCGATGATGGACCGCCTCCGCAGTCAGACGACCCATTTGACAAGGCGGTGGCTGAGCTGGTGGACTACGGATTCACGGCCGAGAATGCCAGGAGAGGTCTGACGGAAAGCGGTGCTGGGCTGAATGTGCAGGCTGCTGTTAACTGGCTCTTGGACGATGCGCACAGGCAGGCAAAGGCAAAGCAATTAGGGGAGAAAAGGGCTCCGCCAAGGCAGGAGGAGGAACGGACGTCGAGTCGTTCGAGAAATGGAGGAACTGGCCGGATGAGGGAGCAAGAAGGGCCCAGCCTCCCGAGTCGAGGAGATAACCGCTCTCCTGCCGGGGACGTCGATTTCACCAAGACAGCTGCCGCCATGGGCACAACCATATTCAAGACCGCAAACTCACTGTGGAAAACAGGGCAGAAGAAGATGCAGAAAGCTGTCGCCGAATTCCAGCAGGAGGGTGGTGACCCTAGCCAGCCAAAGTGGATGCGAGACGCGAACCTGGATCGAGCCGCCGGCGAGAGGAAGGTGCGTGATGAGGCTACTCATGAGGCGATGATGCTCGAATCTGGAGGGCGCCCAGGGAGGAAGCCAGCAAGACCGCAGCCAGAGGGCCTGTCAGGGAGCGGCCCTTCATCTCGGACGCAGTCCCCGGCTATGGCAGGGGCTCCAAATCGAACCAATGCTAGGCCGAAGTGGCAACAGTCGGCAAGGGCATCTCCTGTCGACCCACGAGCACGTCTCACGAAGCAAGCCCTGGAAGAGGAGAGCGCGCAGATGTACGTTAGCCCGGCACGGAGGAAGAAGACACCTCAACCGCCAGCAGAGACACCCAGAACAGCAGAGCCAGAGCCAGACCTGTTATTCAACTCATCGGCACCACCACCGCAGACCCTTCCACATCGCCCAGCTCAGTCCCCTGCACCGCCGTCACAACAGCCAGGAAAACAGCGACCTCCCCAGCCAGCGGCAAAACCCCGGCCAGCCCGACAGACGCCTCCCATCTCACCGGCAGCCTTGCAGACCTCGACCCGCCACCGCGTCGAAGGCACGTCGCACTTCAAGCGCGGCGACTACGCGGCAGCGCACTCCTCGTACTCCTCCTCCCTCAGCGCCATCCCGCAAACCCACCCCTTGGCCATCCTCCTCCTCTGCAACCGCGCCCTCACGGCGCTAAAGACAGGCGAGCCCCGGCAGGCTGTCGCCGACGCCGACGCGGCGCTCGAGCTCATAGGCGCCGGCAAGGGCGAGGGCGAGCACGTCGACCTGGACGGCACGGGCGCCGAAAAGCGCGACATGCGCGACCTCTACGGCAAAGCGCTCACGCGCAAGGCCGAGGCGCTCGAGCAGATGGAGAGGTGGGCCGACGCGGGCGCCGTGTGGCAGGCGTGCGTCGAGGCGGGCGTCGGGGGGCCGACGGCCATCGCGGGCCGCCAGCGGTGCCAGAAGGCGCTCGCGCCGAAGCAGCCGGCTGCTCCTCCCAAGCCTAGACCTGCCGCGCCTCCGCCTGCCAAGCGGCCGGCAGCAGCGCCGCAGAAGGACTCTGAGGCTGTGGAGAGGTTGCGGGCGGCTCATGAGGCTGCCGAGAGGCAGGACGGGGAGAAGTTTGCGCTGTCTGACAAGGTCGATGCGAGGATTGCGGCGTGGAGGGAGGGGAAGAGGGATAACCTGCGTGCGTTGCTGGGGAGTCTGGATGCCGTGCTCTGGGAGGGCAGCGGGTGGAAGAAGGTTGGCCTGCATGAGCTGGTTATGGCGAACAAGGTCAAGGTGGTGTATATGAAGGCCATTGCCAAGACGCATCCTGACAAGGTATGACGATACCCATCCTGAACTATGAGGAGAGTATGAAGGCTAATAATGTTCGTGGCACAGCTACCGCAAGACGCGAGTACCGAGGTGAGGATGATTGCGGGTACGGTTTTTAGCACGCTTAACGAGGCGTGGGATAAATTCAAGGCGGAGAATGGGCTGTAGATAGGGCGTGAGCTTGGCCCTTCTGCGTCGTGGGAGAATCTAGACATGTCTTATTGTAGGCGATAGAGGAGCTGGCAAGACAAGATATTCAAGGCGACATTTCGAAGTTGTAAAGTTGAAAGTCGGATTTTAAGTCTACTCCTGCGCTCGCGACTTGTTGCCGAAAGAACCTTTGACTGACCAAACCGAAACCAAACTCCATGCTATGTGTAATTCCAAACCCAGTAGCAGCGCGCCGGCAACACCAACCACTCCTTCCACTTGTCTAAAGTCCCAGCATCCGCCTGACACCATCGCGCACCTTGGCCTCGTACTCGTCCCTCCTCTCGCGCCACTGCTTGGCCGCCTCGACGTTGGCGGGGCTCTCGTCGTTGGGCTCGGCGAGCATGCTCATGACCGAGATGAGGATCTTCTCGACCGACTGGATGGGCGACCAGCGCTCCGAGGCGTGCTCGTAGTGGTTGGGGTCGTCGCCGGGGGCGTGCAGGATGGAGATGCAGACCAGACCGCTAGGGTAGACTGGTTTCCCCGATGTACGTTAGCTTTGAGGATGAGTTAAGGGGGAGGGGGCGATCCGGAGGAGGCTTTACCGTTGGGATGCCACACCTCGCCGAGAAACTTCATCGTGGGCGGCGCCAGCGGGTAGTCCTTGGGGAAGCGCAGCTCGGCGGGGAAGACGCCTCCCTCGAAAGGCGTGCCCTCGGGTCCTTGGATGAGGGCCTCCCAGTACAGGAGATCGTCCTCGGAGACGGGGCCGGCGGTGATGCCTTCTGGCGGGTTGTTGGTCAGGGCCCGGTACTCCTGGAGGAGCCGGCGGTGGGCTGTTGACTGGGACATATTCGGATTGCTGGTAGAGTATGTGTGTATTATGTTGAAGACCGTCTGTACAACGCTGTTGGGTGAGGTGGCCTGAAGATGGTCGTCGATGCAGGAACGGAAGGGTCCGGATGACGTGGTGGGGTGCTGGCGTTCGGGAAGCCGCTGTGGGTCCGGTGAAGCTTCCGTCTGTAGCTTTCAATGTCATGGAAGTTCTCAAGCTTCTTCAACTACCTTACACAATGCCAGGTCAATAAGCCATGGCACCTCGACTGAGCCTGCGGCCAGTTGCCGGCGCAAGTCGCAGCTTTGGTCAGTTGGTGTCCAGATCAAGGGCGCAGGACGTGTGTCTCTTCTGCTCCCTCACAAGACCGAACAAGTCGCGACGGAAACCGTTGCCTCTCGTGTCGTCCGCGACGAGCCGGCCACAGTCAACCATTGACTCTCCTACGATCCCTCAAGCCTCTCCGGAGACAGCTCGCAGCGACCTCCAGGCCGCCCTCCAGAACCTACAGAAACATGCGCCGAATTACGTCAACCTGTCGCGCATCCAGCTCGCCCTCCGAAACCTCTCGCAACCTCCAGGCGAAGAGTCGATCCGTGTGGCCATCCTAGGCATGAGCACTGGCACCACCTCGTCACATGCCACAGCCAAGGAACTCCTCCGACTCTTGCTGGCCGACCCCCTACAAGCCGAGCAGCAATGGGAGCAGCAGCTTGCTTCTGCCGACGCGACGCAGCCGCTCATACTTCACGTTGGTAGCGAACAAGAGGAGGAGCAGCACCCACACCTGAGCTTCACAAGGAGGAGAGACGAGCTGCTCCCGGAGGTCAATGTGTCGTCACCAGGTCTGAATGGGAATAACCTGGAGTTGCTCCTCATGGAGACAAACCCCTTTGATGCCGGAGCAGAAGCAGGCCTGGAAGCCCTCGAAGAGACGGTCCTCGTGCCAACAATCGACATCCCCTCCAATACAGGCCGCTACACGCCAATTTCTACCCCGGTCCACCGGGCCCTAGTAGTAGGCGACGGCATCCTCGGCGCCGCCTCTCTTGTCTCCTCCCCCGTCATCCAGGAAGACAGCATGATCTCGGCAGTCGTCAACTTCCCCTCCCCACTACCCTCGGAGGACACCACCGCCTACCCTTTCACCGTCGTCTCGCTCCCCACCGCCAGCAAAGCCCTCTCTCTCTTCCGCGCCTCCGTCTCCAACGCCGGCGCCTACGAGAACCTCTGGTACGAGTCCAACCTCCCCTCCCTCTCCCACTGGCTCAAGACCGGCGTCCTCTCCACCAACCCCGGTACAACCAAACCCCCCGTCCGCGCCCTCGTAGCCTCCATCCTCCGCAACACCTCCGCCACCATCCAGGAAGAAGAAGCCCGCCTCCTCTCCGCCGCCCTCTCCTCCAAACTTTCCCCAACCGCTGTCGCGACCCTCGACCAAGCCCTATCAGACTGGTCCCAGGCCGCCCACTCGGAGCTCCAGTCGCAGCTCGACCTCGCCTTCACCGGCGCCCGCTGGCGCCAGCTGGGTTGGTGGAAGCTCTTCTGGCGCGCCGACGACGTCGGCATGCTGAGCTCCGACATGCTCTCGCAGCGCTTCCTGCCCGAAGCCGAGAGGTCCGTCATCTACCTCGCCGGCCGCATCAAGGAGGCCGGGCTGGTCGAGGAGCACGACACGGACCCGACCTACTCCGGTCCCCTAGTCGCCTCCGCCACCACCGACACGGGCGACGAGAACCTCGACCGCCCCACCCCGGAGCTGGAGGGCAAGTGGCCCACGCACATCCCCTACGCGAGGGCCTACCTGCTCGAGAGGACCGTGCCCGCCCTCCAGGCCCTGGCGCAGAGGCTTGTCGTGCAGAGCCTCGGCACTAGCGCAGCCATGTCCTCGCTCGCCGGGCTGGTCTACGTCTCGGGCGTCTGGGGCGCCGGCGCGTACGAGGCGGGCGCGGTGGCGGCGTTGGGGGTCGTGTGGAGCATGAGGAGGCTGCAGAAGAAGTGGGAGGCCGCGAGGAGTTACTGGGAAGGGGAGGTGAGGGAGGAAGGGCGCAAAGCCGTCCGGGTTACCGAGGCGAGTGTGGCGGAGGTGTTTGAGCGGGCGAGGAGGAGGGAGGGGGAGAGTGGGAAGGAGGGGCTCGAGGAGGTGAGGAAGGTTAGGGAGTTGGTTAGCGTGGCGGAGGATGCTCTTGCAAGGCTAAAGTGATGTTCTTGGACTGTAGGTTAGTGTATGATTCTGCAGTGAAAGAGACGTGGAAAAAGTCCACTGTGTGAATACGATGACTTCCGTTGCATGGCCATGACAGACTTGACGGACTCGTAAGAGCCTCCAGGCAAACTGTTCTGAACTTGTGGGTTGCAACAACACACTAATGCATTGTCAAGTTGGCCATGTTGACCATCAGCTGGGGTATACATCCCAGACTCTTGTCCTTCTATCTCACGTCGCGACGCATAAAAAGACCCGACGCATTTTCCGCAAAATGTCCGTGACGCCTGACTAGAACCGTAAAGCTGAAAATACCCTGGCCCCAATGAGCATTCATCCTCCCCTGTCCCACACATCCTCTCGTCAGCTCCAGGGCTCCTACCGTCCAGGTCCTCCCCTCCCACCAGCGCGCGCTCTGCTGACCGTCGCCCTGCCGCGCGCCAGACCGACGCCCCGACCGCGGACGTTGCGACTCCGGAACATGGGCGCATTCCTGTTATTTTTGAAGGTGCCATACGGTTAGCAAACGCTCTCCTCTCATACCGTCTTTCTTCCTCCGTTAGGTCCTTGGGGAGTTTGGCATTACCTCAACATATCCGGCACGATGAAGAAGCGCACGTGGCTGCCTCGGATGTACACCTGCTCCAGATGGCTCACTCGCCCGTCGCGCGCCGTTACCGTGATGTCCTTGAGCTGAACGTTCATGTTGTCTTCGGCTGTTTTTGGAAGCACTGGAGTTAGCAAAACTGGTCTACTCGGGAAGGAAAGGGGCGGGGGTGGGGGAGAGGCGAGAAGACATACCTTCGATCAGCTTCCCGCGGTACGTCTGGCCGGACGTGATCTCGAGGGTGACTATGTGGCCCTGGGCCTCGTTCAGGAGCTTGATGGGTATGCCGATTGTGGACGTCATGGTGGCGGGGATGTGTGCGTATGTCGGACGGGAGGTCGTCGCGGTGCGCTTGAGCTGTTGGTGATGTAGGTTGATGGACTAGGACCTCGAAGTTTGGGTGGGGCCTGGTGGTGCGAAGTTTGTCCGGACCACGATTTGCACGGCGAACCCTAACCCAGCGACTTTGTTATTACTTTTGTCGGAGTGTCCCGTAGAGCTGCATTCGAAGGGCAAAAGTGATGGACGTTATGTGTCATCATCACATTCCATAATACCTCTTAAAAAAGAAGGACGAAAATTGTTTTGGTTAGATAGGCAAAAGAAAATGATCTTGGCAGGGGTCGAACCTGCAACCTCCTGATTCGTAGTCAGACGCTCTGCCATTGAGCCACAAGACCCTGTACTTGGTTGAAGTGATGTGGCACTAATTTTCTATATGTATTTTACCCAAGCTTGGCGAGCTTGCGACCCTACCTCTCCCGCATTCGTCGTCGACTCACAATAAATTCCAGTACCACATCTAGAGGATGCACGTCTTGAAGCTATATGTCCACACTACGTCGGTCTTTATAAAAGCTCGGATACGTCCTATGGTCATGAGTTCTCAGTCAGGATCACCGGCACAAATCGTGTCGTGAGCATTCCGGGAAACAAACCATGTAAAGCTTGACAGTACGCGACGGCTCAGTCGCAGATACTGGCCCTCGATAGTGTACGGAATTGACTGTTGTCACAATGTTTTCGTGTGCTCAAGATACTGGGCAGGATTTCGGTTCAAATGCAGAATCAAGCTTCGTTATCAAGACCTCTGCCACATGGAGCCGCTCTCTCTCATGCTTGATCTTGCGGGATCGACTGATACTATCAAGCTACGCTCCAGATGTCACCAGTAGCTACGATCAGTTCAGTGATAGGTATCATCCTTCACACCAAGCCGATTCTCCCATCGTAGCTGGGGACCTCAGCGATTAGCACGCTCGACGTCCCTCCATATAGTCACGAGACAATGTTACTGGCGTGTACTCACGATTATCAACAACACATAGGGTATAAGAACAGCCACTATCGTCCACCGAATAGTCGTGCCCCCATCCCTGTGCGCACGCTTGCCCTCTCTGGCTTTCACGCCAGATGGATTTGGTGAGGTCACAGTATCCATGACGAGGGCGGCAGCGAGGCAAAGCAGGACGTGAAGCCAAAATGACTCGGCCAGCTGATTCAGGGGCAGGTCACTCGAGCTAAAGTAGCCTATCGACTCTGGTATGCCGGCTTGGAGGGAATAGCCTATGTTGGCGATGGATTGCTGGGAGGTATTAGTCGAGAGCCATCAGTCGGACTTTTCAACGTCATATACTTCGAACATGGGATGGTACTCACGAGCCAACAAGAGCCGGGCACGGCTCGTAACTCTGCGGGGAGCGTACACTCCATACCTTGGACTGGATCTAGTGACGAGGTTCGCCTTTCAGACTTGATATCCAAAGCCCAATACAGATAGCCAGCATTGGAAAGTGTGCTACTCAAGCTTCAAGGACCTGGACTGCTAAAGTTCATGACATTTCGCTGCTCAGTGGTCTCCGCATGCGAGCTCGAAGCATATGAAAAGATGACCACCAACTGGGTCCGAAGCATCCGTGCCTTACCCTCATGTCTCATACATTCATGACTCGTTATCCATTGTACATCTCGTCCCATCATGACCTGCGCCGAAATAACCCGAGAAACCTCCTCTCCTTGACCGGGGCCTCGTACGGCTTTAGCGGAAAGACCGGAGCAACATTATAGTAATCGGAGCCGTCGAGAGTGGAGTCGGAATTTCGCGGCCGCGCATGTCTCGACGTCCACTTCCTCTCCGGAATCTCTCCCAGCTTCGTGCTGTCGGTCGCTATAGATGCCAGGGACATCCTATTCGGCACCGCCGACTGAGTCGGCGAGGGTCGTGCTGGAGTCCGGCTGTGTAGCGGAGGTACAGTACCAGGTGTGCTGTGCCTACTCTTTCCTGCTGATGGCTTGTATTGCGCCGGTTGTGATGGGGAGGATTTCGCCTTCTTTACTTTCTTTGGATCACGGCGTTTTGATTCTTGGGTGTCTCTAGGATCGCTGCGTCTCCTAGTAGATGGGCCGTCTGCCCTGCTGCTAGAACTGCTCTGCGACGAGGCCGTCGAACCAGATGATGAATGCCTGCTCCTCCGCCTGGGGTTGGTGGAAGCAGTAACGACCGTAAGCCTGGAGGATGTGCTCCCCAAGCGCCGCGACAGCTGGTCGAACGTCCTGAGCGTTTCTGACCGCGAAGCGTTCGACAAGAGCATGAGCGACTCATAGTCCAGCGCCGGTTGCTGATGCGTGCTTGCCGAGCGCAATATTCTTGTGATAGCCGTCTTCAGCTTCTTGAGCGCGCGACTCAGAGATGATCTTGCGCGATCTAAGTTCTTGTCAGCTTCTGGATACTTTCACATATGTCACAGCCTCGGATCTCACCATCGCCCCTTGCGAACCGGCTGCCTGCCTCCGACACGGCAGACGAGTAAGCACGCTCGACTCTTGCCCTGTCAGACTTGAGCGATTTGCGCAGTTGGACTTGTCTGCGTTCATTCTCATCGCGGTGTGAAACTCTGGTCTCGCCTCGACGCTTGAATGCTTTCAGCAGGGATATGCAGTTCGAGTAGACTTCGAGAAGGGTGTCAACGCTGCTACCGAACGCCATCGTGGATGGGGACGAGGAGCCCTTCTTGGAAGGATCACGGGGTGTAACCTGGCCGGGCATAGGCAGAATTGTCGGCTACTCTTCACATCACTCTATGGGATTGCAATCTACCGAGAATCGCAGCTATCTTGCTGCTCACGCCGGCCTGAGAAGAGCTGAAGTTGGAGTACCATCGCCGCAGTGCGGGGCAGGCGGCGGCATCTAAACGTATAGACATAGAGTCTAGTACTAGACCCTGGAAGTGCTAGCCGCCCAGTCGACGGTTGCCGACAGCGAATCGCCGCCGTTCATGACCGGAACCCTCAAGGTCATCTGACGCGTTTGAACCCGGTCTTCGCTTGTTCGTAGTATCTCTGATACTGAACCGCTGCAAGACTGCCTGTCGTCCTTTGTGTGATATACTCGCATCTGCCCCTGCGGTTGCATTGGCGGCAGGCTCATTCCGTTGCGTCAACTTGGTCAGCTGAGTGAACCTGTGAGCCATCCCGCTCTGGTCGACACGCCCCGTGGGAACCATCGTCCCGCGTTCTTATCTGATCGATACAGTCATTCCACAGGCCAAGCCATGTCTCACGGGATTTTCCCACTCCCGTCCACGGATAGCATCCGGTAGCCGAAAAACATGCATTGCCTTTTGAGAGATTTACGTGTGGCGACTCTTAGCTTCCGCTCATGGCTTGCTTTTCTTGTCCGAATGGGCGGATACTACGAAGCGCGGCTGGAGTCCGACGTTAGCGGAATGCACAGCCGATGTTCCTCCCTTCCGCCAGAAGCAGCCTGTGAGCTGTCACTTTCGTCCTCCTGAAGCTTGACCCGCGATGCGTTCAACGAGCGGCATGGAGTTTCATTACCTAATTGTCTCGGTCCGAAGCGGGAGAGGTGTGTTGGCTGCGAAGTACACCATGGCCGACATCCTTGACAGATACATATCTATGCGGCCCATGTTGTTTGCCGGAGAGGTTCGCCTGACGGCCGCAATCTGCCACTGTTAAAGCGCCATCTTGGTAGTACAAGCACGAAGATCCAGCCACCTGCCTTCAAACGAGGGCCCTCTTCGGTCTCAGCTCACTTGGGTGATTCTGTCGAGCCAGTAAGGACATGAGATGGCAAGCTGTAAGCTCAATCTGCGACATTGATCCTGCTGTATCTTGCCAGCAAAGAGCTGCTGTGCCAATGGTCTTGCGGATGTTTATCAGTGAGATCGTCTCATTCAATGCGGCGAATCCACGATATCAACACCGCAGGCCAGTGTCTTCTTGTATGTACGTTTACCGACCAGAAAGGAGCAAGTACGGATCAAGCAAGGGCTGTATCTTTGGTCGGGAGCCGCAAGAACAGACTTCTCGTTATCAAAACGGCTCGTCCTCGCTCGATCGGGCAAACGCAAGGAGCGTGCCGCACATGGCGCATTGGCGCAGATCCGGATCGACCAGAGGAAGACAGGGGGAACCCGCAAGGAAGACGTCGAGAACAAGTCCAAGAGCTTGACAGGGCCTGGGTTGAAAACTGACCGAGTGGATCATCCAAGACTCGGTGAAGGTGTTTGCAATCTGTGCGATGTCCCTTCTGCTGGTTGTCGTTCTGCCATTCTAGCATGATCTTCGACCGCGGTCTCAGTGTAGAGATGACGATATAGCGGATCGATTGCTCGCCATATTATAGGCGGTATGGCGAACGACAGTGCTGAAATCACGAACCTCCCTTGACATCTGTGTGGTTATGGGAGACTGGCCCGTTCGCAGTGTCGCACCGAGTGGCTTCGTAGGCTCGAAGGTACCGCAACGCAAATGTGGACGCGCTGAGACCTATTCAGCCAGCGAGTTGCGCCTCATCTTCGGTGATGGTGCCACTGAAAGGCCTCACTGATAGCGGTGCGCGCACCAGGCTCCTTCAGGGCGTCCCCGATTACCACAAGGCTTCTGTGTGTCGGGCTCAATTCTGCGCTCGCCGTGCCCGGATACCAGCAGGGGCTGAGGGTGGATGTGGGGGCGCAAAACGGAAGGGATGCGAAACGTCGAGTGATAACAACCGACGCACCAACAATACCGGTACCTACTGTGGTTTTGGGAATACCTTCGCACGGCGCTGGACTGTTGTGAATAGGTCCGACACTGCCTGGCTGTTCCAGAACGGTGTGATCCTTTGAAACATTCCGATTCGTTGACAGGAGATGAGATATGTTTGCTGGTCGGTTATCACAGATACAAGACTCGAGCCTGCGTCGAACGGCATGTGTGTCTGCGACGAATTGCAGTGCCTGCTGTGCCGCCTACCATCCCGGCAGCTGGATGACATGCATTGCTGCTATCACATGAAAGTTGTTCTTGTTGCCGTGAGGCAAAGGAACGTAGGGGTATCATCAGGAAGTCCAGCTCAGCGGTGACGGGCTTCGCTGACCGGTCCTTCCTTTGGTCTGCCATATCGTAGACCCGGGCATCAAGGTCAAGAGGTGGTCGAATGGGAACGATTCCGGTGGCCTTTTCGACCGCTTTTGCCAGCCCTGCGAAGAATTGCCGGTGGTGTTTGCATTGCCCGGTGGTTTTCGTTGCTTTGTGTCAAATTGTACATGTACATACATAGATAGGTACGTACTTCTGTTTGGCGATACGGCCTTCCATGCCTTCGCCTGGTCACGGACCGTTTGCGTCTTCGGCGCATCAAATGTTGAAGGAGAAGAACGCAGGGCAGCGACATCGCTGCCAACGCACGTTTGCAGGGGGCGATTGAGGATGTGGCGAATCACAAGGAGGACAGAGATCAGGCAAAGAGTTCCTTATCTTGAACCCCCAATTGGCGGCCGTCGTCATCCCATGTGGCAGCATGGCTGTGCGTCGGTGACCCTTGTCGCAGGTCTGTCCACCCGTTCGTGATAAAGTCGCATCTGGACGACGGAAGAAAGGATATGCTTGCGGACCTTGATGGCTGATGACTGGCCTTGATGGCTGACTGTCTCTCTCCCAGCTGAGCATGATCGTGAGATGCGCTTCGTGACGTGGATGCGCATGATGCGATCTGTATATTCTTTCTGTTAAAGCTTGAAAGGTCTCCTCTGCGATCGGACGAAGCACTTGCTGTTGATGGCGACACGATCCGATGAAGTACGTACCTTAGGTACTAAGGTACTCGATTTAGCAGCCATTTGTGTCGGATTCAAGGGTGCAATTCCGGCAACAAGGCTAAAAGTGGGGCCGGCGTGGGTTAGCTTGGAGAAAGTTTGACGTTTTTGAACTGTCAGTGCTGACACTGAATTTGGACATGTTGCGAAGACTTCAACGGCGGCTAGTAGGAATCGACGTACGGTACCTAATAAGATCCCTTAGTTCTATTTGCTCGATGTCCTGAACATCAACTTGCTTCGTTTGGCGTCTTAAACCGTCACCCGACGGCTTCGCAATCACCCCTTTCTGGCCAATTCTTTCGTTTGACGTCTTACATGCCTGTGGCTATCCGCTATCCGTCGTGCATCCGTTCTGCCGCATGTATCTTTCCACTCCTCTTACCGGGGATCGTCCCGCGTCATGGTGGGGTTAAGTTGCTCAGGGGGCTACCATGCTTGTGAAAAAAAAAAAAAAGCCCATTTGCCGCCTATCGAGACATGCTGCCGCAAACCCCCATGCCAATCTGCCAGCAGGTACCTCCCCGTAGCCCGTCCTATCTTTTGTCAAACGCCTCCAAAGATTGCTGCATTCCTCCGTTATTGAAGCCCGTCGTTTCCAGTCATCCCTTGGATTCAGCACCCTGCTTTGCACACATAAAAGCTCTGTCATGCTGAATGTGCTGCTGAAAGTCTGTCATTCTGGGTTGCGATCAGCATCTAAGTGCCTCAAAACCGGCCAGTCCTCGATGATTCCGAGTTATCGCATCATCATCCCTCCACTCCCTCTCAGTCCACCGTCGGTGCACCTCGTCCTTTCTGCACTTATCTTGCACCTGCGCGGCAAGCCAAACTGCCTGGCCATAGACAACACGGACAGACGTTGGTGATTCTGCAGCCTCCCGGTATCAGACGCTGCGGCCACCCATCCATCGGTATTCCAAAGGCATATCTTACAACACCTACCTATCAGTTCAGGCGGTTGCCGATCCACCACTTGTACCATCTGGCCCAGACATTGCGCCAGCATATGTACCACCGAGAGACTCCCCGTCCCCTATCAAAGAAGCACTGCCCTTTTCCATTTATCTCTCTCGCCCATCGTTGGTACCTGAGACCCCTGCCTTTGCCCTGTCTCGCATATCGTGGCACAAGGGCGTCTATCTGAGCCCGATTCTGTGCCCCTAACCCAGCCTTTTGCTGAGTGTTTGCTCACTACTCACACCGCACAATCTATACATACATGCGAGGAGCCGCCGGCCAGGATAACCTCGTCCCTCAAATCCCCTTCTTTCCATTATCCACTCCCATTCCTCCCGCTCCCAGGTAGACGGTACTGGACTCTGTCCTGTCTATTTGTATCACCACGAGTCCAGGCCTGACCCATGGACGACTTCCAAGAACCCTTCTCGAGTGTTTCGTCTGCCATGCCTAAGGTCCGATAGCACTTGCCTCTCTTGGCTCGTGACCGTGGAAGCCATTCCTCGGAGCCAGATACAATTCATACCATCACACCGGATACCTCACTATCCCAAAGGATCACCTACACCCAGGACTGGTTGGGACATCTATCACTAGGTCACCCGTTGTGTTCTTGAAAGACAGCGGCCAGGATGTCGGCCAAGTCGTCACCATCCCCACGCCAAGGACCCGTGGACGAGTCTTCGCTGCCACAAGGCCACTGCCGGTACATACTATTGCTACCCGAAGTCAAAGGACAACGCTGTGCGTGCGTCAACTTCCAGCTGAATCGAGGACTTCCCGGAGCAACATGCGAATGTGGGCATCTAGCCTGCTTCCACAACAAAGAGGCCGAACCGTCCGAGATGGACCTGCTGAAGCAAAGGATCAAGGAGCTAGAGGAGAGGTGGTCCAGCCGGGATACGACAGTACGAGACAGGGAGGATGATGCCAACCAAGCCATGCTGGCAAGAGTGAGCGGCTTGGAGGAGGAGTTAGAGAGGAGTAGGGAAGAGTTCAGTCAGGAAATCAAACGGGCCTTTGCCAACTCGTCACTGGCATGGAACTCTTTCCAGCATGTGCAGAGGAAGGTTGAAGGCCAAGAGCTGCGGCTAAACCATGTCATGAACCACCTGGCTGGCGTCGACGTGTCGTTGCAGCGGCTGGACGACAGACAACTTGAGCTGCAAGATGCAGATACTTATCTGGAGGAGAGGATCGAGCACATCCAGGAAACACTGGACGAGAATGAGAAACCGTACACCAGAGGACGGGACCCTAGACCACGCCATAGATCCTCATCACCAGCCCGCGCCCCAGACTGTCACGATCGCCCTTTAGTGGCTTCTCCCGGTCCGGGTCCGTCACCAGCTAACCCGGGCCACAGCGGCGCATCGACCCTCGGCCGACTCGCGCCTGCCTCTCAGCTCACCCGGACGGGGTCAGTCTCCGCAGCGTCGGGCATCTGGACCGTGCACATATCGCTCCTCCCCCACGCGACCATTCCCATGCCCTTTGAGAGGAACACCAACGCCTACCAGCGGTGCCTCTCCCGCGGCCTGCACCAGGTCGTGGCCATCCGCGGGCCCTCGGCCGAAGCGTTCTGCGCCGCTGTTGATAAGGCGTTCGGCAGCCTCATCAAGGGACGGCCCTGGATGCCCCTCCAGGCCGAGCTGTGCAACGCCGAGCAGCTCCAGGGCCTCCCGATGCTCCGGCAGCTCGAGCCCCACCTCGTCGACGCCCGTTACGACGCCGAGTTCCTGCGGGAGAACTGCGCCGTGTGCGACGCCAACGGCATGATGGAGTCGCTCTATATCACCATGCGCGAGCCGCACGCCCTGTCGTGGCACGCCGTGCGGCGGGCGCCCGTCTTCACCGAGGGGCTGGAGGAGAGCTGGGAGTTCGACCCGCTGCTGGATAACGACCCTTATGACGACGACGATGTTGCTGTCGATGACGATACCCGGCCGGCGGCGGGGGATATAGTGCCGACCTTTCCGTCGCTGAAGCGGACGGCGAGCGAGATGCAGCGGTCCAGGAGTTTCGGGTCCGCGACTGCCACTGCCCCTG
>Ga0209127_100306_pt1 | contig 17245 bp, 25 predicted proteins | sample LakSupMetagenome_FD_187469 | JGI IMG/M metagenome (GOLD analysis project Ga0209127, IMG submission 187469) | Freshwater microbial communities from Lake Superior, Canada - Sta WM archaea (SPAdes) (version 2) | ecosystem: Environmental > Aquatic > Freshwater > Lake | place: Lake Superior, Canada...
GTCTTCGGCACCAAGCGGTTCCCTCCACCCGTCCCCAGTACCACATGGCTAGTGTACACAGTCCGGCACGTAGCCGTGGTACCTTTGTCGGACTTTCAACATCCCTATCAGCCCCTTGTACAAGATATCTGTCACGCGCCCTCCTTCTGGTATCCCAGTTCAAATTTCGTCTGTCCACGACGATCATCCATATCCCTGGTAGCAATAGCTGTACTGACCAGTCAACAGGCTCTGTCCCCTCCTCAACGGCTCGATGCCTCGAGACCAAGTAGACGACGGTCCCAGTCTAGGCGGCAGCGCGCCAGTGGCAGCGCACTTCTTCGGCAGTGGATAGCGTCCAACGCCAGGAGGTGCGGCACCAAGGGATGCTCGTCCAGAGCCCCGTAACGGTGGATTTGACGGTGTTTCGGAAGCGGAATGACATGCAATCTTCGTGCACAAGCAGGCGTTACGGATCAGGAAGGCGGCGCTCTGAAAATTGAGCTAAAAGCTCTGCAGATTGTTCTTGCTGTTAATTCCCGTGCATACCAAATTGCACAGGCGGACATGTATATGCTTTCTCTCCTTAATAGGGCTCAGGAGGTCGATGACTGGATATTGAGTCGGGAAAGGCCAGAGCTCCAGGCTTAGCATTTTTATTGAGAATGCTTATGCCAGCGACTACAAGTTATAATCGTACATACGGTGCGTTGTGACGGTCTCAGGTTAGGTATCTGCTGGCCATGTACCCTACTACGACATACAGCTCGACGGCATAAACAGTCGCGTCCCCGATCCAGCGCTGGGAACGGCGAGCATGCCGAGGCGAAGTGCGTCTGACCAGCCAGACCGAATACATCAGGAACAAACCTCTCCCTTGCTAGCACTCCAAGATACCTGCCTGAAGCTTTCGACTTGGGGTTAGATGGTCGGGTGTTACTTCCATTTCGTGGAGGTCTGTTAGCCGAAACTGTTAATGCGCATTTACACCGATGCCTCTACGAACCTGGAAGGTCAAGACTTCCGCTTGGAGTGCGATGGTCCTTTCAGGGGCGGCAGGAGCGTTGTCGTAAGTGGGTCATCATTGTGTGCCCTCTCGAAGGACTCGACGCTCGCATCCTGTTCGGACAGCTTCTTCTCCCAGTCTCCCACCTCAGCTTTACTAGCGTTTCTGATTCGGATGACTGGTTGATACATCCTTCGGCAACCTGCCCATGCTTTGGTATAAGTTCGAATGAAGTTAAAATCTCTGCCCGCCTCTCAAACATCAGCAACTCAGACCAAGCAGAACCGTCAGGATGGCACAGGCGACACAACCACCTATTGTCTGGGGATTGTGATGCTCTGACGATCCTACAGCTCCCGGATGAGATGCTCCTGGGCATCGCTTGAGCGTCTCGACGAGATATCCCGCCATCCCACCATTGCGAAGGGGGTCCAGGCCGTCCAGGTTGATCTTGATTTCCATAACGCCGCGTTCATGGACTTCGCGTTGTTTCTAACATATCTCGGACGGTTATGAGGCTGGTGAGATGTGGAAGCTTGACCAGGTTCCTGAGCGCGCAGCATTGAGAAAAATTGCACAGTCGGAGGAAGTCTCTCACGTGTTACGGCGGATTGCATGGGCAGAACCAGGTCCGCATCCTGAGGTCCCAGCCACGCATCTTGGTGCTGACGAGGAGATCCGTCGAGCGCTCTTACTGGAAACGCATCAAGGCCTTTCCAATCTGCTCGAGGAACAACAATCGGTCCTGAGTACTGGAGGGTTTTGCCAGACTATCGTTGCTGCAGTTGCAAGGATGCCCTGCGCCCAGAAACTGCTTTTCAAGGACTCAAATACGCATTCCGAGTACCTCCCGGCCCGCAACCTCTTTGGCCCCAATATCGATATCTGGTCCGCAGTATCGCGTCTCGCCCTCTCCCACCGGCCGGCTCTGCCGTGGAGCTATACAGGCTGGTGTGGGCCTACTATCTATGCATCGCCAGCACGTTAGGCGCCGTCGGAATTGCAGGCGTACACCTCAGCGGCGTCCACATCAATTGTCGACGCTTGGACTCCCTTGGTAGGGTACGCTTGAGTCCGCATACGTGGAAAGACGTCTCATCCGGCACATGTCGACTGAGGCACTTCTCTTCTGAATGCAACGAGGAAGATATCCATGTTGAAGAATTGGGGGACATCGTAGGCTTAATGTCTGCGTGAGTGGATGCTCTTTTTCTACAAACCCTTCAGATCAGTATGAGGATGGATGACTCGGAAGCCGAGTTCCCGCTCGACATGGGGGAGATGCTTGGGCCCATTGTCAGGCCGGAGCTGAGAGACATCTCTCTCCACAGCTGCCGCGTTCGTCTTGCCGACCTCGCATCTCTCCTCAAACGCCTACCGGACTCAGTGGACTACATCGGCCTGTGGAAAGTGCGGCTGATCAGTGGTACCTGGGAAGAAGCTCTGGATGTTCTACGTGAGAAGGTCTGTAATTACATGGCTTTGTACAGGCCAGCAGGCGGCGAGTGCTCCAACTTGGCACCCGATGACTATGCCGCAGTTTTCGAGACGACGGATTTCGATCGAGACACAGCTGCTCAAGTTTACGCCATGCACCGCGTCCACCATCAGCCTAATCCCTTGCGGGTCCTCAGGGACTGGACCCAGAATCCGAACGAGGAGCAAAACTTTATTCTGGACCAGGATGGCACTGAGGATGAGGATTCCGATATGGAGGAATAGGCATGGCAAAGCACTGGCGCCGGATACCATACACTGTCACTGGCCTTGCTCTCTATGAGTGGAAAGGAACCTCATCAAGCAACGCACGATTTCACGACCGGGGGCTCGAACATGGATTCATGCAATGCGCTCTGTACATTATTCCCATGACTTATCTAGGTCAGCTGTATGCTACAGCATGAATGATGATTCATTGTTCAACTTGCCATGCCATCCATCCATGTCTCTTCCGAAGACCGTTCACAATACCCAGTTTCCGCTCCAACACGTCCATGAACACCCGGAGGTCGCACAATCTCGTCCTCGGCTTAGACACAACCGCATCTCCAAGGAGGACCTTGAGACGAAGAAACGTGTTTCAATTTCCTACAGCGACGAACAAGTGCAATGCCCATACTTTTCGCCACGAACCTGTGTAAGTTTCTTTACTTGTCTCGTCATGCGGCCGAACACGCCCATGATATCATTCTCTGCAGGAGGTTTCTATACACAGCAACCTCACCAATCCTTCCATGCACAGCGGACCAGAAAATTAGGCCAGCCTCGAACTGCGGGCTGAACAGTTGGGGCCTGCCTGTGACTTGCATGTCGCAACCAAACGAATCCACGTTCGGCTCGATCCAGTCCGCCGGGCCCCCTTTCGGATGAGGCTCATGTGTACGTACCGCATGATCAGATAACGAAGGGGTGTGTGTGGCTAGGTAAGCCACCTTAAGCTTGGGTTTTTGTGGAAGCACAAGGCTGAGGCGATGTCATAAATGGCGGGCTGGGGGCGGTTGAGCGGTTAAGCAAGGTACCATGCATGGCATGCGCGTGAAATGGGGGAAGGGAAGGGAAGGGAAGGAATGAGCCGTGGTTAAAGTTAGAAACTGGTCTCGGTCGAGATGGGATTATGTGTGTGGGCATTTGGACGCAGGCGAGTGGGATCTGGACTTCTTGATGTTACTCTGGGGTCGGTGATATCCTGGAAACGCGGTAGCATCGAACCATATAGACGGAAAGCTGAGGTGGTCAGGCTTGGGCCTGATGATGACAAGCTGCGTAGGCGCCGATGACAATGTGCTCAAGAGGACTGCAGCATCCCAGATAATGCACTGCTCTATTTTGGAACTGTGACTGGCGATCAAGACCCTGTCCGTGCATATCGTAGTATTTCCTGGTGTTTGGGGGACTGGCATCGCCGATAGTGTTGACTTCTTCTACAAATGTCACGGCTATCCAGTAACCCGGTGGGCGCAGTCCCATTGGCCGGCGTCTATCCGGGAGGCTGTCGCATTGGCTTGCATGATTCCAATTGTAGATGCAGACGCCTATGGTAACTGGATGGGCCCTGCCAAACACTAACTGTCGACAGCTCCCTGTGCAAATAGATTGGTCACAGCAAGATGACACGCAAATGGCTGATCCGGCAGCAAGTCGCAAACCAGCTTGGGATATGCGGTCAATATCGTCGACGCTTGTCGTCGAAGAAGTGATCAAGTGCAGCGACGGGATGTTGGTGGAGGAAAGCTATAATGTCTAGAATGACAGCCAATCAGAATGCAACAGTGCCTGAGTGAGATCTATAAATAGCTATTAATAGAACATCAAAGTGGGCTAAATGGCATGAGCACGGGTCAAATTGCAGGAATTTGCCCGCTCCGGCGCTTAAGAGAAGATGAAACATGAAACATCCGGCCAATGGCGGTGCGCTACGGCAGGACCGTGGCGAGGATCGACGAATAGGAGCCGTTAACGGCACGTGCGATGAAGAAGCGAGGTTCCTCGGCGGGGGTGATGGTGGTGGCATCATGGCATGTACGTGTAGACGGCAGGGATTCCGGTGAGGACTGCATATTGCTTGTGATGAAGATGCCGGTTTTCGACTCGCGACAGAGCCATGTGGAAAACCGGAGGATTCAAGCGTACCGACATCGCCAACTTGGTGAAACGGTGAGATCGGGGTTGCGATGGCAAGTCCGAATTTGGATCATCTAGCAGCTGCGGTTATCAACGCTGGATATCACGTCTAACCTGCTTCAAAATTGTTGACCATATGCTCAGGTACTGTACCTTACAAGCCGACTCTGTTGATGCGGGTGACTTGCGAATTGGGCACAGAAATGCTACACGCGTGAGAATCCGCATTCTGGAAAGTCTTCTATGATTTCGGTCGGACTGGTACGGCCCCAAGTGTCCTTGGGGCGCCGGGGACCGGAGCTCAAACATGCCGTAACGGGAGGATCATAGCCGGGACCGTCTTGTCTGGCCAGGCCATGTATCTGGCCTCGATGTCCTGCTGCGTCTTCATTGCCGCAAGCTGTGTAACGGAATGTTCTTTCAAGACCCGAGAGAGAAGCCCTGCTCCCTGCATCATCTATTTTGGCTCATCCTCGGCTGCCGCTTGGAGAAATGGTTGTCGAGACTGAACTGGGTAGGGTAGGATAGGGCGACAAGCTACGCCTCATTGGCACAGCTGACGAGCATTCGAGGTCGTCATCATCTGTAGATCTAGTTACCTGACTTGCACTTGTGAGCGGCTCAACGTGGTCGAAATAGTTTCTGACATTGGATGCTAGCCAGGTACCGTCCATGTCTCTTGGGCTAGTTGTCCACAGCAACAAGTACAATCCATTGCCCCTATCAGCCCTGCAGAGGTACGATGCAGGGACAGAAGTAGAAAGTCGAGGTGCATCTCGGCATCTGATAGCACAGACCCTTATTGGCAAGGCTTTCCAACAGCATGGTAGCCTGGGCGCCACTGTTACCAAACAACAAGTGGAGTGTATCGAAGCAGATTGTGTACGACTATTATGAAGCCGCAGGACAATGAGGATGTAACATCGTTTGACCTACCTCGATCTTTGAATGGAGCCGAGGCCGATGTCCGGCTTGCATCAGGCTCAATGTTGACGGACTTTGTTGCGCCTTTGTCCCAATCTACCCGGTTGAATTGAGGAAGGGACTCGAAGAGGTCCGGAAGTGGCCTCGTTGGTCTATGCGCATGTCGACAGAAGGTTGATCCCTTGGCCGCTCGTGCAGACCATCTCAGAGACCCTTGCTCTGCCCCACTTCGTTTCGGCTGTTCTGCTAGCGATGGAGACGTAGTTAAGTTTCAGCCAATGAGCGTCCCGGGGGGGGGGCCCGTACGTACACGTACCTGGGTTGCAGAAGCGTGACTCGGCTCCTCGAACCCATGTCCGGGGACCAAAACGGTGGCCTTTGGGTCTCGCAGATGGCCCGGGCGGATCAAGCCAACGGTGCCCGCTTCCATTCTTCCCCCCCAATTCCCGTCCCTTTCTCGCCTTCCTGCCTTTTTCTCTCTCCACGCTCCATCGCCCACACAGCGAAGGTGAACACGATCTGTCTATAATTAGCAACCCACGCCCACAGATTCAGCCCCAAAAGCTGCACCACAACCCCAAACGGTCTAGAAAGTACCAAGATCATATGCCAGACGCTATTGTGTACAAGCAGCCAAACTGACGTCGACCTTCAAAGTCTACGGTTGCATCCGCGCAGAGCACAAAAAGGCCGGCCTCGTCCTGTTGCCATCGTCGCCCCGTTCGCGCCCCAGCTCTAGTGTCTCACCCTAGGTTCGAGGCTTTATATCAAGCCGAGTCCAAAAGAAATAGACTTCGACCTGCTCCTGTGCTGCATTGTTAAGCTGTACGCAAACGTGAAGGAGCAAGCGGTTTCGGAGCTCCTAACATCGCCGTCTCGACGCATCTCCGTCCTAAGTTCTGTATACCCTCGCTCTTGTTCGGACGACGACTCGCCCCCTCCAGCAGCCCGGAGCTTTGCCCTGCGGCCTGGACTTGGACACCCCGCCTGTTGTCCGTCCGTCGCATCTCGATAGCCACCAGTCGGCCAGCACCGAATATCAGTCAAGATGGGAAGGCGCAAGATTGAGATCAAAGCAATAAAGGATGACAGGAATCGTTCTGTGTAAGTCGCCACGTTTGCACCTAGCCGTTACTTCCTTGCGCCCATCCGCTAACCTAACTCTTGCGACTTGCAGCACTTTCCTGAAGCGCAAAGGAGGCCTGTTCAAGAAGGCGCACGAGCTCTCCGTCCTCTGTTCCGTTGATGTCGCTGTTTTCATATTTGGCAGCAACAAGAAGCTCTACGAATACTCATCATCGTCTATGCCCGAGCTCATCAACCGCTACCACTACGTTTGTCTCCCCTGCTCCTCTCCTCTCTGCATTCGGAGTTGCTAACCAGTCTCGCAGCATGGCGGTCCCAATGAGCACAAAGGCCCCAGCGACTTCAATGGCGGCGCCGATGACGACGGCAGCGATGACGAAAATGCTAGCCCACCTCAGATCGAGGTCATGGAATCCCACATGCCTCTCAACTTCCACGGCCAGCCTCCGTTCCCACATCCGCACATGCGACATCATACGCCTTCAGCTTCTCCGCCAATCCAGAATGGCGCCTTCGTACCTCACCCGGCTCACCCAATACACCGAGGACATACTCCGCAACCACCCCATATGGGTTCGCGGCCGTCGTCTAGGAACGACATGCGAAGAATGGGGCCAAACATGGGACAGCCGAACGGTGGCCCGGTCCCTCACCACCCTCAGCAAGTCAACGGTTATGCCTATATGCCACAGCCCGCTATCTACAACCCGCAGAACCAGCAAAACATGAACCACGGCATGCCACAGCCTGGCGCGCCATATGCTTACCCTCCGCAACAGGCGCATGCCCATCAAATGCAGGCCTACATGGAAGAACAGAGACGGGCATCGCTCCCTCCGAATTTCCCTCCTCCGCCCCAACACGGCCTGCCGCACGCTCATAGGCATTCCGTGTCACCCCCACAACCGAGCGCATCCCAGCTTCCGGCTCAGGCTATGGCTCACATGTCCCCTCCCCCTCCACAGCACCATTCGATGCAAAGCCCTCCTCTGCCACAGCAACCGCAGCAGCAGCAGCAGCAGCAGCAGCAGCAACAGCAGACACAGAACCGGCAGTCACAACCCCAGCAACAGCAACAGCAGCAGGAGAACCACCAGCCTCCTACGGTGCATGTCCAGGAACCCCTGGCCCCGCCTCTGCCCGAGGTGAAGCAAGAGCCAAGCAAGTCCATGCGACAGCCGCCTCTGCTTGATACACAGGTAAAGAGGCTCCCGCAGCGCAAGGGAGGGAGTATATTCACGCCGATTGATGGGCCTTCCTCTATTCTGGCTCAGCACCTGTCTGCTTTCCACTCGGCTTCAGATCCTTCGAAATCGGATGGCAACCGGTCGAACCCTACCAGTTCACCGCCACAACCGCCGCCCCGCTCGAATGTGGAAGCTGCGAACAAGAGGCACAATACTGTCATCTCGATACCAGAGAGAACTTTCACACCGCCGTCGCGCACAAATAGCCTGGTGACTCCTGGTGGGGCTGCCAGGCCGCGGCTAAAGGTGCAGATTCCGGAAGAGGCCTCGGAGGCAGGAAGTGCGACGGTGGGATCTTCGTCATCTCCCCGCAACACCTCCACCGACAACACCTCACAGCAATCGAGGGTCCTTCCGCCTCCTTCTCCGTCCGTGGATGCAGGTAGTCTCCTGTCTGCCGGGGCTACTGGCCCGCCCAACCCATTTGCGCGCCCGGTCCGTCAAGACCATCAGAGCATGAACATCGACACCCCGGTGTCGGCCCTGCCGTCGCGATTCATGGGCAACGAGTTCTTGCCCAGTCCCAGCAGCTTCTATCCTGACTGGAACTTCCGCGGCAACGAGAGCAACACCCTGCCTAGCCCTCTGAACTTTGCTACACCTGTTGTCGGCACCGGTCCTTCTTTCTTGAGAGACGAGACCACGCCGCATAAGCGGAAGTCGCCCGAGATCAGTGGCAGCCATGGCTCAGGCCTTGAAGGCCCCGATCACGGCAATGAGCCAAAGCGGATCAAAGTGGACTCCTAGAGTCTAAAACCAACCATGTTTGATCCCAGATTTTGTATTTTATTTCTTCCCTTATTTCTCGTCTTTCGATCACTGTCTTCACATCACATTGGAGCATGGGAGTTGGATTCTGAATCAGCAACGGTTTGCATGTGGGAAAAGCCAGAAGGATACCAGGGAACGACTCAATCAGCTACGGATGTCATGATGGATTTTTGTCACTTCAAAGCATGGCACGGCGTTTTCGGCGATTATTCTCATTTTACGGCACTGGTATTGGCGACTTCCTAGACGATGGCATGATTGATCCGACAGTTTGGACTGGCATAGGCGGACACGGCGTTATTGTACTTTTCTGTAGACTACTACTACCCATGGTGTTTGTTTTAGCTGGGAGTCTAGGATGGTGCGGTTACAGTTTCTCTACATGAAACGGACATAGTCTGTACGTATCACACATTCTTTCGCTCGGTTCGCGTTTCATGCCCGCTTCACGGTGACACTTTGTCGAGTATTACCACCGCGCCTTTGTTAGCGGAGCTGCGAAGAGGTTGCAAACCCCTGATGCCTACAGGAAGCATGTCTCATGTGGAACAGTGGAGGCTCATCAGTGAGGGTGTACGACGTTGTAGAAGTTCGGAGGATATATGGATTATCTTTGTCTAGAGCATACGTCCAAATCGGGCCGTGTCTTTGATCTCGACCAGCTGTGGCGTTTATGGTGAAACAAGTGAGGCTCAGCAGCTAGATGCAGATCCATCCCACGTGTTGCCCGAAAGTGCTGCGCCATCGGGGTTTCTGTCCGTCGGCGGAGAGCTGAGAAACAGTGCCGTGTACAGGGTAGAGACAAGGCTGAGCGGGCTCGATGGACGACGGTAATATCAGCTGCCTACCAGACCCGAGGAAGTTCAAGCGTACGCAAATGGTCCAGGCGGTGAGGATTGCGGAGGGTGCCTACGTAACGAAAGTGGGTTGATTTCTAAACGCTTGCCGTCTTTGTGTAGCCACGGTGCCTGGACTCTGAAGTCACGAAATGGCAGCAAAAAGAAGTTGTTGTTGAGCGACCCGGTACCCAAGTCGAAACTTCGAGGCTGGTGTGGCCTAGTTGGATACTTTTTCGGTACGATGCCTCCCGTCAGCCGTGTTTGTATCTTGCCAAATTCACAACAGACTGCAAGGTTGTGAGTTCGACTCTCCGGACCGGTAAACCGGTCTAGCATAGTTCCCCGAAACCATAGGATGGTTATCTGCGTTGACCTTATCTGGCCCCTAGATACCTGGTAGCCATCCTATCCTTCTTTTGTTACTTCTCTTTTCTTCGCCTTTCCGCTTTCTAGCCTGTCCTGGTTGATCATAGCCCTGGCCATCGCGAACCGGCCTCGAAATCGAGATGCGGAGCACCGGGGCTGACCCCACAGCAACGGCAACGGCCGCTAACGCTGCTGCATGCCAGCGGACCGGCCTCGCGCATCGGCGGTGGAGCTCAATTTCGGGCAACCGACCCCTGCATTACGCGACCCCAAAACCGTGACGTGCCATCATGTTACGTGCAACACCTTCCAATTACCTTACCTTTTTTATACCGGATCCCAAGGGGCACCTTCCGATGTGGCTCTGAACTCTATTGGAGATCTCTCCTTTGTGCACTTTGCAGTCTGTTTTTGCTCCACCGAGAGCTTTCCGTTCATTCACCACCTACACTGATTTTTTTGGCAGCCGGACATATACATATATATACCCCTGAGATAGGACACGCAACCCCTTGATCACCATGCACGCGTCAACAGCAGCATGGCTGCTCCTGCTGGGCGTCGTAACGGCCATGCCAGCCCCATCAGCCCTCGATCCCCGAGCACCAGACGCAACCGACCTCTGGGTGACAGTCGGCGACGACGGCCGGCCCAAGACGGTCACGCCCGTCGCCACGACCATAGACGGTACCCCGACAGTCATCTCGGCGGCCCCGAACGCCGTGACAGCCACCGTCTTCACCAACACCAACCAGGGCGATATTAGGACCACGACGGGCACGGTGCCCAACCCGACTCCCACAGCCACGGACGGAGCGGGTGCTTTCCCCGTGTGCCACAACAAGGACGGGGATAACGCCCCTTTCTGCCTGCCTGTCGTCGGCGCCGAGCTGAACCCGGGAAACACATACTACAGTTAGTCCCTTTCCCCCCCCCCTTTCTCTCCCCCCTTCCAACCAATGTCTCTTTACTCACACCCATTTCCAAAAAGTAACCTGGGACCCCACCTTCTTCCCCGCCGCCAACACAACCGTCAAGATAACCGGCTCCTACTTCAACTCCACCACAGGCCAGACCACCACCCAGGCCTTCTCCTCGGGCTCCCAGGCGGCCGCCTGGTCCTTCTACGCCTGGACCGTCGACGCCTCCCTCCTCGCCGGCGCGCCCAAGGACGGCGTCAACATATCCCTCGCCATCGCCGCCCTCACTCCCGGCGCGACCTCCATGACCCCGCTCCAGGGCCCCGTCGTGAAGGTCGCCAAGCCGGCGGCGTACAAGCAGGAGCACGCCAAGGCGCCCACGGGGCCGGCGCTGTACATCGGCCTGCCCACGGTGCTGGGGTTCGTGGTCGTCGTGGCGGTGGGGACGTGCTGGTGGAACAGGAAACATAGGAAGATCGACGTGGGGAGCGTGATGGGTAGAGGGAAGGGGTACGGGGCGGGGAAGAGTAGGAGGCAGAGGGTTTTCGGTGGCGGCAGGGGCGGGAAGAGGGAGAGGAAGGAGCAGGGGATAAGGCTTATGGAGAGGGAGGTGACGGGCCATGGCGCGGGGGAGGTGTATAGGGATGACGTTGCGGCAGAGCAGCGGCCGAGGATCAACGTGACTAGGGCCGAGGGCGACGGCTTTGACTTTGGAGGGGTGCCGAGGCGGGATAGTGATGCTTTGGGCAGTTTGGCGGGGAGCCCGACAGAGGAGCGACACCCGGATGCGTTTGGGAGACGGCAGAAGGATGGGACGGGAAATGCTTTCAGGGATGAGCTCAGTAGGCAGGAGAGGGAGCGGTTTTAGGAGAGGCTGCCTGTGTCGACTGCGAGTCTGACGGGGGGTTATGTCAGGGTGGAGGATCGCGGTGAGGAGGTGTGAGAGCCCCGTTGTGGTAAGCGGGAGAGCTTGAAGGATCGATCATCTGTATCACATACTATCTCTGGGTGCATTTTATAGGATTGGAAAGCATGACTTTTTCTGGGGGGGAATTCATTAATGTAGATGATGGGCATACATGTGTGTATAACTTACACTCGCGGAATTCATTACGGTGGATGCTGGTGGACATATCAACTTCGTGGACTAACAACTCTATTAGGATGACATTTCCAAGAATGTCTCTCGCCTCGTTTCGAGCCCTGGGAGAAATATGTGCTTATTAAGTCCTCCCGTGCAAATACCATCACTCATTACGCATTATGGACGTTTGGATTAGCTCACGCCCATGTGATGGTCCAGTTCGAACACCATGCTCCACTGGAGGTCTGATCGTTCAGCTTCGAGATGGCCAGGACAGACGTGTCCTTCTGGTACTCCCACGTCGACTGCTCCAGCGCCTTGCCATTGAGCTGGACGCTCGACGGTGCCGTCTTGACGCCCAACACGGTCACATTAGCCAGCGGGTTGCTATCCGCATAGCTACCCGTGGCAGTAGCCGCCAGAGACCAATTAATGGCCGAGAACTGCATCACGTTAGCATTGATCAACTCACTCCACATCTCTCGCCGTAGTAATACTCACCTGCACCCAAGTAACCTCCTCCGGCTTCAAACTCTCCCCGTCATCCAGATACAACTCCCCCTTCGCCTCTCCCTGTTTATCGAGCGCCACCACCACAGCCCAAGGATTCCTCCTCGATTCAAAGGTAGTCATTCCCGGCTCCTGCAGCGGCAGCACGTACCCGCCCCTTAGGTAGACGGGGATATGACCCAGCGGCGCGGCAATAGTGACGTTCTCTCCCGTCTTCAACCCTTCGCTGACACTAGTCCCGTTATACCAATCGTACCACACCGTCCCCTTGCCGGTACCCGGAAAGACCCCCCCGACGGTGTCAGCCCCCTGCTCCAGCACAGGAGTAACCATCACCGCCGCGCCCAACAGGAACTGCCTATCCGCGTCCCTCAGCCAGGGCTCGTCGGGAAACTCCCACGCCAGCGCGCGCATGACCGTGTCCCCCTTGGCGTTGGCGTTGGCAAAAAGCGTGTACATGTAGGGAAGCAGCGCGTAGCGGATGCGCATGGCCGAGCGGGACGACTCGGCGACCTCGGCCCAGACGTATGGCTCCTGCGGCGTGGCGGCCAGGACGTTGTGGTTGCGGTAGAAGGGGAAGAAGGCCGACAGCTGCATCCAGCGGGCGCACAGCTCCATGTCCGAGTTGCCGTTGAAGCCGCACGTGTCGACGCCGAACATGGGGATGCCGAAGAGGGAGAAGGATAAGGCCTGCGGAATCGAGAAGAACATGTAGTACCACTTGGACGCGTTGTCGCCGCCCCAGTGGCCCGCGACCCGGCCCGAGCCCGCGAAGGTGGAGCGCCCGATGATGAAGGGTCGGAGTCCGGGGAAGATGTCGAGGAGGGCGGCGTAGGTGGCGTTGAGGATCAGGTGGCCGTTGAGGTTGTGGAAGTCGTACTCGAGGGTGCCGCCGTGATGGGTTGCATTGGGGGACACGGCGTGCACGGCTAGGTCGCCTTGAACGTTGTTTATCGCGTAAGGGGGGTAGTTGATCTCGCGGATGCCCGGGGTGGGGGTCGTGTGGAGGTAGGAAGTGCTGGTTGAGGAGGAGGATGTGGATGTAGAGGCGGAGGAGGATGTCCCTGTCGCGAGGGGTGTTGCTTGAGTCGAGGCTGCGTAAGAGGCGGAGGAGGCTTCGGTCGCGTTGGTTAGGTTGAAGCCTTCCGGGAAATCGAGAACGAGGTTGCCGGGTTCGCCGGGGAGGCTGAAGTCCGGGTGGACGGGGTTGAGCGTCAGGTTGTGCTTGCCGCAGGGCCCTACACAGAACGAGGAGACTTCGCTCATGTCGATCCAGATACCGTCGAAGGAGACGTTCTTGTACCAGGTTGCCAGCTCGTTTACCCACCATTCTAGCGTGCGGGTGCAGTTCAGGACGCCGCCTACCCAGTCGGGAAAGACTGTATATCCGGGCCAGACGGCACCAATGTAGAGGTCACCCTCGGCGTCGAACATGAAGGCATCCGCTTCCACGCCCCGATCAAATGTTGGATACGCATCGCTGGCGTTCTCAGGGTTAGGAGCGTAGATCGCCGAGTCCACGATAGGAACATAATGCTGATGATTCTCGTGCAGTTTGCCCAGGAACTTGGCTCCCTCTGCATACGAGAACGTATTCTGATCATTCTCAAAATCCCGGTACTGGTTCATGTAGTCGATATCGGCTGCAACACGTCAACACTCGTTCTGCCACCGTTACGGAAGAGAAGACTTACTCCATATGGTCTCGAGCGGAATATCCGCCTTGGCAAAGCTATCCACCACCTCCTGCAGCACGCTCCAGTTCTGGTATCCCCATCGGCACTGGTGGAACCCAAAACTCCAGTACTGTTGCATGGCCGGGTACCCGATCATGCTGTCCTGGTACGACTTGATCAGAGTCTCGGCGTCGGGGCCGCTGTAGAAGTACAGGTCAATGGTGCCACCCAGAGCGCGCCATGTGATGTTGCTGGGCCGCAGGAGAACCTCCTGAGCGTGGGCGTTGCGGTTGAAGACGCCGTGGGTGTAAGACTTGTACTCCTTGGTCACGTCTGTGGCGTTGGCTACGTAGTTGAGGTTGCCGGACGCGTCCTGGGTGAAGTACCTGGTGTCGTGGTAGATGGGGTGGGTGCCGTAGATGTTCTCGTCGATTGGATCACCGACGTCAGCAGCGAAGAGGGTCCCTGGACTTGTTAGTGACGAGGCATCCTCGGAGCGCTGGGTAACTCACTGGTCAGGTTGTTGCCCAGCCTGAAGCCGTGAATGACTTCACCGAGTCCATACAAGTTGTATTCCTCCGGCAGCGATGAAGCAAACTCGATGAACTGATCCGCGTAGACCAGCACTGACCCATTTGTCGTGAACAGCACATCAGAGTTTGACTTCCGCGTAACGGTGAACGAGAATGTAGGCTCGTTCGTCCAAGTAACCTCGAGGTCACTGTCTGCTGCTCCCGCACCGCTAGCAGCAGCATGCGGTGCAGGAATGATGGACTCCGGGAGAATAAACCATGTCTCGTTCTCCGGTCCAATGTACCGCGGTTGTATCTGGATGTTGACACGGTCCGCTGCTTGATATTCAACGGACAAAGTAAGGTTGGCGATGTCGTTGCCGTAGACATTGCACGCAGGCCCTGCGATGTTGAGGTTCGCCGTGAAGCCGTTTGCTGTTGTCTGCAGTCCTGAAGCTCTGTATCCCGGACAGATGTCCTGGACATTTACGGCTTGCGGATCTTTTACATTGGGCAAGATGTTCTGGCCCTTATCGGCATCTGAGGGCAGAGTAAAGATGGATCGGAACGACGTAGCGGTAGCGGTCGCCAGCCCTGACGAAGCTGGAGGGCATGCTGCTCCAGAGCCAAGGCTGGGCCACAAAGCCGCGAAAAGGATGAGTGATGTCGATAGGAAGGCCATCATCGTGACAATTAGCCGCGTCAACCTCCCAAGTACTTTCGGCCGCCTTCTCTGATACAACAACAGAGCACCGCAAGATGCCGCCGATATCAAGATGAGAAGGGTGACTACGCTGGGCGGCAGCAGTGAGTCCGAGCAAGCAGATGAAGCAATAAGCTCAGGAACAGACTGTATCCCGCTCAAGTCGTGGTCTGCAGCCGCGACGACGGGCGAGAGGTATATCAGCCTACTAAGCACGAGTACCGCCAATGGCAACTGCACCCGAGTTATAAGAGGCTCATTAGATCCTTGATCATCGGATAGTATCCGAGCTGTATAGCTGCGCATAGCCGACTTATATAGACACGCATATGAGGCTTTACTCTTGGGAACCGGCTGCTCCACGATGACAGCACCGCCAACGGCGAAGACGGAGTCCAGTTGCTACCGCGGCGGCTCTTTCCACGCTCGAAGACGCCCGCTGACGACATCATTTCCACACGGGCTACAACACCACTGACGAGATCCGGGGTTCGTGGAGTCTTTCGGTCGTACCCTCGGCGAGCTAGCGGGACTTACATATAGACTTCGCCTTGTGCCTGCCGTTTGTTCGGCCCTGATCAGCGTCGCATTTTTGCGGGCACCAATCATTCGTCGGCGGGAAGGAGGGTGGTTGGGGTTCGCTCAGCAAAGTCAGTCGGTTGCGTATTGAACACTTTCCCAATGCGATACTGGCCAACTCCGACATATGGCGGAGTTGATAATGTGAATTGGAATCTTGTTTTGGTGGCGGTGTGGCTGAGGATTGTCGTCGTGGCACAATGCGGAGGTGGAGGGGTCACCAGAGATGGAGAAGCGATCGGCACCCGATGTGTTGACGTTCATGGATGGCATAGATGGGCACCAGCTAAACCTACTGCTACTAGACTACATAAGCAGACAAAGGAGCTTGGCATTCTTACTTGTCGACCATCAGATGATCTTCATCAGGTCCGCCCCACGGCTCGGTACAATTCTAGACGTCTAGGAGTTGCCCGTCTCTGTGCTTGTGGATCGTCTGAACAGGATGGGCATCGCCTGTTGAATCAGGAGTCTTTGTAACGATGGCACTTCTTATGCAAGTCCAACGATGACTTGAATTTTGTCTCCCATAAAAGCAGATATAGCCGCCATCTCTCCAACACTGACGGGGTTGAGTTGTAGAACTCTTGAGACATGGGCGTCGACAAGCGTCGACCCGGATCCTCCACAGGCGCCATGCGCCATTCGCAAAGACATCTCCCAGTAAGTAGACGTCATCCCATACGCTGTTCGCTTCCACCCCCGTGATAACCCCGGCCCAATACCCAGCTTTGTCCCAAGACAGAAAACCAAAAGTCATGATAAACCCTGACCGTGGCCCCAAGACTCCCAACCCAGAAAGATTAAGTCGACGATATAATCCCGCAGTCGCCGTTACATGTTTCCTTCGCCCCGAAACTCCATCGCGTTAGAACTCCGTCGCTGATATCCCGAGAATGTTGAGGGCAAAAGACACGAACAACTGGTGGTGGTATAATAAACAATAAGACGCTGTAAGACGCTGCTCAATAGCTGAAATCGACATTCCCCATCTGGGATAATATCTTGTCGTCTTGTGATGATGATGTTGTTGCCGTCGTGCCGCTGACTCCCGTGTCTGAGTGTGTCGTCGTTACGCTGCTTGACCTCGAAGGCTGGAGCTCATGTGTTGCTGGTTCTGTCGGTGGCTGTACCGGCTGCACGCCGCTGTCGGAGAAGCCAAAGTCGCGCATCTGTTGGAAGCTCCAGCTCGGTTCGAATTTCTTGCTGTTCCATGCGTAGTCGACTCTCTCGTACATCTCGTCAATCTGCTCGAGGCTGATCTTGCTTGTCTCGTAAACCATACACCAGACAAACAATACGGCGACGATGCAGAAAGCGCCCCAGACGAAGAACACCCTGGCACCAAGGGCGGCGTACCCGTGGCCCGTCTCGACCAGGTAAGGCGTGCCGTAGGCGATGCCGAAGTTCAGGAGCCAGTTT
>Ga0209127_100307_pt1 | contig 17233 bp, 11 predicted proteins | sample LakSupMetagenome_FD_187469 | JGI IMG/M metagenome (GOLD analysis project Ga0209127, IMG submission 187469) | Freshwater microbial communities from Lake Superior, Canada - Sta WM archaea (SPAdes) (version 2) | ecosystem: Environmental > Aquatic > Freshwater > Lake | place: Lake Superior, Canada...
GATCGGTGGCTTTTTCTGAAAGAGCAAGGGGACTTGGTGAGGGATGCGTGGGTTGAGACCGTGTTTGACTACCGCGAAAGTCCGCGGAATCTGGTGGTCGTCGGGATCAAGCGGTAGTAGGGCGAGCTTACTTAGCAATGCGATTGGAGCACGGAGTCGAATAGGGCCGGATGACGAACGACAGGCCGTTCCGCTAAATGGTGACGCTCATACTCTTCTGGTCAGATCGTGACTGCCAAGGCGTCTCTCTGGGAATCAAGCAGAGCTACAGGTCCGGGGAGCGGGCAGCGTTGCGCCACCGAATCCAGACGGTCTGTGAACCACGATCGACAATCAGTCAAGTGGCTTCATCTTGCATGAGATCGGGTTAGTGCCTTAGCTGAGCACATCCATCTTGACCAGACCAAGGAAAGGTTGGTTGTCTCTAGTCTGGTACTAGAACCATTATAACGGCTGCCCTCGCCGTACTTTACCCCTCGACGCTTTTATGGCCTGCATGAATGACGACTAGAATACGTATGCGGGGTGCAGGTAGATGTCGGCCTACATACACTTCTTCACCCGAGGTAGGGAGGGTAGCCAGCAGACCACGCAAGAGTAATCTCTCCTCATCTGACACTGTCGATCCGCGTTACCAGTCAATTATTGCGGACTCACCTTCCTGAGTGGTTATAAGCTGCTGGGGCCCAGTCGGTCAGATGTGGCACGCCATAAATCGCTATCACCACCATTACTATGATTCTATGACACTGCCAAATTGTCCGAGGAATCGCATATCTAGTGCTGTCACCACTACTGTAGTCGCTGCCTGGGGCCCGACAACGGCCATGCCCGTCGGTCGTGCATGTCCGAATAAGCTATCCACTGCGCTACCCGTCAAAGAGTTTCGGGCCGAAGAAAGTTGTCGGGTGCCGAGCACGACATCAGTTCAATGGCACATATCATTTCAGAGTTCAGCCGAGCTTCATGGTAGTTGTAGACTTAGTATCCACGGCACATTAATGGTATGGTAGTACAGAACCAAAGGCGTACCTAGTTCTGTATCGGACATCTTACCCCTCTCAAGCCAAGCTTGGCCAGAGCCCGCGAGACGGCACAGCTGACATCGCCGAGGGCGTGACGACTATGCTAGAGAATCTGCTGTGCAACATTCAGCCCGCCCGATTCTGCATTATTGACTGCAGGTGCTTGGAGGGAGAATTCTGAAATATGATAGCGACAAAGTCACAAGACAACAAAAGGCGTGGAGGTTCCCGTAAGAACCCGTCTTTGCTGTGTCCGCCGTTATCGTATCCAACAGCACTTAGCTCGGCAGCTAATGTCAGACACTCTCTTGATTAAAAAAAGATTTGGGGGTTTCATCAGGGTTCGCTGTGGATTCCTCGCTATCTGAGGCTATCTTACGGACTCCCGACAACGGACAGAGGTCCATACGCCAGACTGGTGATATGGATAATGGGACCTCGAGAGAAAGCAAGGCAATCCCGGATGGACGGATCTGGACAGACCGAGGATGACTTTCCGTCCCTCCCACGTCGTGCCCCCCCGCCGTCGAGCTACGGGTTGTATGCAAGCTTTGCATGCCGATGATGCCAGTTCTTGGAATCGTACGTCACGTAACAAGACTATAGCGCCATGGACGAGGAAGAAATGCACCCTTTTTTTCTTCTTTTTTTTTTGTGCATGTCGTAGAACATGTGCTGCTGAGTTGTCCCATCCTTGCGAGCGCAATGCAGCTAATGGGAGGGGGGGGCCAGGGGTTAGCACTAGACATAGACTTACCCCACACTTCCCCGCGAGGTGAGCCCAATCGATAGCTTCGGTGTGACCCCTCGCTCGTCTCGCAGTACGTTCACGTTTCTCAGCATTGGACTGGAGGAATGCTCGCTCCCGCTATCGACTTCAGGTCCTTGTGTTGTAGAGAGTGAAGATGAGACACAGAAGTGATCTAATGTGGCAATTGAACGTCTCCTTGCGATTAATCAATAATCAAGACCAGCGTTTGCCCAGCGCGCGAGCCCAGAAGGTGGTACGGACTCGCTGTCATAAACCCTGAAAATACCGTATGCCACCATCAATGATGAAGAAAGCTTTACCCCCACGACTTGTGCCCGTTGCCTGCATGAAGATGCATGACGATGCTGCAGGTCATGCCGGAAGCGTGCCTAGCTCGGGATCCCTCGAGAGGGCGCCATCTGCGATCTTGTTGCCTTCCGGGCGCCTTTCTGCTGCTTTTGTCGAAGATGGCGAACCATCTTCAAGCAGCGCTCTGTCGTCCAAGGACAGGGTGCCAAGGACTAGCTAGACTAGTACTAGACTTAGACTTAGGACGATGTCGTGCATACATCAACCCTGAATCCCTGATTCATCCATCCCACCTCATCATCAGCAACAACGGGAGAGTGACCATACCACAGTACACCACCAGAGTCACACCCTGTTATATATCCCATCCCAGTCCTTCCTCGTCGATGACATATCCAACACCTCTCTGGTGTGTTATCATACCTGTAAGAACCTAAGATAAACCTGAAGTCAACCTGAAGTCAAGTCCAGGAAATCAGGAATCCCGGACCATCCATCAATCACTCACGCCCGTATCGTCTATTCTTGTCTCAGCGTTTCTCTCTCGTGTCAATAGCGCCCCCCACACGCCACTTATTGGCATCATCATCATCATCATCTTCTTCTTCTTCTTCTTCTTCTTCTTCTTCTAGACAGCTTCTCTGTTCCACCGGACGCTTCTAAACCTCCTTGTCCTCTCTCCGGTAAGGTCCGCGCCGGCCCCTAAGTGCGGAGGAGATACCCTACGCAACGAACCCATTGACGCACTAGCGACTTACTGGACTGTTCCGCTCAAGACAACAGCGTTACCAACCTTATTTACGCATCACCAATTCCACTTTATCTCCCGACTCTCGCTCAAGACCCGCCTGTCATCCGGCTCGCTGACGGAAGCTTGAAATACTATCTAGCTGCCAGCTCGGATCAGCTGTCTGTTTCCGGAAGCACTTACAATTCAACAAAGCCGCATTCACAGGAATTCGAGGGGTAATGCCGACGACAAGACCGCATTAGAGGGGTGATCTCTCTCGTTCCAGGACCACCCAGGCATCATGAACGCCCAAATACATTTCCTCGTGAGTGGCGAATACTTGAACGCCCAAGGACCTCGTCCCAAGCTGACAAGCACTACAAGGAAGGAGCCTTCTCCCTCATCCACATCCCCCTAAACCTCTACTCAACCTTCCTCCGTCCAATCCTACAGACCCTCCTCCCAAACTCTCAACCCTCGACCCTTGACCCCGACCTCTGCAGCCTCACCTTAGACTCCCACCACGGCTTTCTCAACATCTCCATAACCCCCATCGAAGTCTCCATAGTCTGCCACACCTCCCTAGCTTCGACCATCTTCGACCCGGCCATCGCCTCCCTCCCCAAAGATGCCGCCCGCACCGTCTCCACCTCCAAGGACTCCTACGCCGTCTTCTCCGTCATCTCGGCCGGGATGGACGCGGGATCGCGCGTGGTCGACCTGACCTCCCCCCTAGCCTTGGCGGGCGTGCCCATTTTCTTCATCACGACGTACTACTCCGACTTCATCCTCGTGCCCACCAAGGACCGGCAGAGCGTCGTCACGGCCCTGCTAACGCGCGGGTTCGTGTTTCAAGAAGACGAGTCCAGCTTCCGATCGCCGGGGCCCCTGAGCCACAATCGCGGTCCGAGCACGAGCAGCAGCCGCTCCGATCCGCCGCCATCCACCCCTCCGCCCACAAACGTGGCGGAGCTGCAGATCCGCACCTTTGAGACGCTCAAGAAGCGCGACGTGGTGCCGTACACCATCCCGGACCTGCAGCTGATCCAGTGCTCGGGCCGCGAGAAGTCCTCCGCCACGACAAACTACGGCAGCCGCCCGCCGCTCACCCGCACGCAGACCGGCAACGGCGCCCACTCGCCCAGCTGGGTGGACACGGTGGACACGAAGCTCTACACGGGCCTCGTGTCCGCCCTCGTCTCGCAGCCGAAGTTCCTGTCCATCACCCTGGCGCAGGACGACGCCCCCTCGCTGCTGCTGGACAAGAGCCTCCTCCCCATATTCGGCGACTCGCTGGTGGGCGACACCGAGGGCAACCTGGTGCCCATCTTCCTCGACCTCGTCAGCCTGCCGTTCGAGGCGACGGGGATAGTGTCGGGCGTGGCGGGCCGACTGGTGCAAGAGATGCAGATAAGCGAGAGCGCGGAGCTGAGTTACCTGTCGACCGCGAGGGCGGGAGCGGTCATACTCAGCGCAGAGCAGAGCCGGCGGGCACTAGAAATTCTGAGGCCGCTTCTCGCTAAGGAGGAGTAGGCACTTTGGCAAAGTCGTCTAGGGTCGAAACCGACGGGGATAGTCCGCTCGATGTGTGATTGCGAGCGAAAACTGGTGTTGAGAGCATGCGCGGGAGGTAATGTGTTCATCAAAATTAGTGGGAGTTGCAGCTGGCGTTTTTGCGAGATGTCTGTTCTGGATCACTGGGCTCGTCGCGAGGTCCTCAGGCGAAGAGAATAAGAGTACCGAATCCTTCGGCATCGCTCTTCGGAAGGCGTGGCGGGTTGGTCCTGTGTCAACGTGGAAGCCATGTGTCAAAAAGAAAGTAGCCAGCAGCCGAGAAACATGCACTCTCAAAGCCAACTCAAGTCTTCCCGTGGCCCTTCTTCTTCGTAGCCGGCGCCTCTGCCACAAGTCCAGCCTTGACAAATGCATCCCGGGCAACCGTATTAATGACCGCAAACCGGCGCGGCCCGAGTTTCTGCCCGCCGTACCAGCGCGTGACGACCACCATGGCGTCCCAGATGTCCATGAGCTGCATGAGGTGCAGCAGGCGGCCGCCGGCAGCGGTCTCGCCGTCGTCGTCGCAGTCCTGGAACGAGGTCCCGTTGGGTCCGCGGATACGCCAGGCCGTGATGTTGTGCGTCGCCCCGCGGACCTTCTTGTCCGTGGCCAGGAGGTGCTGGACGTTCCGGAACGCCTGGTCCGGCGAGGTCACCGCCGCGCAGCGCGCGACGAAGGTGGACTTCATCTCCACCACGGCATCCGACAGCACCCACGGAGGTTCCGGGCCTGCCGTCGGTGGCACCTTCTCGTTGTTCACCGGATCAGCGTTGTCTCGATATCCCGTTTCCAGGTCGTCTGTCGGGGCCGCGGTACCTTGGCCTTCCGCAGCTGACTCAAGGAGCTCCTTGAGCTTCTCAACCGCGTCGAAGAGGCATACCTGGCCCGGCTCGTAGACGGCGGCCACGGCGTCCCGGAAGAGCTCCAGGTGCCGGGCCGCGGCGCCCCGTTTGCCGTGATCGCCGATGCTGTGCGTCCCCAGCACGGACGGCGGTTCGTCCGGATAGGCCGGGGAGAACTGCAGACGGAGAGAGACGGTCTCGTCCGGAAGAGTGAGGATGAAGACGGAGGGGTCATCGCTTGACTCGGACAGGGTGCCCGGACCGTAGATGGAGTTTATGGCTTCCACTTCGTCGTTTAGTTCCTCCGATAGGTGCATTTTTGCATCACCGGAAGTGCAAGTCGCGCGGGTCAGGCGTGGAGCACGTGTCGAGATTCATGGGATGAAGTTGAGAGAAATGAAGCTGTGGGTCCAGAAGACGTGAAGAGTGGGTCCTCCGTTGTGAGTCGTGACAACCTCTGCTCGGAAGAGCACGATGCCATTCCCACCATTCTACGAACGAACGAAGGGTCCATCTGGGCTTAAAGCTCACTGTGAGTTCAATAATTGGCTACACAAGGTCTATATTTACATGACTAGGGTTTCTCTCTTCGTCGATGGCCTCAAGCAACAATGCCGGACATAGAGCATTCCGCGATCAGTATCCGATACCGAGATACGTTATCGAGGCACAACGGAGGAATACCTAACCTTCACTCACCCGGAGATATTGACATGGTGATGTTATCTGCTGCAAAAAGGGTTCGGGTTCTCAGACGAAGTCCAAGTCTGAAAGGCTGAACGACGCACACGTCACGGCTCGCCAATGAGACGGCTCGTTGGCATCACGTTTTCAACGGTTCCAAGTCTTGGCTTCACTTGATCCCGCACCCTGATCATCCATCAACAAGATAAATAACTCGACCTGCAGCGCCAAGCCGGGCTGTTGGCTTGGAGAATATTGGCTTGTGTGCAGTCGATGGAGACTGTATGGCGCGGAAAGACACGACACCTGCTTCATCGGGTCATCGCCGTCACTCCAGCCTCGACTAGTAGGAGTCGGTTGCGAGCCACTGTTCGCAGGCATGGACCACTATCAACAACCACGTGCACCCGGGCCCTCTCCACAACGATCGATCATTCATCCGCCAGCTTGGGACGACATTGTTGCCGTCCAATGCTGTCTGCTCGATGTTGCACTCGGTCGAGCAGGGCTCTCACCGACCAATCAGTGACCTCTCCGACGGCTAGCTCGACACGCATCCGCGAGCTGCCTCCCAGATTAGCTCTCGGGCACTGACGTCTTCTTGTTGCTGGACCTGGGTGACGAGACGTGGGATCCTACGCTGCCATGCAGACAATTACGAACTTGGGAGCTTGGAGCTATGGAGCCGGGGTGAGCTTTGGGTCCAGCTGCAGCTGCTCTCGGGCTATATAAATCCAGCTACCCATGGTGTTACAGCGAGCTGTACTCGTCTTTCCTCCCGTCCCACCGAGCTGCGGAACCTCCCCCGTTGAGCTGTGCCGGCCAAACAAGATCATCATGGTATCCAAGCTGAGTACTGTTGCCGTCGTGGCAGCAGCATTCTCGGCTGTGTCTGCTCAGACATTCCAGAGACTGGGCACTTGTCCCGACCTCGGATGCATCCTGCCTCCGGATCAGCAAGGTATGTACAATATGTCATATGCTCGTATGTATATCAGGGTCGTGGTCTAACGCCTAGCAGACTTCTTGCCCGGCCAGCAGTTCGACATCCGCTTCGAGGTCCACGCCCCCAAGAACGGCTCAGAAGCTTATAACAACGGTGTGCCGGACGAGAAGTTCACCGTGACTATCGCCAAGGAGGGTGCTGCGGCAAAGAGCCCGGCTGCCTTCTTCAACACGTCTGAGCCTGCTCTCGAGAAATGGACCTTCACCTGGTACGAGGATCTGTTTGCCCAGGACGCAAAGAACGCCTCGGTTGTCAACGTCGCTTCCAAGATCTATCGCCGTGTCGCTCTGTACGAGCCCGGCAACTACGTGGTTACCCTGTCTGCTTTTAATGGTACCAAGGTCACCAAGGCTACCTGGACCGTACGTCCTCTAGCTACGGCGAAGAAGGCCAAGAATGTCATCCTCTTCATTGGTGGGTACGCACATATGTATGTGGCTCGAGCAGGACATTAACCTCAACTTCAGGCGATGGCATGACCACGAACATGATCACTGCCGCTCGATTGCTCGGTCACAAGATGGTGAACGGCAAATACCAGAGTCTTATGCAGCTCGACAACTTCCCCGTCATCGGTCATCAAATGGTAGGGCTCATAAACTGCCACTGCTCATCTTGCCCCTGAGCTGACGAGCGATACAGTCTCATTCGATCGACAGCTTCATCACTGACAGTGCTAACTCAGCATCTGCTCTGTACTCGGGCCACAAGAGCACTGTCAATGCTATGGGGTCAGTAACCACCGGGTGCGGAGGATATTGTAACACATGCTGACTGCTTGGACAGTGTCTACGCTGACTCGTCTCCGGACCTGTTTGACGATCCTAAAGTGGAGACCGTAGTCGAGCTCTTGAAGCGAATCTGGGTAAGACTTGCGTGCTGTACACCACAGAAGCATTCCTAACATTGAGCAGGGTTCGGCCTGGGGTGCCGTCTCAACAGCGTTCCTGGCAGACGCTACTCCCATCGCCCTGACGTCCCACACACGCAGTCGATACGCTTACGGACCACTGATCGACCAAGCCCTGCACGGGGTGTCCAACTACTCCTGGACCAACCACGGCGGCCCGGACGCCTACTTCGGCGGCGGCGCCGAGCAGTTCCTCCCCGGCACCGCGTCATACCAAGGCAAGGACTACTATGCCGAGTTCACCAACGCAGGCTACACGCTCAGCCTGAACAAGACCTCCCTCGCCAAGGCCTCCAACTCGTCGAAAGCCCTCGGCGTCTTCTGCAAGTCCAACCTCCCCGTCTGGCTCGACCGCAACGTGTTCCCAAACAACCTCAAGAACCTCACCAACGATCCGGCAGGCATCAAGTCGGCGGCCACCGACCTGCCGGGGCTCAAGGAGATGACCCTCAAGGCCATCGACATCCTCCACACCCGCGGCGGCGACAAGGGCTTCTTCCTCATGTCCGAGGCCGCCAGCATCGACAAGCAGATGCACGTGCTTGACTACGACCGCGCGCTCGGCGACCTGCTCGAGCTGGACGACACGGTGCGCGCCACCGTCGCCAAGCTCAAGGCCCTCGGGGAGCTGGAGAACACCCTAGTCATCGTCACGGCCGACCACGGCCACGGCTTCGACGTCTTCGGCAACGCCGACACCAAGTACCTGGCGGCCCAGACCTCGGACCGCAAGAAGCGCAACGCCGTCGGCACCTACGCCAACTCGGGCCTCTCCCAGTACACGATCGAGGTGCCGGGTGTGAGCTACGGCACGGGCGCCAACTTCCCGGTGAACTGGGACCCGCGGTACGTCATCGCCGCAGGGCTCGGCGCGAACCCGGACCACAGGGAGAACTACCGCGTCAAGAAGGACGGGCCGCGGGAGCCCGCCGCGGGCTCGGGCGGCAACTACTACGCCAACCCGGAGGACAACCCCGACGGGTTCCTGGTGAACGGCACCATCCCCACCAGTGCCGCCGAGGGCGTGCATTCGCTTACTGACGTGCCTGTTTACGCGATGGGGCCGTGTCAGGCGGAGTTTGGCGGGACGTACAGCAACATCGATGTATTTTATAAGATTGCCGAGTGCTTGGGTTTGGGGCACGGGACGAATAAGACTGTTTCGTGCTCGAAGTAGGAGCAAACGGGTGTAGCTACATACAAATAATTACCTTGCACAAGAGAGCGGTGAAATCCAAATATACCAGTGGCCGACTGGTGGGAGCTAGCTTTCTGACATGTGAAGGTGAAGTAAATGGTGATCAAAATTGTACTCTCCGTCCGTGCTATATCGGAGTCATTTCGGGCATCGACTGTCAGCGCCGATGATCTGTCCATGTGGTCGAGCGGGCTTAAAGGCTCCTTGCTATCTGTACGCCAGGCAAGCAGTCCTGGTGCTCCCGGCCACGACAAGGAACGAACCTACAGGGAGGCGCCTGTTCACTTTTGCTTCGGTCGGCACTTTTGGTAGTTTTGTTCTTTATCTGAAGACCCCTTTTTTATTGCGTACATGTGCTATGGAATAGCAGGTGGAATTATGCTACATGTTCTCCTGGGGAAGACATTCCAATGTTGGAGTTTCTTGTCGGATGCTCATTGACGCTCTTTATCTCATCATCAACCTTAAACATACTGATCAAAAGACTCATTAAAGACAGAATATCCCCCGAAGAGCCACGAAAGGTCCAGTAAGAGATTGTCACAACCGTAGTCTTGTCCAACGCATGATCAGAGAAGCATCATGACCATCCTCTGGTTCAATCTCGTCGCCATCGAGACCATGCGAGGCAGAGCCGTTCAACCATGAGCCCACGGTAAAGGCTTAGAGCAGAGGCCGGCGACTGTGTGTGGGATCATAACCCGTGGATATTCTAATCAGATTTCCATCCTGCCGATCTATGTGAAGATGTAGCAGGATGTAGTTGAAGTTGCCTTGGAATGAGGTAAGCCACAGCGTGTGGGTCCTCCGTTGCATCAGCCTCATCTCGATAGCAGGTCCCGAGGCTTGGGCATTACGTCCAACACGAGGGCCGAGACAATCTTCCAGTCGAACATAAGCTCGCCGCATCCCCCCAATTAACAGATATTCCTGGGGTTTCTACCTGACATACCTCGCCATAAGATCCCACGATGGCGAACCTACCAGGCGGCAAGCCGCAAGACAGGCAATCCGGCCTGCGCTACCCGACAAACGGCAAGACCATCTACCACCGGCCCCTCAACCGCACCAAGACGGCCGAGCTCAGCCAGGCGAGCTTCGCATACCTCTTCTCCGAGATGGTCAGCTATGCGCAAAGAAGGGTGACCGGTATCCAAGACCTTGAGAAGCGGTTGGTCCCTCCCCGTCACCACACACGCACCCCCCTAACCAAGCAAAAGGGCTAGCTAACCCCGAGTTCGTCACACACACACACAGGCTCAACACCCAAGGCCACCCCCTAGGCCTAAAACTCCTCGACCTCCTCCTCATCCGCGAGCCGCCCCGGTCGCAGCTGCGGCCCCTCAACATCATCGCCCTGCTGCACCTCATCAAGATCAACCTCTGGACGCACCTCTTCGGCCGCCAGGCGGACCGGCTCGAGAAGAGCAGCAACCCGGACACGCCCGACGAGTACATGATCGTCGATAACGAGCCGCTCGTCAACGCGTACATCAGCGTGCCCCGGGAGATGAGCCAGCTCAACTGCGCGGCCTACGTCGCCGGGATAATAGAGGGGGTGTGCGACGGGGCCGGGTTCCCCGCCCGGGTCACGGCGCACAGCGTGGGCGGGAAGGAGGAGGGGGAGATGTGGCCCGGGAAGACGGTGTTTCTGGTCAAGTTCGAGGGGGAGGTGTTGGAGAGGGAGAGTTTGATTGTTGGCAAGGGCTAGGCGGGATCCGGCAGGGCTGGCTGGGTGTGAGTAGTAGTCTAGATCCGGGATGAGGTGTTATGGGTTGGCTTTACGAGGCTTTGGGCATTTGGCACGGAGTTCAGGCGTCGATTATGGGAGTGGTGGCGATCCGCTGCCGGGTTGTTGGGACCACGGGTGGACGTAAGGTCATGCATCGACCGGTATCGAGATCCTTGTTCGATCTTTATACAATGCTATCCCACTGGCATTTCTCAGCCAAAGGTATCTCATCTGGTTACCCAGCGTGAAAGCCCTTCCGAGCTTCAGAAGGACAAGTAACTCCAAACGCCCTCGCTTCCCACTAATGCTATTCACCCTTCAGTTCATCCCATGTATAACACCTTACAATCGAACCATGTGAACCCCAGCATCACCTCGGCAGCCCCTTATACCCCTTCCCACCCTTCCCAGACGGACCCTTCCTCATCAGCTCGGCGAGACCCAGGTCCTTCCAGGCCGGCTCGCGCACCTTCTGCGTCGCCTTCTGGATGCCGAAGGCGGCGTGCTGGTCGGGCACCACGTCGTCCTCGTCCTCCGGGTTGATGGGCTGCAGGTGCGGCGGCACGTAGATGTCGTCGGCCGGCAGCTTGTCCTTGCAGAAGTCCTCGAAGAGGTCGGCGTCTCGGGGGCGGTGCATGTGGATGTACGTGTGCGACGAGTCTTTGTTCTGGAACCACGATGTTAGCAGTAAGTCCTGGGGACCGGGAAGAATTGGGAAAAGGGAAAGCTTGCCATTGTGGAGAGGGAGAGTAATCTCTTGTCTCTTGGACCTGATGCTGATGTTGGTGTTGATGCTTTCTCTGTTGGCGCGGTCGCCGCTTGACGGTCCCTTGGCGGGGGAGGGGCCGGCCCAGCTTCTGCTGGTGGAGACCTGTCATCCATGTCGGCGGAGGTGAATCAATGCAGTTCACTAGCGGCAAGATCCGGAGGCTACACAGTAGAGTGCTAGTCAGCGAGAGCTGAGCTGGAACGGGGGACACACTGCGGAGTGGAGTTTGGGACGACCCCTCTCAATAGTGAACAGAATATTGGAATTCTCGTCACGGGGGCTTCTTGACCATGGCATCCCAAGGTTCTCCCGAGAGGCTTAGTGGACGACGTTTGCGTCGACACATCGGCTCGCTGGCACCTACCGTTCCCAGCAACTTGTGTCTGCCAGGTACACTTCTGGCAATAGGAATAGATCAGATGAGGGCAATTGTACAGGCGATTGCAACTTCCTTCTACGTGGCTTCTAGTCGAGCGGAGAATCAATTCATTGACGAGGTATCCGGCACCAGACTCATATGCTTTCCAGACGGTTCACCGCCGCCGATTCCAGGCATGCTGGGGTAAGGAAGCCCGAGGCAAATCTGCATGACGTGCAAAAGGGTGTTTCGTCCTCCGGAGTACCTTGCTGTCCAGGTAATGTCACGGGTTAGGGTTAGCATGCGAATGTTCATTGGCTCTACGAACAGTGCAATACACGTATATTCGTCGCATTCACAAAACGTCCCCGCTCGTTGCTTGTATGGCTGCCGGACGGCACAAAAAGCCGTCACATATACCTGTGGCGGGATTATGCATGTTAGCGAGGGAACAAGATGTGGTGATCATCGCCTCGCCTGGTAATCGTGCAATCGTCTGCTTGAAGGGTAGGTATCATACCAACATGCGTAATCCTGCTATAGGTATACTGCAGCGAGGTATTACTATAGCGCTTGTGAATATTGTTGATGCATCCTGAAGCAACCTCGATGCGTAGTGCAGGAACTGATGCCCGGGCTGTACGATAAGAGAGGCGGACAGAGGCGTGGACAAAGGAAAGGCAAAGGCTGTGTGTGTCACTCTGTACCCGCTGAATGAGACAGCCATACGCCCTAATCATAGTCACCCTCCTTCCCAATTGTTGCTTGTTGGTGTGAAGGCTCGGCCAGACCTCCAGTGACTTCTTTGAAGGACCTGCATTAGCCTCACTGCACTTCTCTGGTTCCGTGTGGAAAAGGCAGGAGGGGAGGGAAGGGGGGAATCGTCCGAAAGATCAGCAGACAGTCCGTCCGAACAGTCGGTACACGTGTATTGATGCTGCGACTTCCGATCAGAAGACGAAACGAGTTTGGGAACTGTTCAAATTGCATGCAGGTATTGGGACGGAGATTCCAGTTTCTCTTTTCAACTCTGCACGTAATCTTGCCCCTTTCTCGCACAACCTCCGTCTTGCGCCAAGGCTCAGGTGCACAGGGAAGGTGCAGGAGATATCACGCCTTTCGCCACCCGATGCCAGCTAACCCAGCTCCAAAACAGACTGAGCCTGCTGAGAGCCTCAGACTTTGCTTCCCGCTCGTGGTCGATCAGAGCACAAGTTTCGTAGTACGAGAGGCCGTCACACCTGCAACCCACATTGACAACTCCGCGATTTCGTGGATCGCAATGACAGTTGGCGGAGCAAAACAATTGAAACACGTCGTCACTGGCCGTCAAATTGTTCGGTTGTTCGAAAAAGCCTGCTGGAAAGAGCTCCCGTCCCTGAATTCTGGGGCTTCATCCTCCAGTGGCCCTCCTCCTTGAAGCGAGCTAGGCCCCTCCTTACCCGTCCAATCATCGAGCTGCCTTTGACCTCGCTACTGCCGATTAGGGAAACCAGACTAGCGCTGGCAATGCGAGGCTAAAACGAAAGCGGTAAAGCCTTTCTGCGCTTGACCATACATAGCATAGCGGCTAGTACTCTAGCTCAGACCCGGGCCAGACCTCTGGAGGACAGGACCCCTGCCAGCGATACGTACCGTTCATGCTCCCGCTCCCGACATTGGGTGCTCATTTCCCTTCCCACACCCCGTATACGGGAGCACTTCCTCTGCTTCTTCCAGGTTCGTCTTGAAGCCTCTTCCGCGCCGTGTTCGACATTTCTCTGCGAAAGCCAGCTCCTACGGTGTTTCTACGTCCCACCTGCATCTCGTTTATTCTGTTTTACGAGAGGGAAGAGCAGTCTGGACGAACGTTGGCATCAATTGACCGCCCCGTGTCCGTGTGGCGCCTGGAGATCCCCCGTCTGGACTTCGACTTCAACTTCAACCGTTCTGCGACAAGTAAAGCCCACCGCCCCCTCCATGCTGGATTGACCGTCAACCGCCCCGTCTCCCAATTGTGCCACCTGGGCAGACAATTAGGGCTTTGTGTTTAACTCCCAGGTTCTTCTCCGTCGCCATTTGTGGGTGTTGCTGGCTGGTCCTTCCATCGTCCAGGGGCGTCTAGGTCGATCCGATCGTCAGGTCAGTTTGCCTTGTCACTTGCCCAGGGGGTCGTTCCTGGTCGGTGAACCACTCGCGTCCGGACTCGTACCACCTATCTCAACCTCAAGACTCTTACCATTTTCCATAATTATTAGATCGAACCAACCACCAGGCCATAACTTATCAAATCGCCTCCATTCACAACTGCGTGCTCTGTCCTGCCGGAGCCCAACTACGAACAATCATTGTAGCGTCGATTCGTCATTCGGTCAGCAGGCAATCGATCGTCTTCTCGCATTAGGACTTCCTCAACTGATATTGTTGGAATTGCTAGGCCTTAAGAAGCCGACGTTCAATCACTTAGTCCTTTCACCATCGACCAAAATGGCCTCCACCGCCACCAACGAGAAGGCTGATGCCCTCGGCCTGACAGTCGAGACGCACGCCCTTAACGACAAGCCGTCGCACGACACCCTCTCTTCAGACATGCCATCCGCCGAGAAGGCCCCTACACGGCTGTCGGACGTCTCCACAACCCACCAACCCAACCCCTTCGACACAGATATCGAGGCCATCATATCCAGCACGCACGAGAACCGCAACCTCTCGGCTCAGTGCACCCGCGGCGGCCCCGAGTGCCAGGTCTGGCCCGGCCAGGACCACTGGCGACGGAAGGCGAAGGCAGCCAAGAGGCAGCGCCGCACCTGCACCTGCCTGTCACACCTCAGCAAGCGGAACCGGATCATTGTCAAGATTCTGATCGGACTTCTGGTGATCGGCGTTGCGGTCGGTGTCGGCGTTGGCATCAGCAAGCCCCTTGGAGCTCGCATCTGGCACCCGAACGATCATTGAAGGGGCACTCCACAAGGCCTCCTGTGCCTGACCACGCTGCCGCAGCTCGCCTACCTTAAGAAGCACAACAGCGGTGGATGAGAGACAACTCGCGATACCCCTTTAGTCCTCTTTCGCACCCATTCTTCTGTATATACTTCAGCCCTTTTTTTTTTTTTTTTTTCCCTCTCTCTCTCTCTCTCTCTCTCTCCCTCTCTCTCCCTCTCTCTCACGGATCATGCCAGAGCAAGGCAAACGGCGTTTCACATTTCTTTTCCCCCACTGATAGGTACTAATAGACCAACAAAAATCAGGGTCGGCGTTGGGAGTTTTACCTTGATGTCTTACGGCCATATCTTCTTGGAAGCGGGTGGATGATGAGGTCTTAGGAGCACTACCTTGTTACCCGGATCATACAAAGGAGAGGATGAAGAAAGTGTCGGGACCTCTGTGTCATCTTAGGGAACGGGATATGAAACGACAGGTCCAACACAGACAAGCAGCTCATCCACGAATGTGGAAGCGCTCGTCTTTTCTTCATTTGTGTTTCCCTCGCTGTGCTTATGAGTGACTGCCCTTGCGTTTTAAAGCCTTGCTTGTCCAGGTTGATGTTGCTGACATGACAGCCCCTTACGGAGCAACCCCTTCTAGTCCCTGTCGTTGAACCATGTGGAGAGCTGCCTCTCTAGTCCTCCCCTACCGCCCATCACGGTGAGCTGCCTTTAATGCGGATCAATATTATCATGAGATGATGTCGTTGTCCTTCGAGGACCAGCGTCTAGGTCTAGTTCCCACCAGTTTCCTTTGATGTGATCGAACGACTGTTCGTGAATCTAACCTGGTGATCTTACAAGACTCTATTCTCACAGACTCCTACTTCTACCAGGTGCTGTATCCCTCCGCATCCTCAAGAGACAAACCAGTCCTTATATGACTCCACCAGCATGAAGCGAACCGAACATAGGAAAAGAAACTGAAAGAGACAACCAACAAGTCCCTGAACGCCTGCAACCGAGGGGCGCAGAACATGCCACATCTTCGGAATGGGTGTCCACAAGAGCACGCCCACGACCCCGTGAACAGAGCGAGATAAACGAAAGAAAAAGCAGCCAGATACTCCAACAAGACACATCACATCCACCGGTGTACTCTCTCATCCCGTCCAACAAGCACCTCAGAAGATATCGGGAAGCCCACAAACGGCCCGCTGACATCGAAAAACCCTCCAAATCATCACCTCTCCTAGGCGGGCAATCGAAACCAACTTCCCCCTACTTATCCTTCTTCCCCTTCCCCTTGTGGTCATCCCCCTTCTTATTCTTCCGGTTCTTCTTCTCGGCGTCCTCCTCGGCCTTCTTCCTCGCGGCCTCGGCCTCCCGCTCGCGGAGCCTCTGCCTCCACTGTTCCTCCTGCACGACCACGCCCTTGAACTTGCCGCCGCCTAGGGCGCTGCCACCGCCCTTGCGGACGGGAGGTGGGGGTGGATTGGTGGGGCCGGTGCTGGGGGAGGAGGAAGATGCGGTGGTGGTGCGGGAGGAAGTGGTCTGGTTGCGAGAAGACGACGGCTCGCGAGCTCGGGATGAGGAGGAAGGGTGGTGGCTCGATTGTGCTGCGCGAGAGGAAGACGGGGCGGCCTGCCGGGAGGAGGAGCCCGTGTGACGAGAGGACGAGCCCTCGTGACGAGAGTACGGGTCCCTGTGGCGAGATGACGACGCTGCACGAGACAAGGCACCCTTGGCATTGTCAGCGGACCGCTCCTTTGTCGGCTCTGAGCTCGACTGCTTGTCACGGGATGAAGCAGTGCGGCTGGACCGATACTGCTTGTCTTTCGAGGAGCTGGAAATGTGTGAGCGCTTGTCCCCGTTGCCATCTCGAGACGAGCTCGAGGCAGTGGACGCTCCATACCCGTTGCTAAAGTCACGCTCATCTATCGCCGACCTGAGCAACACGTCGTAAAACTGCCCGTCGCGGGAGAGTGACCGTCCGGACTGGCCGCTGTTGGACCTGTTGCTGTTGTTAAGCTTGCTATCCTGTTCGGGGAGAGGGCAGAGACCGCCATACCCTTTGCCAGCAGCGTTGGACCCGGAGCGCCTCGTCGATGAGCCGCTGTACTCGGAGCTGGAGCGATACGGCGCCGGCGAGCGGAAGGGCTTCGACGTGAACGGGTTCACCGCCGGGAGCCGGGAGCGGCTGCTGTTGGAGTCGCTGTCGCTGATGAGGCTCTCGAGGGCTGCGGCGTCGGGGTCGGAGAGGACGGACGCGGCGTCGGTCTCGCCCGCTCTGTCCAGGCGGGAGTTGAGCTTGTCCAGCCGGATCGGGGACAGCAGAGAGTTCGGGCTCAACGCACCGCTCATGAGGGCCGGAGAAGCTGCGGCATCGTCAGCTGGGTTGCCGCCGGTGCGGTAGACGAGCCTGTCTAGCGCGCTTTCCCTATGATGCGCCAGAGCGG
>Ga0209127_100308_pt1 | contig 17224 bp, 13 predicted proteins | sample LakSupMetagenome_FD_187469 | JGI IMG/M metagenome (GOLD analysis project Ga0209127, IMG submission 187469) | Freshwater microbial communities from Lake Superior, Canada - Sta WM archaea (SPAdes) (version 2) | ecosystem: Environmental > Aquatic > Freshwater > Lake | place: Lake Superior, Canada...
GTTTTCGACGGTGCAGGTTGGGAGGAGCGGGGAGAAGCAGAAGTTGTTGGCTTATTGAGTGTGTGACTCGGGTGTGGCGATAGCCAGGTACCATGGCCATAGGCTCCGACAAGCGATGAGGATGTTTGCAGGGCCATGGAGCAGTGCTGACCTGGCTGGTGCCCGTACATAAGGTGGGCAAGCAGGGGAGGATAAAATCGGATGGGCAAGGTGTTGGAAGCTGGGTCTCTGTGTCGCATAGCACGGCGTTTATTCCGGGTTGGGCTGCCGTAATTTCTGTTATTCCACTTGCTTATTCATCGTACCGATGTAGTCGCGTCGGCACGATGTGACTGTTGTGCAATTTGAGGTACTTAACATTCTTGGTTGCTTCTTTCCTATTCCAGCTTGTCGGGATCTAGACCTTCCAGAAGCCCGATGGAAGCAGTGCATTGCAACCCTTGCTTTCATGCCTTCCTGGGGAACGAGAAGAGGCTCGCTGGGCTGGGAAGAAGGAGGAGGATACGCAAGGGACGTTGTCGGGAACGGGGTAGGGAAGTTGAGGGAGTGGCTTGTCGGGCCGCCTAGTGTGCAGAAGGAACGGGAAGTGCGAAGGGAGCGAGGGGGGAGGGGGAAGGTGAAGGGAAGAGGCGGAGACTGCAGACGCCGAGGATAAGTTGCCAGGAGCCGCCGCGGACGTATCTGGGAGCAGAAAGAATAAGGTACTGTATTGTACTATCCAGATGAGTCTGGGGCTTGGTTGATCCTTCTGTGCAGGGCAGTCGTACCATCGGGATGGGGTGGATTCTGAGATGCGATCTCGACAACAACCGCTCCTCTTACTCGCCATATATCACAACCCTGTCGTCATCCACACCACCAACTTATCCACCTCAGTACCAGCCACAGCCAGCAATACCTACCACATCACCATACTAACGCTTGCACCGAACAGCTCCCCCAGCCGAAGATGAAAGCCCTCCGCTCCCTCTCCTCCGCCTCCCGCCCGGACTCCCCAACCTCCAAGTCCCGGCGCTCATCCTCCCGCACCCCCGAGCCGGCAACCCCAGCAGCATCCAAACCCACCTCCGCCTTTGCCTTCACCCAGATCAACGTCGCCAACTTCGACCGCGCCGAGTCCTTCTTCGAGAAAGTATTCGGGTGGCGGTTCATCGGCGAGCCCACCTCACCGGCTTTCATCTCCCCGCCGCGCGTCCGCGAGGGATCTCAATCTTCGTCGTCAACTCCCGTCAAGATGGCGCCGCCCATCGCTCCCCCACCGGACCACCGGGTGAACTACTTCACTCCGCGGAAGGAGGTGGGACAGGGCCATGTCGCGGGCGGGCTGTTTAAGTTTGGGGCGGATAGCAAGGCGGGGAATTTCGGCGGACGGAAGGACGAGGGGCAGGGAAAAGGGGGCGATGGGGAGACGAGGATCCCGAATGTGATCAATTACGTCGCTGTCGAGGATATTGCCGTCGCGCTGAATGCGGTGAGGCTTGCGGGGGGGAAGACGGTGGTCCAGCCGTGGATGGAGAGGGATGAGATGGCGAGGTTTGCGCTGTTTGAGGATACCGAGGGGAATGTCTTTGGGTTGATTCAGTACTTGATGTAGCGCTGGGATGAGTGGAAGGTCCAGGTTGGGAGACTGTTTGACGGGTTGTTGTATGAGGGAGGTCTGGGTTGTCGTCTTATGTCTCGTCGGCGAGTGAAGGATCGAGTGCCTAGGGTATCCTACGATGCTCAGGAGTTGAGGAGGCTTATCTAGACATAGATGACATTGCTTCCTCAGTCAGCTTTTTCCCTACTGTATGTTTATTCGCATCCCCTTCTCTACGTCTCTTGCCGCTGTTGGATGGTGAAGTAGACTCATCGAGCATAATGGAATAGCTCATCCACCTGCGCCACGACGAAGGTATCCCAGCCCTCCATCTGGTTTGCTGTTTCGAGTATGTTGCCGCCATGACCGGCCGACATCAAGCAAAGCCGTACTGTCTCAACTACGTTGTCGTGGCGATCGGCTTCTAGAACGGCACAACACTCGTGGTATAAGCCTCCTTTGGGGGACCAGCAAGCCACAACCACTTCTCTACAAGCCATTAAGGAACCTTATGTCACGTCACCTGACAACTCCGGACCGCCAGAATGCGAGATACGGTTTGCCAATGGAACTTCCAATTCGACGTGGCTGTGATGAGCCCTGTGGCTTGTCGCTCGTGGTATAATTCCCAAACAGGTGATTCCTTGTACATTGTACCCTTTCTGGGCATGTATCGTATTGAATCCTGCAATGCGATTGGTCAACGTCCTGTTCTGCCTCGCCGGCACAAATGCTAGCTATTGCCACGAAATTGGACACCGAACACGGCGGTGTCGATGTTCGTGGTATATGTCTGAAAATGGACAATCCAGAAGGGGTGATCTTCAAAAGGGGGGTCTGGCATATATATTGGCGCGGTGCTGGCCTCTCGTTCCACGAAGCGCTGCACAGTTCATAATAGAGCCAACACTTTCGATCAACATCCCGTCGGGAAGACGATTCCGCTGCATCGACATAAGTGCAAACTATCAGGAAACCCCTGTACTAAGTCGTCGAGATAGCAGCTCCTTCACAATGGAAGACGGACGATATGGTACGCCTCCGCATCAGTGACACTGACCGTGGGGCCTAATGCTGACGAGCAAACAGTGGAGGGCAGCATCTGGTTCTATGCGCCCAACAAGGCAGCGCCCGTGTTCTTCGCCGTAGCCTTTGCAGCATCCGGCTGTTGGCACTTCTGGCAGTGTGTGTGAGTGGCATCCTTCCTCTCGACATCGGTATGCCATCGAATATTGACCCTCTTGCTCTGTTAGACACTACCACAGCTGGCGACTCACTGGACTGATGGTCTTCTGCTCCATCTGCTTCACCAGCCGCTTCATAGTCCGCGAGATGGGGGCATTCGACATGGGCAACCTGGTCAAGTACATCCTCAGCATCTGTCTCGTCTACGCAGCACCGTGAGTTCGCATTCCTCGTCCTCATCGTCCACAACCCCCCAGACACCCACTAACGAGACCAGACCCCTATTCGAGCTCTCAAACTACTACGTTCTCGGCCGCATCCTCTACTACGTCCCCTACCTCTCCCCGTTGCATCCCGGCCGCGTCCTCACGACCTTCGCCTTCATCTCCTTCATAGTGGAAGCCCTCAACGGCAACGGCGCCGCCTTCTCGGCCAACACGGGCCTCCCGCAGTCGCAGCAGACCCTGGGCCGCAACTTCATCAAGGCCTCGCTCGCCCTGCAGCTCGTCGTCATCGCCGCCTTCCTCGGCCTGGCCGGCGTCTTCCACCGCCGGTGCCGGCGGCGCGGCATCGACTCGCCCCACCTGTACCAGGCGCTGCACACGCTCTACACCAGCGAGGCGCTCCTGTCGGTGCGCACGATATACAGGGTGGTGGAGTACTGGTCGGTCGCGGAGCTGCATTTCGGCCCCGACCTCGACCCCATGAGCATCAGCCCGCTGGTGCGGTACGAGTGGTTCTTCTACGTGTTCGAGGCGAGCATCATGCTGGTCAACCAGGTGCTGCTGAACGTGAGGCACCCGAGGAGGTTCCTGCCCAAGAGCACCAAGACGTATCTGGGGACCGATGGTGTAACCGAGATCACCGGGCCGGGGTACGATGACAAGAGGCCGTTTTGGGTCACGCTGTTTGATCCGTTTGATGTCGTTGGGATCATCAAGGGGAATAAGAGAGGTGACAAGTTCTGGGAGCAGCGCGAGAGAGAGGAGGTGGTTGGTGGGAAGGGAGACGCGCCGAGGAAGACGGAGGGGACTGAGATTGTATGATTGTCATTGGCGAGGTGTGGCGATGGTGTGCTTCGCTGGATCCTGTTGAAGACTGTTGTGTGTCCTTGGGTGTTCCTTCTGTGGTGCCGTTTGAAGAGGGCAGTGTCGTTGAATGGGGTGCCGGGCCAGGTCACAGGCTTCTACGGGAAGTTAGCAGTTACGGAACTTCGAAGCTTCCTCAGAGTCCAACCATGGATTTGCATCGTGGTTGCACTGAAGGATCAGGCTAGGTATGCACTGGCATCCGCCGAATATTGAAACCAAGATAAGCAAGTTGGGGAAGAATTAAGCATCTTTTGACAGGACGGGACGTCACTCCACTGGAGAGTCATGACCTGACAGCCACTTCGGTGCGCCTGACGATGTCCTTGGCCAACACATTTCAGACTGAAGATGTCAGCCTCATGTTGGCATAATGTGCAGTTGTTCACTCAGATCTCGGATCAGACTACCGGGAATCACCAGATGGTACCCACTTTGTTGGGCTTGTAAGTTCCAGGATGTTGGCGAAGCCCCGCCAAACTGGAAAGCGCTGTGCGGGATCCACTATGCAAGGTTAAAAGTGGAACCTGGAAATGGACGCTACCGCGCGCGGACCGCTGCGTCAAACCTCTCGGCAAACGCTTGTTGGTTCTCGCTTTTGTATCGTATTCTTGAGATGATGCTTTTTGATCCTGAAATCTTGTCGCCATGGGCAACTGAAAAGGTAGGGACTCTGCTGATATCAAGCCCAGCTCGACTTTGCTTCTTTCTGACGCATCTAATCAATCCATTGTTCGTGGCTACTACGGCTGCTCGGTAGTCTCGCCCCCCTCGCCAGCGACAGCCTAGCCATCCCCGAGAACATGCTTCACCTCTTGGACAGCCTTTACCTCCCCGCCGGTTCCGATGTAAGTAACCGGGGAACGGCTGACGTGCGCCTCGCCTATTCTACTGTTTCGCCCTCCTGACCAGGGCCGACGTATTCTCCTGTGAAGACCCTCTTCGACTTCTCCGCCGCCTGTCCCTCCTCTCCCGGTCCGATGTAGATACCGGGAAAGGCTGAGATGCGCTTCGTCTTCTCTACCGTCTCTCCCTCCGCGCCGGGACCGACGTACTCTCCCGTGAAGGCCCGCTTCGACTTCTCAGCGGCCAGGCCCTCCTCCCCGGGGCCGATGTAGATGCCAGGAAAGGCCGAGGAGCGCTTGTCTAACGTTGTTCTGTAGTTAGTGCCTGATTTTACAGTGGAAGGTTTCTGGAGGAGAGGTACCCGTAACTGGGGCGGCGAAGCCGGTAGCTGCGAGAGCGCAGAGGAGGCATGCGATGGCCTTCATGGTGAGATCGGACTGATTGGGTTGTGTATGTATATGGTATGTGAGTCGCTCTGTTTGGTGACTTATCCCTCGGTGGCGGGCGGGCAGCGCCAGGTTTATAGATACTGCAGGCACTCTCACCCACCATGACCTGTTATGTCGCCATGGGGCCTACCATCCGTATCAACACAATCGGGTAATTCACCGTGTCCTGATTCCGCCACGGCCTAAATGATCCTATGCTGATCCCCCGAGCTTGCACCTCCCAGGAGTGGAAGGTATCATTGTTGGTTGTTCGTGGTCCTTTTACCCCTTGCGGCTCCGGAACTGTGCAGGCGCGGAGCATGGCTCAGTATACGGACGGCTTCGTGCTGTAGAGTTCCTGGCAGCCTGCAGGTGACGTATGGTAGTCTTGCACTAACGTGCCTGCGCTCGGGCAGACGTCTTTCTCTATGTTGCGTAGGTACTGCAGTAGCGATTACCTACTGCGAGACGCTGAGCTCATGCGAACATATTCCTCATTCAAGATGCGGTGTCGTTCATGCCCGGATAGGAAGGTTGTACGGTCGTTCCTGTTCTTGTTGACCTGTTTCCGGCTTCGGGCCTGTAGGTAAGATATCACAACTGGTATTTCATGTCTGGTGCCTTCGATCCTTTGACGCTTAGTTTCACGCGTGGCAGTCTACCAGGCAAAGTGGTCAAATGGGGGGCCGAAAAGGCGTATACATTGACCAATCTAGAAGGTGACTGTGAAGCATGGAATTAGTGTTGGGAAGGTTGCTTGCTTCGGCGGCTTTAACCAGAAAGCTGTTATCTGAGGCGTGGAGAAGAATCCTTCGGGCTTCAACATACACACCTCGCCCACATCCGGCATAAGGTATGTCAAGGAACGGACAAATTGGTCATACGCTTACTCCCATTTCCATTTGTGCCTCGGAAAAGCTGACATGTCTTCTAGGCGTATTATGGGGGACCGAATGCTTTGAGATTCGAGGCTCAATCTAAGTACTCGGCTGGGGTTGGGAAGAAAAGAGTGAGAACGCCATTAGAAGACATCCTATGTTCTCCTGTGGGAGGCTCAAGACTACCAGTCGTATAGTCAACAACTGTGTGATCTCTCGATTCCAAGCAACTAGAATCGATACCATGATGCAGTGTTTAATCCATTCATATCTGAGACCACATCACCAAGCCGTCTTCCGACACTTGAAGAAGCCCAGTACGATGTAGTTACGGTTGCCAGTTTCACCCTCACACTTCTCTGTCAGAGAGTTTGCGCAATGGGTAGCGTGTCCAATGCTCATGGTTTTGTTGTCCAGATACTCCATTCTATGAGTCATGGCATAGTGCAGCTTCCTCCACTGATAGAGGCAATGTTCGTCATGATATCTTCACAGTGACTGTGAGTAAACATTCTAGATAACATTCAACCAAGGTGACCTACTTGGATGTGTAAACAACGCTGTGCTTCCCATTCCAGAGCTCCTCCAGCGTCACCAGCTGCGTCATATTCTCGTCGCTGTAGTACGGTCTGTCCTCGAAGATGGGAAACTGCTTGGTGAGCTCCGGGTATACGCATTGAGGCGGCAGGAAGCCATAAAACATGGGCTCCATGATGCAGCCTCTTGCCTTTGCCGCCTCAACGCTGCGCCCGCAGTAGTTCCAGTCCTCGGCTTCTAGTTGTTCAGCTGTCTTCGGAGCAAATATTGTGCGGCGGGTGACAAGTGCTATGGCGACCACAATGATTGTTGCCAGGCACCCGGTGCTAAAGGAGAGGACATTGAAATGCTTCCGGCGCTTTGACTTGGACTTCAGTTGTCTGAGGGTATCATCGCCGGTATCGCTTGAAGCGTCGGCCGATAGCGCTTCATACTTGATGTCGTCCTTCATCTTGGTTTGACGATGATCGATGAGGACGAGAGGCGAGACAGTGAAGAGGCCAATTTGATGAGAAATATGTGACTAAAATATGTGAAAGAACACAGCCCAAACAACGCATATCAGACAGACTCGCACAAACAAGAAAAGAAAAGTCATGAAAAAGGACCAAGAGGTAAAACGCGGCGTGTCCGGCAGATCAGCGGCCGTCGAAACAGTGCCTGGAAAGGCCGTAGTTGCTCTTTAGGGAAGGTCATTTGGGTACAATGTCAGACACATGATTATAGGTTGTGGCGCGATATGGGCCCCAACCTTGCATGCTCGAAGGATCATGTATGACGATGTCGTTCAAGGAAGGTCAACAGCAATCGAGCTTACTATTTCCACGACCTGTTATCTGCTTCATCCATTCAACCGCATAGACTCGGCGTAGTCCACACCTCCATACATCCTTCCCCCCCATGTTGTGGTCGAACGAGACTACTACTGATCATCTCGATTGACCACTTGATCCGGACTGTGCCTCCGGACGATGTCCCTTGGTTCAAGGCCCCATTTCAGTTTGCAACTGAAAAGGACTGTCTCGTTGCCGTTCCATTGCTCCTCCTCTTTTGTTTGTAGGGAAAAGCAAGACTGACCATGAGGAACTCACTGGAGAAAGACACAGAGGGCCTTCTCTCCAGTCAAGGCCTCAGATCCAGTGAGAGTTCAGGAAACTCATGGCCGGATCTCACAGAGACACCCAAGCGGTCATTACGTGACTGGCGACTCCCTTCAATTCCCATCATCTTCCTCTGCGTTACGAATATCGCAACACTGACGCTTTTATTTCTCACCATACCTCTAAGACATACTCGACAGATATGTCGGGCACTCAACAGCCCCCCAACAGGCGTTGCCCCAACTCTAGCCCACCTCGTCCGCGAGCCTAGACCCGAACTCTTCAACGTGACCTTCTTTCCCCACGACCAACCGTTCAGACAACGCAACACAGTCGAGAACGATAAACTCTGGGAAGAGTATACACAGTCAAGTAGGCCGCCCTCATCACTTCCAGGGGATGCATACAGCACAACATCAACTGACAAACACCCCCCCCACAGACGAAGACGCGGGCTTCATCATGATCCCCCGCGGCGAGGAGGAGGCGGCCGACATCGACCCCTCCCGGCACGCCTACGTCGACAGGGCCGACCTCGGCATGGTGGGTTACCCGGTGCTGCCCGAGGCCATTCACGAGATGCACTGCGTCGACAAGGTGAGGCAGAACCTGTACTACAACGTCGAGCACACGCGGGGCCACTGCGAGCACAACCAGTGCGTGCCGCCTCACCTGGAGGACTGGGATATACTGCACATCGGTAAGGTTAATGCTCTCCCACGGAGGAAAAAGAAAAACAAGTCGGCGCTAACTTATGGGGTTTCCGTTGAGACCACTGCATCGAGATCCTGCGCCGCCGGGTGGCATGCACCGCGGACCTGGGCATCGGTACGTCCCTTGACTTATTAACTTCAAACCAGTCATCTTGACTTGTCCCGGGGTAGAAACTAACCACCAAGCAACAAAACACAGTCCCCTTCATGTGGTACCGCGACAGCGGCAAGTTGACGGGCGACAGCATACGCATGCACACGTGTAACGACTACGACGCCATCAAGCAATTCGCGGCCGAGAAGGGCGTGACGCAGCCGCCGGTCGGGTCGCCGAACAGCCTGAGACCGCCCAAGGGCCAGTTTATTATGCAGGATTACGACTAGCCGGGCTTGAAGTCAAAATAGAGTTGTTGCTTTGTGTGTTCGGCGATAGGGAGCGCCTTTTTTGGTTGGCCCTTGTCCGGATGTCACTTTTTGACATGCGTAGGCTTGAATCCCACGCCCAGAACATGCGTCGATGCCGCTCAGTCTGAAATCGTTGAGCCCAGGACAAGAAAGGAAACAAAGATAGTCGTCGTTCCTGAGTAGGATACAGCTCGACTGCGCGGCCCATGTGGTATCCGTCGAGGAGGGTCCTGGTACTGGGTGTACATGAGCTACGGACAAGTCCGAGAAAATGCTGAAGAGAGCCTTGTAAGCAGATTCACTGCGATTCATTAATATGCCATATGGTCGTCAACCAAGTCCCTGTCCCCAAATGAACAATCACTTCGTCCGGAGATCATGCCCCCGGCAACCTCAACATACCAGTTCCTCTGGCACCCAACGCCAATGTGCCTTGCTGCGCAAATCTTGAGAAAACATGCAGCCCGTCCTTTCCCACGTTATTATACATATACATTAGTAATACACGACAAGTCCATACCGGTCTCAATATAGGTACGATCCAGCACCCTCATGCAAGCCCATAGCAGCGGACAACGCCGTACCAGCCCATGATTCATGCGCATCCGCTTCGTACCGTCCCCAACCGCCGAAGATCCGGCCCAAGAAATGGCGGCCACCATTAGGGCTCCTAGGCCGAGCCGATCGAGCTCGTTCCCTCTAGTCGATGCTCAAGCTCCCGGTCCAATCCGCGTTCCCATCGGCGGCCTCCTTCTCGTCGTCATCTTCCCCGGCCCCATTCCTTCCCTGTAACGTGTCGCTGATATCAACCCGACTCCCCTTCTTCATCTTCCTCTCCAGACTCGGGCTCCCGGGCACCTCTCCATCCTCGTTCACCCCAGTCTGCCTCTCCACCTCCTCAGGACTATCAGGATACGCCCCTGCCATCCTCAACCCGGAGCTCCTCCTCCTCCTCGTCCTCGTCGTGGTCGTGGTCCTCCGCGTAAACTCCCAGTCCTCATCAGCGCCCCACCCACCCAGCTCGCCCTCCCCGTCGTCGTCGCCGTCGCTCCAATCCCAGCGGACGGGGATGCGCTCCCCGCCCTCGCCTAAGCCGAAGACGTAGCCGCGCCACTCGCCCGCCGCTATGCGGGCCGCCACCTTCAGCATCAGGTCGATGAGGTGGGAGGGCGGGGAGAGGAGGATCTCGATGGTCTTGTGGATGATCGCTTTGGGGAGGTTGCGGACCAGGGATAGGCGGGAGGCGGCGGGGGGCTTGTGTAGTTGGGAGGTGGTCGAGGAGGAGGAGTAGGAGGTGCTGCGGTAGGTGGGGAAGAGGTCTGCTGCTGAGGGGAGACGGTTCAGGGCGCCGCGGCTGGGGGAGATGGAGGAGCTCGCTGTTGGGTGGTGGCGCATGTAGGGTCTTCGGGAGAGGACTGTGGATGAGGATGAGGAGGTTGAGGTTGTGCGGGCGGTGGCGGGGGAGGTGGGTTGTGTGGGCGATGTGCTCCCTGGAGCTGACCCTGATGATGGCTCTGTCTGTGTCGTGGTGGTTAGCAATTTTAAAGACTCATCTGCCGTGTGAGCGCTGCATGTCGATGCAGTCTCGTCGTCCTGTCCTGAGGTAGCCTCTGTGGCTACTTCGCCGTGGCGAGGATCTGTTCCGTCAGAAGAGTCTCCTGTAACGGTCCGCGGGGTGTTAGGTGTGATCGTCAGATCAGCATGATCTTGTTGATGTGCCTTCTTCGGCACAAATAGGTATTGTTCGGCATATGGCGTCACTGATGGTGAGCCGGAAGCCGTCAGAGGTGGTGACGGTGGGAGAGGAGCACCTGCTGAAGTCCACGCCTCCGTGCTATGGAAGGAACCATCGGAGGAATTTGTCGGTGACCGTGATAAGAAGCGCTCCGTCTCCGGTACGGCTACTGCTTCGGATGCCGTCTCGGCAGAGGCAGGGGTTGATGCCGGCGCAGTCACGAGGGACAGCTGGGGCGGAGCTGTGACTGATCGGTTGGCTTGGAAGCCGACAGGTTTGGCGAGCTTGGAGTCGGGTTGGGTAGCATCTGCGGGCAGCTGGTCTCGCGCAAGGCTTTCCAGTGCGGAAACGGCACCTTCGACTGTGCCTGCTACCGCTGAATCGCCCTGCAGGCTTTCCTCCGGCACTACTGAGAAGTCGAGAGTCGAGGTTCCTACCCTGTGTGGCTCGGCTAACTGGACTTCATCCGAAATATCCACTGTCGTTTTCGCGAGAGGACTTGCTGGTGTCTCGTCTCTTGCTCTGTGTATAGGCGCTATTTCCGCTGGTGTGACCGGAGTTGGGGGGAGAAAGGCACTTGATGACCGTCGCGACACCGGCGTCCATGGCCGCTTCTTGACGGGCGTTTGCGGCCGTTCAGGCAGCTCAACAGTGAATCCCCTCCTGAAGGGGCACTCGGTCTTCTCGAACTGCAGAATCTGGTCCAGCACCCCTCTGAGCTCCAAGGCGCGCCGGGTGTCATCCTGGTTTCCGACGGGAACCTCTATCCTCCAGTACTGTGGTCGCCGTATCTGGAGGACATATTTGCTCGACTGCTCGTCAACACACCAGCATTGGCTCTTGGGCAGGATCGGTTGTAGGGCTGAACCGCAGCTGAGGAAGGCCACGGAGCCCGGTGCTCGATAGATGCGAAATTGGCCTAATTGGTAGCAAGTGTCAGAGGTAAACAGGTGTCAAATAACTGTAGAAGAAATGCGCACCGGCTGCAATGGTCCTCTCCAGCTGCGACGACCAAGGTAGAGAACCAGGCTCAACCTCGACAGGCGGCGCGATTCCTTTTCCATGGCCGACCACGGGACGAGGCCCGGCATTGAACGCGACAATCTTGACCGAAGGATGATTGTATAGTGTCTCGACCAGGCCGCTACTAGCTGCCGATGATGTCTGCTCTGGGGAGGGCCCGGTGTAAGTTGGCGCTGTGAAGACTCGTCGAGGGCCCGGGAAGGCCGAGTCTGATCGCCTTGGGTGCTCCATCGCAGCAGTCCTGAAGTTCCCGGCGCTGCATTCAGTTGGTCCTTCTTCGTCTCGCAATACTGACTCAATGGACACCAGAGTTGTCGATCATGGTGATGACAAAGCGCAATCGCACATCGTCCTGTGTCCAGTTCGAAGCCGAGAGATCAGTCTGATCGCAGGGGCGGTCCAGCACACTGTCGAGTCCGGATGGGAAGTGGGGGAAGCAAGATAAGCAGAATTCGATCAGCTCATGCTAAGTAAACTGGATGGAGGTCAAAAGACAGGACCAAAGTAGAGCGAGACCTCAATCAAAAAGGCATCAAGAAGGCTGATGCTGGTTTGGATCCTCAACGGATCTTATCGAATGGGAACGAGAACCAGGGATGAAAGGTAAGCTCCAAGACTCGGCGCGCTTAGACTACCACCCTGCCAGTTACACACGCGACTGAGTCTCGCTTAAGGCGCTAAGACATGGGTCCACTGTTTATTGTGGGAGGTGCCGATCTGTAATCGTAGGTAAAAGGTACCTTGGGTGCGTGCGGGCAAACTCCCAGCATAAAACCTTTTCCTATCGAGCCAAAAAGGCACTCGATTCCCTTCTCGGTGCTTATTTCCAAGCTACACTTCTCAAGCAGACTCGTACAGGTACATGCCTCCCTAGTAATCTTCCTGTTGCCTTTACCCTACACTACAGGACCTCTAGAACGGTGAAACGGAAGGTCCCGCATGTACACCGCGTGCCGCAGCGGTTCAGCCCACTAAACCGCAGCTAGCACGTGCATTGGTGACATCACTGTATGGTTGAGCTTCGCCAAGACATCTCAGCATCAGCATGCCTGAACATTGAATTCGCTTGTTCAGGCTCCAACAACACATGTTAGGTACTCCCGAGTGACACATCAAAGATGGCGTCCTCGTCGTCGCCCAGGCGTGTATCGCTATCTCACATCGACAAAGAGCAACTGAAACAGAAGCTGGACACATCGCACTTCGACTTCAATGCCATCATACGCGGCATTCAGCTCACATTGGTGGGCGGTATGTCGCCCAGCAGCGCCCAGTAGCCTTGACGTAGAGACAACCGTACTAACGACCATTCCATAGCTCATAGAGCAATGCAAAACCCAGCCATATTCACCAACAAGCACTACAAGCAAGCTGCATATGCCGTGCTGGCCGGCATCGCCATCCGCATCGCAATAGCCATCCCAGTAGGTCCCTCCTCAATCCACGACGCCGCATAGTCACTAACACCACCTAGATAATGGGCATCCGCGTTCTGATATGGTTTCTCTCTTTCGCCTACGACCTCAGCTCCGCAAGCTGGGACGACAAGATCATCCACACCCTGGACTTCGTCGAGAACTACGTCCTCCAAGTGCCCATGTTCCTGATGACGCTGATGCGCTACCTTACCCCGACCCTGGACAACATGTTCATGGACTCCCTCCGCTGGGTCGACGCCACCTACGCCGAGAAGCACAAGTCCGAGGACCCCACCTCCCTCCGCCAGGCCTACTACCCCAACCTCCGACAGTACCCCGTCCGAGACGGCAGCACTCACTCCTCCAGCACCGCCGAGGCCCTCTCCATGTTCCTGATCCGCTTCGCCAAGCGCGGCGCCATCTCCCTCGCCGTCTTCGCCGCCTCGTACATCCCCTACGTCGGCCGCCTCGTCCTCCCGGCCGCCTCCTTCTACACCTTCAACCGCGCCGTCGGCCTCGGGCCCGCCGCCGTCATCTTCGGCACGGGGGTCCTCCTCCCGAGGCGCTACCTCGTCATCTTCCTCCAGACCTACTTCGCCTCCCGCTCCCTCGTCCGCGAGCTCCTCGAGCCCTACTTTTCCCGCGTCCGCTTCTCCGGCGAGCAGAAGCGGAGGTGGTTCCGCAGCCGCGAGGGCCTGCTCTTCGGCTTCGGCATCGGGTTCTACGCCCTCCTCCGCGTGCCGCTGCTGGGCGTCCTCATCTACGGCGTCGCCGAGGCGTCGACGGCATATCTCATCACGAAAATTACCGACCCGCCGCCGCCGCCCGCGCAGAGCGAGGGGTTCGCCGAGAGCCAGACCGAGTGGAGGAACAAGCACGCGTTTCTGAAGCTGAGCCTGGCGGAGCTGGACAAGTTGAACGAGAAGCCGCCGGCGTACAGCGAGACGGATCCCCACCCGCCGCCCGTGAGAAGCGAGTCGGCGCAGGCGAGGGCCGCTGTGCATGATCGGTTGTGGGAGTGATGCTGCGTAGCTGTGGTGTTGAGAAGGGTTGGGCTGGGGTTGAATCACGACTAGGAGGGCGCATTGATCAGAATATCGTAGTAAAATGGATTACACTTCAGGGCCGTTTGCTATCCGCATCAGTGCATTAACCGCCTGGTGCATCACTGAAAAACGTCTGTCTTCATTTGCTTCGTGTTCATTTCTAGCATTGGGACCATGAGACCAGTAGCTGACTATCTATGAGAAGCAATCAACGAAATCCTGCCTCTGCCGTGAGAGGCGATGGGAGGTTCTTACTGTGCCGAGTCATCCTCGACTAAACATAGCATTTTTTTGTCTTAAGAACAACGAAAGACGCAGGTCACCTCGTCCTCCTGACGGACGGTATTAGAGTCATAACAGAACAATTACCCACGTGCTCTCGTGTGTCCGTGAGCGCCCTTGATCTTCCACTTTGACAGGGCGGGAGAAATCCATCCACGAGCCCAACGATGAACCTAGACGTTCATGCGGTTCCCTCCCGAAACACAGCTGACCCAGCCACACTTTTCGCTCCCCGTCTCTTCGATCCCTCACCTCCTGGAGTCAGAGCTCGGCCTGGCACTATCCAAGCTCGGCCGCACGGAGCTACTCGAGCTGCGCCTCCTCCTCGCCCGCTGCGCGTCCGGGTCAGACGGATGCAGGCCTGACGACTTGGCGAACAGGTTGAGAATGTCCGTCAGCGAGACGACGCCCGTCAAGCGCCCGGACACATGCGCTCCTGGCATGGCGGCGGCGGGAGGCGACGAGAAGCTCTGGTTGGGCAGCGGGGACTGCGGACCCGACAGTCCGCCGGCTGGGGGAACGATCACGGTCGGCGTAGACCCGGGGCTGGTTCCAGTGCCTTGTCCCGTCGACGTGGCTATTGCCGAGGTCGAGCCCACGCTGGTGTTCGTATTTGGCAGAGTAGGCGCCAGGAGAGGCGTTGCCGGCGCGCTTGGGGAGGGCGAGGCGGACTCGACCACCCACATGCGGTGGCTCTGGGTGGCGACCAGCTTCGCGACGGTGTGAGCGAGGGTCGAGGCAGGTGTGACGTAGAACACTGGGAACGAGTCGCGGCCGCGCTCGACGCCGCGCTCGGAGAGGATTACCGAGACAAAGTGCAGCGTCGTGTCCTTCAAGAGTGGGAGGCTGGCCGCGTTGGTGAGGAGTCGGACGTCGGCGGTCGATATGTTGCCCACGACGTTCAGACCGTTGTCGACGACTGCTACCGAGCTGAGGCCTTCGGTGCTCATGAGGGTCAGAGCGTCGGCCAGAGGGGCATCGGCGCTGCCAGATGGTTAGTGTCGTGTTGCCACAGCTGCGGGAGAAAAGGGAAGAGCCTACTTGACTGCAACAATCTGTTGCGAACCGATATGCAGATCTCGGAGGACTGCGCCGTACAACCTGTCAATGGCAGGGAAGTTGACACCTTCGTGCCAAAAAAACTCGAGGAGTCGTAGCTGGCTGACGACGCCAACAACCTCAGAAGCCTCATTGGTGACCAGGATGCGGTGGACTCCGCTTCCGAACGTCTCCACGGTCTTGTCCAGGGTCGCCTCGGCCGGAAGCACGACAAGCTCCTCCTTCCGGAAGATTGGCTGCGCCTCTCGGAGCGTGATCGGAACCCGGTCCTGGGCTTTCTGCGCGAGTTCGCTGTACAGAGCGACTTGTTCCTCGCCCTCAGGCTTCGCGAGTCCCACGACGATGAGCAGGTAGGCGTTGAGGTCGCTGTAATCGAACGTCGACACGGCTGTCTTGGAGGAGGCACTCTCGCGAACCAGGACGCAAATGCTGGCGTTATGCTTGAGCAGTGTCTGCAGAGCAGGCGCATGTAAGCAGCGGGCCATGTCTGACGGTCGAAGGGCAGAGAACATACCATGGTCGCTTCCTCCACGCTGGTGTCTAGCTCAGCCCAGTGGACGTCATCCGGCGACGCCAGCTCCCCGATGGCCACATTCCTCCAGTCTCTGCCTGCGAAGCGTGGATTGGCATGCGTGTTGGTCGGAGGGTGGTTCATGAGGTCTTGGAGCGCCTGCTGAGTGAAGGATGGCTGCCTCTGCGAGCGCGGCGAGGGAGGTGGCGGGTGTCTCTGGTTCTCGGCGAAGCTCTGGCGGTGGGCGGCGATATGTCCAGTCCTGTGACTGCTGGACTGCGAGCTGGATCTCTCACGGGGAGCTGGCGAGGTCCTGGTCGGCGGTGGAGTGGCGGTACCGCCCTGGGACGTACCCTTGGTAGCAGCCTCTGCTGCGTCCATGGGAGGCAACTTTGTCGAGAATCTTGAATGTTAGAGGAGCTTGGTAGGAAAAGCCTTTGAGCTTGGTTGTAATTCGAAAACTTGGGTAGCAAGTTTGACTGGCGTTTGGTAGGTTCAGGAACAACTCTACGATTACTTAGGCAATGGGTACCGGAATAGACTGGGTCCAGGCGAACAGTACTGTGTAGTAACTCAGAAACTAAAAGTGTAGACACAGAAAGTGCTGGAGAGGTCGGATGGTGTGATGTCGCCAGGACGGGTGGGAGCTCCGTCCCCAGATCTGGAGAGGGGATGTGGGGAGCTCTGGGAGCTCAGACTCCCGTCTCTCACAGAAGGACGTACACTACAGTACATCGAAATGCACTCAAGGTAGCTTAGCTGGCTTTTGATGCCACAATAAGGGAAACTCGACAATAAGATAGCGCACTAACAGGCGTGACTAGTGTCTGACCCGGAACGACCCGAAAAGACGACCTGATACATGTCAACTGTTCCACTTCGTTGCTCTACCTACTACCCAATCGTGACTTCTCTGAAGTACCCTATGATACTACCACATCTTTGGTGGAAATCCTGTATGGAGAGCTCAGCAGAGCTACATGTCACCTCTGAATAGCGGGTAAGACAGACCATGTTTACGGATCTGTTACACACTCTTACTAAAAGTCCTTGTAATGATCCAAGCCATCTTTATGTTGAACCCCGACTTCAATGTACTTGTGGTACCCTAGGGACCCTCGACCCCTCATTTACGTAGTCTCGATGCTAGCGTTATCGTATTGACACCACACAGTTATCGCCTTTACCGTAACACTTTGATCGAGTCCTGGCATTCTTGTGATGGATGAGTTGCAAGCCTTGACACTGCCACCAGGTTGAACATGTCATTGAGGTTCCTTGGCCGTATTTGGCGAAGTCGACAGACAAATGCCAGCAAGGTACCTTAGGTAGTAGTTAGAGCAATGTTTGTACCGCTTAACTCATTGACCATGAACGAGACCCTGTGATTC